>JAEEGH010030541.1_pt1 | contig 10468 bp, 8 predicted proteins | sample 9134181 | NCBI WGS metagenome assembly JAEEGH01 (sample SAMN16246544, study PRJNA631951) | gut metagenome | biome: gut microbiome; feature: rumen; material: DP-attached | host: Bos | place: Iran: Karaj | collected 2018-10 | reverse complement strand
CTTCTCATCTGTCAGGTTGGTCTGAACATCCGTTAGCCCAAAGCAGACAATAGACGTGATAGTCGTAAAGACAAACATCAGAAGCAGAGAGCCAATCAAATATAATCCTTGCGTAAAGGTTACCTGTCTTCTCTTTGTTGATGTTGACAGAATGTAAGCCATAGAACCAGAATCGACCTGTCCTGCAACCAGATTATTAGACGCCATGATCAGATAAATAATAGGAAGTAACAGGCCAGCCATTTTGAAGAAAATAGAGCCAACAATCAAGCCATACAAATCCATCTTACCTAGCTCTGCAATGCCGGAAGCAACGTCCTCAGGAAGCTTTTCCAACAGAGATCCCGCTACAGATACATCGAGAGATTCTTTAATGTCAGCGATTCTGGCATCATACTCCGACGTTCCCGGCTTCTCTGTAATTAGTGAGCATTCGTAAGAGAATTTATTCTGATAATCCATTGCCGCTTCGTAGGCAATTGTATGAAACTTATCATAATCAAAGCCCATTGCTTCATAGCCCTCGCGGGTAACATTAAACTCAGCCAGAGCATCCAGCAACTCGTCAACCGTCTCTTCTGAAATCATACTCTGTCCAACAAGCATCGCAGTGGCTGTGTATGCACGTTCATTACGGAATGCACTGCGTTCCTCAGATGCAATATAATCTGATAAACTATTACCGGCTTCTCCTTTGCCCACTGACATAACATCAGCTCTAAGGTATTCAATCATCCCCTCAATATATTCAGGAGGAACAATCTCACCATTTTCGAGATATACGCTGTCCGCCTGATTGTCGGGATTGATTGCGACAATTGCTGCTGATTCAGCAGTGTACTGATCAATTACTGCGTTGACAGCTGCTTCATAAGCCGGTTTCACATATACTTCTGTGAAAATTTCAGTTATCTCTGCTTCTGCCTGTGATGTGATCTCGTCAATTTCATCAGCCAGTTCTTGCTGAGCCGCATCCGTGTATTGATCTTTGTACTCAGCCAATACCTCGTCTGCAACCCTTGCCTTCTGGGATTCTGTTACGATTTCTGCTGTTGCGGTGGATGTATACGTGGCCTGATTTTCATTAAGCACAGAGTTGGCGACCTCTGTTTTATGAGTATCTGTAACAATCTCTGAAGTTGCCCTCTGTGTATATTCCGCCTGTTTTTCAGCAAGCACAGCGTTCGTAACCTCTGTTTTATGTGCGTCAGTCACAATTTCTGCAGTTGCGGTCTGTGTGAATTCTGCTTGCTTTTCGGCAAGAACAGTATTAGCAACCTCTGCTTTATGTTCTTCTGTAACAATCTCTGCAGTTGCAGTCTGTGTGAATTCTGCCTGCTTTTCAGCAAGGACCTGCTGAGCTACAGCGTTCTTATGCTCATCTGTAGTCAATGCTGAAGTTGCAGCAGCAATGTGCTCATTAGTGATTCTTTCACTTTCAATCGCCGTATATTCAGAAGTCACCTCACTTGTCGCGGTCTCAACATCAGAACCGGAGGCTACTTTAGCCGTAATCTTTTCCGCTGCTTCCGGGGTAGTCATGTCCTGTGCAACCGCAGCAGTAACCTCAGACTGAATCATTGATGCCTCACCTTGAACTTGTGCCATGATCTCTGTCTGGATTCTTGCGGATACCTCATCGGTCACTATTTCGGTTACTCTTGCCTGCACTTCGGCACCGAGCCTGTTGGTTACCTCAGCGGTTACCATTTCAGTGACTCTTGTCTGTACCTCGGCAGTCAGACGATTGGTCACTTCGTTTGTAACCAGCTCAGTGACCCTTGCTTTTACCTCCGCACTCAGCTGATCTGACACAGCATTTGTAACCAACTGTGTTACTCTGGCCTTGACCATACCGGTAATCCGATTGGTAACCTCAGCCGTTACTCTTTCTGTAACGTTTTCAGTCACAAGTTCTGTAGCAGCCGATGTCGCCGCGTCAGATATATCGGCAATCTGTCTGTAGGTTTCCGGTGTATTCAACCGATTAAATGTTTCAACAAATACCTGGTCAAACAGATATTCTCCTTCATTTGCCGCATCATAGGTGGAGATAGCCCCTTTTCTTACCGACGAGTCGATTACCTCTTCAATAATGGTATCCTCGATATTCTCCTTTACAGATGAAATATTTGAAGTGCCGGATATCAGCATAACGCACGCAAGCATGAAGCATACCGCAACCGTAATTATCAACCACATCATTCCGTTGGCTTTACAAGACTGCTTGAATAATGCCTTTGAAAATAGTCGGCGATTTTTATGTGCCTTTTTAGGCTTTACTTCTTTCACCTTTTTAACTTCTGTATCCATGTTATACGATCTCCTTTCTGGTCATGATTTCATTAAAATGCTTTTCAAGAGTATACAGAACCTCTGAAATGAACTTGACGTTCATTCCATTTAACGTCTTAAACAGATCATTGATACTATCCTTGTCTATGGAAATAGTAACCTGGTTGTATTGCTCCTGGTCGCGGATGATCTTGTATCCACAGTGCTTAAAGTGTTCGTATGAAATTCTGTCGTTGAACTCAATTTTGAAATCTGTGACCGATCGATTGCGAATTTCATCCATGTTTGCAATATCTATGATATGCCCGTCTGAAATAAGGGCCACGCGATCACAGGTCTCTTCCATTTCGTTAAAGATATGGCTAGACATGAATATCGTTTTTCCCTTTTTATGCTCACGGCGAATAATCTCCAGAAAAGCGTCACGCATCAATGGGTCAAGACCCGTGGTTGGCTCATCCAAGATAATAATCGGAGCATCATTCATTAGTGCTGCCACCAGTGCGGTCTTCTGCTTCATACCCTTACTCATTCGTTTCAGGTTGGCGCGAGGGTCAAGCTGCAGCTCCTCAATCAGCTGATTGGCATAATCAAAGGACTGCATTCCGAGGAATGATGCCTGACTTTTCAAGAAGTTGATACCTGTCTTTAAGTCAGGAAATGCAATTTCCCCGGGGACATATCCTACTAATCTTGCAATTTCAGCCTGATTATGCCAGGATTCCATTCCATTTACAAACGCGTGACCTGCAGTAGGCTGGATAAATCCTAAAATGCTTCGGATTGTGGTAGTTTTGCCAGAGCCATTCGTTCCGACAAAGCCAATCATCTCGCCCTGATCTATCGACAGATTTTCTTCGAAGACACCTCTGCCAGAACCATAATCCTTTGTCATCCCCTGTAATTCAATTAATCCCTCTTTTTTCAATTCTGTCATTTCAGAGCACCTCCGAAATCCTTTTCTTCCTTGTAGAATTTCATGAAGTAATCCTCTAAGGTCTCCTTTATGTTGTTGAACTCCTTGATTTCAAAGTCAGATAGGAAGGAGATTACCTGATTGATGTATTTGTCATCTGCAGCAATAAGCAGTTTATTCCTCACTCCATCATCCTTAATAACGGTAACAACGCTCCGATCGAAGGAATCCTTAAAGCGCTGATATTCTTCATGGGTTTTAAAGACAATGCGATATTGCTTCATGGATGCGTGCTTAAGGTCATCTGCATTAAATTCCGAAACAATCTTTCCATCCTTGATAATGGCTATACGATCACAGGTTGCATCAACCTCAGAGAAGATATGACTGGAGAGCAAAATAGTCTTACCTCGCTTCTTCTCCTCTACAATGAAATTGATGAAATTCTGCTGCATAACAGGATCCAGGCCTGATGTTGGTTCATCAAGAATAAGAATCTGGGGATCACTCATAAATGCAGTTACAATTGCGAGCTTTCTCTTGACACCCAGAGACATGTGTTTTGTATCGCCCTTCAGCACGTTATCTTCCAACTTGAACAGGTCAAGCATTTTTTTCAACATCTCATCATTATGGATACCGTACATATCCTGCATCATGTGGATGAACTCCCAACCAGTCAATCCTGCTGGAAGGGCAATCTCGCCCGGAATATACCCAACCTGATTGAGGACCTCGTGATAATGGCTGAAAGAGTCCTTTCCCAATAGCTTCGTGCTTCCGGAATCAGGCTGAGAGAAGCCCATCAGATGTCGTATCGTTGTGGATTTTCCGGCGCCGTTCGGTCCGAGGAAGCCGAAGACCTCCCCCTTTTCCACCCAAAAAGATACATCGAATACGCCGCGACCGAAGCCGTAGTCCTTTGTCAAATGGTTCACTTCTATTACGCTCATACTGTTACCTCATGTTTTTTGTTTTCAATCCGCATGGTTGGTCACCGCGTCCTGACTTTGCGGTGGCAAGCAGCATATGCTCCATCTGCTCCATGCACTCTTGTTGCCCGAAGGACAGGCTCCGGGCGGCATACCGCTCCCTGTATGTTTGCAGGGCGTCCCGGTTTTCATAGAAGTATTCGATCTTGCGACGCAGGTCCCTGGGGTCGTTGGGACGAAACAGGGTACGTTCATCCACGGCGAAGAACCGGGTGGCGCTGCGCTCGGAGTCACAGATCACCGCCACCAGCCCGGCGGCGATGGCTTCCATGCAGGCGATGGCCTCGATCTCCATGAGGGCGGTATGGACATAGAGATCGGCACTGTGCAGCGCCTGGATCAGCTCCTGGCGGGGGAAGAAACGGCATTCGCAGGCCACTTTCTTCCGGCGAGCCAGCCGCTGCAGCGTCCCCTTCAGGGGGCCGTCGCCGGCCAGGACAAGCTCTATGTTGTCCCGGTACTTCGATCCTGCCACGGCGCGGATCAGCACCGCCTGGGCCTTCTCGGGACTGTATCGGCCGGTGCAGACGATGGTGAATTTTTCCCTGGTCTCTCCCTTCGGCGCGGGGCTGAAAAAGGCGTCGCTGACGCCGTTGGAGATCACATAGGCAGGCACCTGGCAGCGAGTGTGCTGATAGAAAAGCTGGCGAATGAAGTCCGTGGGGTAGTGAATGGCGTTGCATTGGCTGAACACGGCGCGATAAAAGTTCTTATACACCAGGTGGTTCACCAGGGCGCTGTTCATGGCCCCGATGTGAGCGGTGAAGTTTTCCGCCTGGCAATGGAAGCTGGAGGTGACGGGCTTGTTCAGCTCCCTTGCCAGCTTCACGGCGCACCTTGCCAAAGCGAAGGGCATCTCAAGATGCACGATGTCCGCCTGTTCGATGACGGATCGCAGCATGGCTTTGTCGGGCTTAGCGAGGGCCACGCCGTTTTTTTGTACGGCACGGTCGATGAGCGGTCCAAAGCTCATGGTGGGGGCCACGAAATAGTCCGGGATGCCCGCTTTCGTCCCATCTGGTGACACTACAAGGACCCTGTGGCCCCGGCTTTTCAGATGCTCGATCAGGTTCATGGTGGCGATGACGGTCCCGTTGTTGGCTTCGCCCAGCACATCGCATATCAGCGCAATGGTCATGTTTCCGTTTCCTTGTTTGTCATTTTGGGTCCAGCCTCCATCATCTCCTGCCGTTTCTTTCGTTTCAGGGCCAGATACAGCCCCAGGGAGACCAGGGATAACAGTAGGCAGATCAAGACGCATAGCCGAAAGGGCCCTGAGGCGGGGTCGGCAGAGGTTCGGCCCAGGAGGGTATACGCCGTCAGCGAAGGGGCGATGCCCAGCAGAGTGCTCAGCAGATACCGCCCAAAGGGACAGCGGCACACCCCCAGGTATAGGCCAACGATCTGCAGCGGCAGGTCTATGCCTCGCAGCAGGGTCGCGGGCAGCAGGCCGGGGGCGTTGCGGCCGCCCTGGATCAGGGTCAACTTGGGATAGCGGTCCAAAAGGGTCTTCAGCAGCGACGGCCCGGCGGTTCGCCCCACGAGGTAGGCCGGGATGCTGGCGATGCAGAGGCCCACAAGGTTCAGCAGCAGGGCGAAGGCCAAGGGGAACAGCTGTCCGCTGGCGGCGAACAGCACGCCGATATGCAGCAGAAAGTCCACGCTTTTCAGGAGGAACAGGCCCAGCAATATGAGGGCCGCCAGCCAGGGCCGCTCGGGCTCCAGGGTTGCCACATCATCAACGGTGATCCCTCCATGAAACCGAAGGAGCAGCAGCCCCACCGAGGTCCAGGCCAGCAACAGCAGCAGGCCCCAACGAATGAGGTTTCGCCGTGTGAACAGGCCCTTCATGGGGTCAGCCGCAGGATGCTGATAAGGAGCATGGCCTTGACGGACCAAACGAACGCCTTTTTCGATGCGTTACTCATGGGGCGCTTCCTCCTTTTCTGTGCACAGGATGTGGATGTTCCGCACACCGTAGAGGACCCCGGAGAACAGGACCGAACAGACGCAGACGATGATGAGCAGATCGGACAGAAAGCCGGACATGTTCGGGAACAGCAGATGCAGGATCATGGTGAAATACAGTGCCGTCGTGGCCACCTTCCCGTGCCAGTCCGCGGACAGAACCTCCTCCGTCCGATGGATGGCCAGGAGGCTGGAGATCATGACGAACAGCTCCTTGACGCAAAGGACGATGAGGATATAGATCGTATGGGGGAAGCGGACCGTGAGACAGCCGATCATGACGATCTGGGTGGCCTTATCCGCCACGGGGTCCAGGGCCTTGCCCAGGTTGCTGACCATGTCGAAGCTGCGGGCGATATAGCCGTCCAAAATATCGGTGATCCCCGACAGGATCAGAATGGCCGCCGTGCCCTGGCCGTCTCCCTTCGTCACATAGGTCCACACGAACCAGGGAATGAGCAGCAGACGGAGGAAGGACAGAAGGTTGGGGATGGTGAACAATTTTCCGCTGAAGATCGTTTTCATTGTCTGATCTTTTTGTTGAAAAGCACGGGTAAGGGAGAGGCTGCCGAGGAGATGAAGTATTGTCAGAAGACTTTCGTCAGCCTCTCCCTGCGGAACAGATATGAGACAAAGTCGTTTGAGAAGGGAGATAGGTGCTTTGCCCGCATATCAGTGCCATTCGATCCGTTCCCAGGGCATGAAGTCGGCATTTCTGCCGAAGTGCCCGTAGCAGGACAAAGGCTCATAGATGGGCCGACACAGATCGAATTTTTGAATGATGCCATAGGGGGACAGGTCCTCTCGGCAACGGATCTCGTCGAGGATCGTTTCCCTGGAAACGTGCTCTGTGCCAAAGGTCTCCACATGGAGGGAGACTGGCTCCGCTACGCCGATGGCGTAGCCGATCTGGACCTCGCACCGATCCGCCATCCGATTGGATACGATGTTTTTCGCCAGGAAGCGGGCCATGTAGGCCCCGCTCCGGTCCACCTTGGAGGGATCCTTCCCGGAGAAGGCGCCGCCCCCATGGCGGCCGTGGCCGCCGTAGGTATCGCAGATGAGCTTCCGTCCAGTGACCCCGGTGTCCGCTGCCGGACCGCCCATGACGAATCGGCCCGTGGGGTTGATGAGATATCGGGTGTTTTTATCTACCATGGATTCCGGCAGCGCGGGCAGGATCACCTCGTCCATCAAGGTGAAGCGCAGTTCGTCCAGGGAAACGGTGTCCGTGTGTTGGGCGGAAAGGACCACAGTGTCGATCCGAACAGGGACGCCGTTTTCATATTCCAGGGTGACTTGTGCCTTTCCATCGGGTCGCAAAAAGGGCACCGCCCGCATGTGCCGCACATAGGCAAGGCGCTGGCAGAGGAGGGTGGCAAGCTCGAAGCTCAGCGGCATCAGGGATGGGGTCTCGCTGCAGGCATAGCCGAACACGATGCCCTGGTCCCCAGCACCCTGCTTCTCCGCCTCCGTCTGCACGACCCCTCGGGCGATGTCCGGGGACTGCTCGTGGATGTTCAGCAGGATCGTAGCCTCGTCGGCGGAAAAGCCAACGTTGGACTCATCGTAGCCAATCTCCCGCACGGTCCGCTTTATCACATCCGCGTAGGCGGGAGCACCTTGGGCGGTGATCTCCCCCATGACATGGATCATGTTGGTGGTGGCGGCCACCTCACAGGCCACATGGGCCAGGGGGTCCAAACGTAATGTCTCATCCAGAATGGCGTCGGCGATGCGATCACACACCTTGTCGGGATGCCCCTCGGTGACACTTTCTGAAGTAAAATAGGTTTTCATATGCTTTCTCCTGTGGATGATTTGTTGTCAATCAGGCGGGGGCGACCTCCCGGAGGCGCAGGATGTGGGCAAAGCCGCTGTCCTCGCCAGAATCGTTGACGATCCCGGCGATGCCCAGGGAGTCGATCACCAGATGCCTGGCGTCGTCCAGCATCCAGCGGGCATCCCGCCCGTTCTCCCGTTTTAGCCGCCACAGCCGGACCGGCAGAGTCAGGTCAGGGGTGTCTCCCATACTCTGCCCTATGGTCCGGTCCTGTGGCGGCGTGCCATAGCCCAGAGCGTAGGGGTCTGTGATAAGCAGCACCTCCTTGGCTCCCTGCTCTATGGCCCGGTCCTGGTCCGCCGCCGGTTCAGAGCCCGACACCAGCATACCGAACAGCACCCGGAAGGTATGCAGGATCTCGGAGGCCTGGGCCGGTGTCCCATCCAGCTTTTCCCTCGTCAGCAACGGGATCACGTTCCCCGTTCGCAGCAGGTCCCGGGCAAACCGCTCGTCGATCAGCTTGCCGCCCGTCAGCACCCAGAAGGTGCATCGGCTGTGCTTGTTGGCGACGGCTACCAGCTCCCGCTTATGCTGCAGAGGCTCGTCCCCTGCTATCAGAAAGCGGTGGATGCCCCGCTCCCTTTCTTCGGTGACGACGGCGTCCAGGGCGTCGAAGGAAAGGATCGTGTCGCACCGCTGCCCAAAGACCTTCGGCCCGTCGTCCACCAAACAGGTCACCGTCCGGCTGTCGGCGGCAGCTGCGGCGTGGTGGCCGGTCCAGTCCGCGTGAAGGATATAGTTCTCGGACAGATGGTACAGGGTTTGGGCGTCGATGTCCCGAAACAGGCTCCCCAGCCAGCGATACAAGCCGCCGGTCCTGTCCGAACACGCCTGCTTCAGCAGGGCGTAGGTAACGGAGCCGCTTGGCCCCGCCTCGGGATACATGCGATCCACCCAATCCATCAGCTCCGGCAGATGCACCTCCGGGTCCGCATAGATGGCGTCCAGGATATGCTTGAGCCCCATGGGGATCGCTGTTCTCGTGTCGTTCATACGCTATCCTTTCCCTCGATCGTCCGACCGGGAGGGCTTCAGCCCTTCTTGGCCATCTTGCCGGTGTACTGGGTACCCTTCCGGTTGGGCATGTTCTCCCACATCTCATCGGCCACAGGCGCCCAGCGCTCCGCCGTCGCCACGCAGCGATTGCAGTAGTCGCAGGCCCGCTCGGGGCAGGCCAGGTCCGTGGAATGGGCCCCGGACTCCGCCACCAGCTCCGTGAGCCTACCTGGGTTGTCCAGCACCGGGCAGGGACGGAGCATGTTCTCGTTGAAGGGCTGGTTCTTCCGATAGGCCATAAAGAGGGGCGACTGATAGCACTCCAGCAGGGACTTTTCCCGGATGTTGGCGTTGGAATAGTGGATGAAGGCGCAGGGCTCCATGTCCCCATTGGCGTTGATGTGGCAATAGCCCCGGCCGCCGGCGATGCAGCCGCCTACAGCGTCGCCGTCGTTCCAGAAGTCCATGGTGAACAGGGGCTTGGTCTTGCGATACTCATGGATGCGCTCGTACATGAACTTGCGCTGCTCGGCGGTGGCGATGAGCTCAGGTACCGCGTCGGCGCCGATGGGCATGTAAGTGAACAGCCAGGCGAACTTGGCCCCCATGTCGATCATGGAATCGAAGTATTCCTCGCTGCCGATGACTTCCACGTTGGCGCTGGTGTAGCAACAGGAGATGCCGAAGAGGAGCTTACGGGCCTTGAGGCGCTCCATGGCGGCGATGACCTTTTGATAGGTGCCCTTGCCCCGGCGGGAATCGGTGGCCTCTTCAAAGCCCTCGATGCTGATGGCGGGAACGAAGTTCTTCACCCGCAGCATCTCGTCCGCAAAAGCGTCGTCGATGAGGGTTCCGTTGGTAAAGGCCAGGAAGGCGCAATCGCTATGTTTCTCGCAAAGCTTTATGATATCCGCTTTGCGGACCAGAGGCTCGCCGCCGGAGTAGATGTAGATATAGGTCCCCAGACGCTTGCCCTGCTGTATGACGCTGTCCAGTTCGTCGAAGGTCAGATTCAGCTTATTGCCGTATTCCGCCGCCCAGCAGCCGGTGCAATGAAGGTTGCAGGCGCTGGTGGGGTCCATGAGGATTGCCCATGGCACGTTGCACTGGTACTTGTCCTGCATACGCATGGTCTTGGGAGTGCCGATCAGGGTCCCATTCACAACCGCAGTCTCCACCAGCTTCCTGCGCTGGCCAGCGTCGATGTCGGTCCAAAGGCTCTTTACCAATTTGGACCAGTTGTTGTCGGGATCGGCCATAGCCCTCTTGATCCCCTCCACCTGATGGGTCAGGCTGGTGCCGTCAGGATCAAACTTTACGAGATAGTCCAAAACCTTGGGGATATTCTTCTCAGGATCCTTGTCCAGCCACCCGTACAGCCGTTTCATGGCAAAGCCGGTCATATGTTCCGATGTGTTCATGGTGTACCTCCTCTTGTGTTTATCTGGCTCCATGATA
>JAEEGH010030539.1_pt1 | contig 10468 bp, 7 predicted proteins | sample 9134181 | NCBI WGS metagenome assembly JAEEGH01 (sample SAMN16246544, study PRJNA631951) | gut metagenome | biome: gut microbiome; feature: rumen; material: DP-attached | host: Bos | place: Iran: Karaj | collected 2018-10 | reverse complement strand
CTTTGCAAAGCTGAACGTTCTTATAGAACTCCTTTGTGGTCTCAACCGGGCCTCTCTTGCAGCTTGACAGCATAAAAAGGCTCATTGCCGCAATAATAAAAAGTGTAAGTTTCTTCATTTGATTGATTTTTTTGTTGGTTACTAGTAAATGCAAAGGTACTGTTTTTGATTCAGATTTGCAAGGATGACAAATTTTGTCATTCCTTATTATTTTATTTGCGGAATTCAAAGTGGTGAATTAAAACTTAATTTTGTATATTTGTATCTTAAATTTAAAACCAGAATACTATGTCCACCGCAGATTTACAGCGTCGCACTTCAGTTAATATACAGGAAAAAGCCAATCTAATATGGGCAATCGCAGACAAGCTTGTTGGAACTTATAAACCCCATGAGTACGGCGATGTCATCCTCCCAATGTGTGTTATAAAGCGCTTTAGTGACACATTAGCGGCAACAAGAGAGGCTGTGCTTAAAACAGACGAGATGCTTTCTCAGCGTGGAGTGCAGCTTAAAGATGGCTTTTTGCAGAGCGCATCAGGCTATCAGTTCTATAATACATCAAAGTTTACTTTTGAGGGATTGCTTGCAGATGCAGATAACATCGCGGCTAATTTTAGAAATTACTTACAGCACTTCAGCCCTAATGTTATTGATGTTATAGAGAAGTTTGATTTTGAAAAAGAAATCACCAAGTTAGACAACAACGGCATTCTTTATAATGTAATTCAGGAGTTTTGTTCCAAAAAGGCATACATGGGAGCTGATGAGATAAGTGCTGTGGATATGGGCTACATATTTGAAGAATTGGTGAGGAAATTCTCTGAAAGCTACGATGAGCAGGCAGGAGCACACTTTACCGCCCGTGATATTATTTACCTGATGGCAGAAATCCTTGTCGCACCAGACAGAGAGAAACTTGAGAAAGATGGCATAACCGCAACTATGTATGACATGGCAATGGGGACATCGCAGATGCTTGACTGCCTATCAGAAAAGTTATATGAAATAGACCCCGATGCAGCCCTTACAGAATTTGGACAAGAGCTGAATGAGAAAACATTTGCCATTGCAAAGGCAAACGTGCTTATAAAAGGCGGTGATGCAGATAACATGAAGCATGGCAACACACTCTCTGATGACAAATTCAAAGATTTTACGTTTGACTATATAATCTCTAACCCGCCATTTGGTATTGAGTGGAAGAATGAAAAAGCAAAAGTGGAGGAAGAGCATAAGCAAGGAGCCGCTGGAAGGTTTGAGGCTGGACTGCCTGCCATAGGTGACAGCCAGCAGCTATTTATGCTAAACGGTATAGCCAAACTTAAAGATACAGGGCGTATGGCCATCATCCAAAATGGTTCCCCGCTTTTCAAAGGCGACGCCGGCAGCGGAGAGAGTAACATCCGCGGTTATCTTATAGAGAATGATTGGTTAGAGGCCATTATCCAAATTCCAAACGATATGTTCTACAATACAGGCATAGCAACCTATATCTGGATTGTAACCAAAAATAAATCATCAGAGCGCACAGGTAAGGTGCAACTCGTTGACGCAAGCAAATGTAGCGTTAAGAGACGCAAGCCTATAGGTGACAAACGTAATGAGTTCACCGATGAGTGCATATCCCTCATATCAAAAGCGTACAAAGCCTTTGAAGATGGAACATGGAATGAAGGCGAACTCTCAGTAGAGGTGAAAATCAAGGACAGATATGACTTCAAATACACCAAGGTTACAGTGGAGCAGCCTCTGTTGGATGAAGACGGGAAACAAATTCTGAAAAAGGGAAAACCTCAGCCAGATAGCAGCAAGCGTGACACAGAGAGCATCCCATGGGCGGAGAATATTGAGGAGTATATGCAAAAGAATGTGTTCCCTTACGCCCCTGATGCGTGGATAGATGAAAAGAAGTCAAAAATAGGTTATGAAATTCCGTTCACACGAGAGTTTTACAAGTATGTCCCATTGCGCCATAGCGATGAAATATTTGCTCACTTAAAAGAGTTAGAGCAGCAGGAAAGTGCGTTAATGGACAAGATAATGGGGAGATGAAGTTATGGAAGATAATAAGATTGTAATTTATCAGACTGAGGACGGACAAACACAAATAGATGTTCGTTTGGAGAATGGCACTGTGTGGTTAACTGCAAATCAAATGGCAGTACTATTCGACCGAGATGAGAAAACTATAAGAAAGCATATTAACAATGTGTTTTCTGAAGGTGAATTAGATAAATTGATCAACACGCATTTTTTGCGTGTTGATGGCGTAAAGCAACCTGTTGCTACATATAACCTTGATGTAATCATCTCTGTGGGTTACCGTGTTCACAGTAAGCGAGGTACAGATTTTCGTATATGGGCTCGTCAAATCATAAAAGATTATCTTATCAAAGGTTATGCCATTAATCAGCGCATTCATAGTGAACAAATTGCAGAACTACGCCAGTTAGTTAGAATGCTTGGCCGAACTATTCAGAGTCAGCCTTTACTTTCTACCGATGAGACCATCGCACTATTTGACGTTGTTACAGACTATACATACGCCCTTGATACACTCGATAATTATGACTATGAGCGGTTGAAAGTTGCAAAGACTACTCAGGAGGATAAATTTCATGCCACCTACGATAATGCCATGGAAGCCATAAATTCGCTTCGTCAGAAATTTGGTGGTAGTACGCTTTTCGGTAATGAAAAAGATGATTCATTCAAAAGCTCTATTGGTCAAATATATCAGACTTTTTGTGGTGAGGAACTTTATCCCAGCATAGAGGAAAAAGCAGCAATGTTGCTTTATCTTGTTACTAAAAACCATTCTTTTAGCGATGGTAACAAGCGTATTGCCGCCACGCTGTTCCTGTGGTTCCTCAATAATAACGGCATCCTATATCGTGCCGACGGTTCCAAGCGAATTGCTGACAATACACTCGTAGCACTTACGTTGATGATTGCCGAGAGCCGAACTGAAGAAAAAGACGTAATGGTAAAAGTGGTTGTGAATCTCATCAATCAGGATAATTAAAGGAGGGTTAGCATTATGGCAAGAGAATATAAAGATAGTGGAATAGAGTGGATAGGGGAGATACCTGTGGAGTGGAATGTTACTGAGATAAAACGTATAATGCGTAATAAGAGCGTTAGAAACCAGCCAGATGCTATGGTTCTTTCCTTGTATCGCGACTATGGAATAATTCCAAAAGACAGTCGTGATGATAATTTCAACGTTACTTCTGATGATACAACCAACTATAAAGTAGTTGGGATTGGTGATTTTGTTATCAATAAGATGAAGGCGTGGCAAGGATCAATGGCTGTATCTGAATTTGATGGTATTATTAGTCCTGCTTATTATGTGTGTTCTTTTACAGATAAAAACATTTCTCGTAAATACATTCACTATTTGTTAAGAAACGAGTCATATAAGCCTGAGTATATGAGACTATCTACAGGTTTGCGTATTGGCCAATGGGATTTAGGTATCGATGACTTTATGAAAATTCCTATTGTTATTCCTTCTTTGGATGAGCAGCAACGGATAGCAGATTTCTTAGACGAAAAATGCGGAGAGATAGACAAGTTAGTATCACTGCAAGAGCAGCTGATTGAAGAACTCAAAGCCTATAAACAATCCGTAATAACAGAGGCTGTAACAAAAGGCTTGAATCCAGATGCTCCAATGAGAGATAGTGGCATTGATTGGATTGGGAAAATACCAGAGGAATGGAATATACCTCGTCTTAAAAACGTAGCTGAACTTCATGGACGAATTGGTTGGAACGGATTGCGGTCAGAAGAGTTTGAAGAAGATAGTTTTGCTTATTTAGTTACAGGACAGGATTTTGTATCCTCTGAAGTTTGTTGGGGAAAATGCTATCAAATAAACGAGACAAGATATAATGAGGATATATTTATTCAACTTAAGAATGGTGAACTTTTAATAACAAAAGATGGTACAATTGGAAAAATTGCAATTGTATCAAACCTTGATAAGCCGGCTTGTTTAAATAGTGGAATATTTGTTCTGAGACAAAGCAAAGGTGTATTTGTCCCAAAATACTTATATTGGCAACTGTATTCCCCATTATTAATGTATTTTAACCGATACATGAATTTAGGTGGAACAACCATAAATCATTTATATCAAAATGTTTTTGAAAGGATGCCATTGCTTTTGCCTTCATTAAGAGAACAGGAATCAATTGCCTCCTACCTAGATGGCAAATGTTCAGATATTGACCAACTAATTGATACTAAACAAAGCAAAATATCAGAGTTAAAAAAATACAAGAAATCAATCATCTTTGAATACGTAACCGGTAAAAAGTATATTAAATAATTATGAGCTGGAGTTTCTTGAATATCTTCAAAAAGGCTGATTTTAATACATTGATGTTTTCAATAGCCGTAACAGGCTGGATATTATTATTCATATATCCAGAAAACATATATATACTTATGGCTGCTATTTTGTGTTCAACATATTGTGTCAGTCGGCTTATTATATATTCGTTTAAATCATACTGGAAAAAGAAAAAAGAAGAAGCAAATAGACGAAACGAAGAAAAGCAAGAAAAACGTGTTCAAAGGTTAGAAGCGCAATATGTGTATGATAGACTAAGTGAAGAAAACAAGGAACTTTTTTTTAGTATAATTAAAACTTCTACAAAAAGCGTTTATTCTAATGTCTATATATTACATGGAGAACAAAGCAGCTATCCCATCTTATCACAGTTAACGCGCCTACGGAATAGAGATAAATTTATAGCTTCTTGGGTTATTGTAGATGCGACCAAAGAATGTGTAAGTATATCAATCAAATATCCTTTAAATGAGATATTTGAATCCAATTGTAAATAATTCAGTAAAATATAAACGAGATGGACCTAAAGGAAAAGAACTTTGAAGCAGACATTGAGCAGTATCTATTAAATGAGGGAGGATATATTAAAGGCACAATGGATGGTTATGACAAGAAACGAGCCATCAATATGCCTGTGCTCATTAAGTTTATAGAGAAGACTCAGCCTAAGGCTTGGAAGAAATATCAGGCGATAAACGGAGCTGATGCAGAAACCCAACTTTACAAGGTCTTTCATAAGAATGTGGCTGAATTTGGTTTAATTCATGTTCTGCGTCATGGAATCAAGGATAAAGGTATTGAAATTCGTGTCGCTTATTTTAAGCCTGCTTCTGCTCTCAATGATGATTTGGTTGAAAAATACAACAGCAATATCTTGACTGAAACACGCCAGTTCTTTTATAGTGAGGAAAACCATAATTCCATTGATATGGTTTTATCACTGAATGGAATACCTGTGGTGGCGTTGGAGTTAAAGAATCAACTTACAGGGCAGTCTGTAAATAATGCAAAAAGTCAGTGGATGTATAACCGTGACCCTAAGGAGTTGCTGTTTAACTTTAACACTCGCATTTTGGCATATTTCTGTGTTGATTTATACGAGGCTTGGATGACAACTCGTTTAGAGGGTGAAAACACATATTTTCTTCCGTTCAACCAAGGCTCCAACGGAGCTGGTAATGTGGGTGATGGAGGCAACCCTGAAAATCCAAATGGCTATGCTACCTCATATTTATGGGAGGTCGTTCTAAAGCGTGATATGCTGCTATCCCTTTTGCAACATTATATAAGCAGACAGGAGACAACATCAATATCTCTTGTTAAGGGGAAGCAGGTTAAAAAGACAAGTGTACGTCTTATCTTCCCTCGCTACCATCAGTTGGATGTGGTTGAGAAACTGGTAGCTGATACTAAAAATCTTACAGAGGGTAGAAGTTTTCTTATTCAACATTCCGCTGGTTCTGGTAAGAGTAACTCTATAGCTTGGCTCACATATCAGTTGGCGTCGTTGCATAATATGAATGATGCATCAATTTTCCAAACGGTGTTTGTGGTTACAGACAGACGTGTGCTTAACAAACAGTTACAGGATACTATTTGTGGTTTTGAACATAAACTTGGGCAAATTGAGACAATCACAGATAAGGACAATTCATCAAAGCTGAAGGATGCCATAAATGACGGCAAGCGTATTATAATTACCACGCTTCACCGTTTCCCAATCATTTACAAGGAGCTTGACAATCACGCAGGTAAAAACTTTGCAATCATAGTTGATGAGGCGCACAGTTCACAATCTGGCAAGAGCGCGGAGAAACTTAAGGCTGCATTGGCGGATACTGATGAGGCGTTAAAGGAGATGGCTGAATGGGAGGAGAAAACGGAGGCTGAACTGAAGGATGATATGGATGTTATGACAGAGACTCTGTTAACTCAAGGCAGGCATAAGAATCTATATTTCTACGCCTTTACAGCTACTCCAAAACCAAAGACATTGCAAACTTTTGGAGATGTACAACCAGATGGTACATACAGCGCATATCATCATTATTCAATGCGTCAGGCCATTGATGAGGGTTTTATAGAGGATGTTTTGAAGTATTATACAACTGTTGAAACATCGTATGAGATTGCCAAGGCCATAAGTGAGAATCCAGAGTACGAGGAGCCGCCTGCGGCACGAGCCATAAGACAGTATCATGATAGCCATGAGTTTGTTCTTCAACAGAAGGTTGCTGTTATGGTTGAAAAAATCAGAGAGGTCACCCTTAGTAAAATTGGTGGCAAGGCAAAGGCAATGGTTGTATCGCCGTCACGTGCTCATGCGGTACGTTACTTACTCCAGATGCGTAACTATTGTAAGCAAAAAGGCTATACTGATATTCATCCATTGGTTGCATTCTCTGGAACTGTGGAATATCAGGGGAAAGAGTACACAGAGCCACAACTTAACACTACTGATGAATATAAGATAACAGAGGCTAATCTTCCATTGTATTTTGCAAGCGATTTGTACAATGTGCTTATCGTGGCGGAAAAATATCAGACTGGATTTGATGAACCTCTGCTGCATACTATGTTTGTGGATAAGGGATTGCGTGGCGTAAAGGCTGTCCAAACACTTTCAAGGTTGAACCGTCATTGTGCGGGTAAAATTGATACTTACGTTCTTGATTTTGTTAATACATCAGGGGCCATAGTGGAAGCATTTAAACCATTTTATGAGGATACAATTCTTTCAGAGGCTGTTGATGTAAATATGGTATATTCATATAAACAGCAGCTGGATACATATCATTTGTGGAATTCTGATGATGAAGAGAAGGTTTATTCTATTTATAGCAAGAAGGAGCAGGGTGCCACAGACTTGGGTAAATTGTCAAGCGCAATAAAGCCAGTATTGGCTCGCTATGATGAATTGGACAAAGAAAGCAAATTTAAGGTTCGTTTCTTTGTGAAGAATTTCATCCGCTTCTATTCCTACATGGCTCAGGTTATACGTTCGTTTGACAGAGATCTTTACAAATCATACGTATTTGCAGAGTTTCTTTACAAACTTCTGCCTAAGACGCCACATCAGGATTATGATTTAACAGGACAGATTGCCCTTATTAACAATAAACTTACAGAGACATTCTCTGGTTCTCTTAGTCTTAACCCTACACGTGAGGAGAAAACAATTAAGCCAGAAAATGGTGGCCAAGGTAAAAGGGTAGAGACAAAGCGTGACCTGCTAAATAACATCATAGACAAAATTAACCTCATGTATCAAGGCAAATTTACTGAGGCTGATAGGGTCATTGTGGAAACCATATATGATAAGATGATACAAAGCGCAAACACGGCACTAAAGAAACAAGCTAAAAACAATGATGCGGAGATGTTTGCTAGTAGTATTTTCCCAAAACAGTTCAGTAAAGTTGCTCAGAAATGCTACATGGAGCAAATGGATGCATTTGCCAAATTGTTTGAAGATGAGCAGTTCTATAAGCGTGTGATGCAGGAGATGGCAAAAGCTATGTATTACAGTTTTAGAAACAATGAATCTGATAGTAAGAGGGAAGGGGTTTCATTCCCAACGGTTGATAGTGAAGCTGACTCTCTTTTAGCCGCAGAAGAACCAGAAGAGTAGGTGTCAATTTCACACTCTTGAACTTGTGGGGGTAACTTGTGGGGTACTTGTTGGGCCTGCCAAGTTAGGCAGTTCTCGTAATTTTCACGTAAAGATACGTAAGTGTGATGATGTTACTATATTGATTTACAGTGTGGTATTCTGACGAATGATGTGGTTTTAATAGCTTATATCCCCATCAATCACTGGCACTGTCATAGGCATATCATTTCTGCTGGTATAACTGTATGTGCCTACACGCTTCGGATTTTTGATTGTAACAACTTGGTCACTATATAGGTTATCTCCAAGTATCATAACTGTATTGCCATGGTAGAATTCATACCGAACGTCAGAAACTTCATTTGCCAAAGCAACATCCCCCAGAACTTGAAACACTTTGAATGAAGTTATTTTTTTATTCTCATAACTAACTGGAGTTTCAAGATATTTAATGTTCTTCCTTTCACTTGAGGAATCTGATTTGTTGCTTACATATGATATAACAAATAAACCAGCAAAGGTTAAAACGGCACCTACTACCACTCCTAATAAAAAAGATTTCATATTCATTTGTGTATGTTCTCAATAAATACAAAGTTAGTAAAATTATTACAAAAATTGTACTTTTAGTTTAATTTTAAAATATAACAAGCTTAGTATCTTGAACATGGGACAGCTTAGGACAAGAAAACGCACCGAGCGTTATGGTAGCAGATGGAGTGGGTGGACTTTATCTCCGTAACGCAGAGACAATTAATTTGGAATCACACGCATTTTTTGCGTGTTGATAGAGTAAATCGCTGCCCGCCGATGAAGATGATTTCGGTGTAAAGTTCGGTGTAAAATTATTCGAGAGGGTAGCGATAAGACCGGCTATTGGAAAGTAAATAAGTAGTCTTACTGTTTTAATAGTGCCATAATCAATTTTGTTTATAGAGCGCTAGCCCCTTTACCGTTAGCAGATATTTTTGGCGTGGATGAGTTGGAGAATTTGGGAATTTCATACGTATAAAACGCTCTTTCAATGCTGGTTCAAGGTGATAATCCAGAAAATTTCTCCTGTCTTTAAGACCTTTTTTCTCCATCATTTGTTTTATGCTCATTTCTTCATTTCCTACAACCAGTACAAGCTCAATAATGTTTTGATTGTTTGTCTGGAGCTTACTATTTGGTTTTAAGGTGTTTACAGATAGGCTTGTGGGGGTGCTTGTGGGGGTACTTGAGGGGGTGCTTGTCGGGTCTGCTAAGTTAGGTTGTACGCTCCATTCCGTTGTTGGATTAATATGAAGGTAGCGGTTTCGCAAGTTCCATTGCTCACCAAATAGCAGGTTTCTGAAGAAACGCTCCAAATAAACAGGAGCATAGTCAATACCTTTGGGTACATTCCGGTAGTTGGCACGCACCAGCGCATTTCGGAAGTACCATGAGTGTTTGGCGAACTGGTCGTAATCAATATTAAAGCCCCAATAACGCAGGTATATAATAATGAACACGGCAGTAGTGCGTGTGTTCCCCTCTCCAAATGCATGTATCTGCCATAATCTAGAAACGAAGCGTGTCAAATGACTTATCATCTCGTCATGTGTCTTCCCTTTATAGCTGTATGTACGTTCCTGTTCAATGTCATAGTCAAGAGCTCGGCGCAGGTCTTCCCAGTTCAGATATAGCACTGTGTCACCTTCCAGCACCCATTCTTTTTTTGTGATGTCGTATGTGCGCAGTTCTCCTGCATGTTTCATTACACCTTCAAAAACACGTCGATGAACCGACTGGTATCCACCAGTACTGAAGTCAAAAGTTGAACTTGAAAGAACTTTTACAATATTACTTGATACGCGGTCAGCCTCCTCCTTGTCATCATCATTTGCATCGTGAGCCGTCTTGGTAATGTAATATTGATTAACCAATTCACGAGCCTCATCTATGGTAATATCACCCTCTATATGGCGCCTGGCCGTGTCTTGCAGGTAGTTGGAGACCTTTAGGCCATCCACTGCTTGAAGACCGATAGCCGCCTGCCAATAGCCGGCTTTCTCTTGCCGCTCTGGTTCGCCTTGGCGTATATATTCGTCAAAATTGATATACTGTTCCTTCTCGTTCATGCGTGGGTGTGTTTTAAACAAAGATAGCGATTTTTACTTGGAATAGCAAGATTTAAGCCTTTGAAAAGTACATTTTGCAAACAGAATTGTAACGTGAACGTTAATATTTGGATTTTTTATTATCTTTGCGGAATAGAGTAGTTCTTGATATGGCAGTAGCATTCAGAAAATATCCTATAGGGGTTTATAATTTTGACAGGATAATTAGTGAAAATTATCTGTATGTGGATAAGACGCATCTGGTATACGATATCGCAAAGCGTTATCCATACGTGTTCCTGAGCCGCCCGCGTAGGTTTGGTAAAAGTTTGCTTGTAGATACGCTTAAATGCTATTTTGAAGCACGCAAAGAACTGTTCGAGGGGCTTAATGTGTCATCAATGGAGA
>JAEEGH010030535.1_pt1 | contig 10469 bp, 11 predicted proteins | sample 9134181 | NCBI WGS metagenome assembly JAEEGH01 (sample SAMN16246544, study PRJNA631951) | gut metagenome | biome: gut microbiome; feature: rumen; material: DP-attached | host: Bos | place: Iran: Karaj | collected 2018-10 | reverse complement strand
ACTTTTATTTGAGAATTGCTACAGAATTGAACCTAAAACGTTTAATTGTTGGTGGTATGGAAAGAGTTTATGAAATCGGCAGATTATTCAGAAATGAAGGTATGGATGCAAGTCATAACCCAGAATTCACAACCATCGAAATCTATCAAGCTTTCTCTGATTTAAAAGGTATCGGTGCTTTAACAGAAAAGATGATCAGAACAGTTGCTAAAGAAGTGACAGGTTCCGCAATCGTTGAATATCAAGGAAAGACAATTGATTTCAAATCACCATTCAGATGGATCTCCATGAATGATTTAATTAAAGAAAAAACCGGAATCGATTTCTCCAAAATTACTTCATTCGAAGAAGCGAAAGCTCTTGCAGATAAATACGAAATTCACTTAGACAAATTCAAGAATACTGTAGGTTATGTAATGAACGAATTCTTTGAAGAGTTATGCCAAGACGATTTAATTCAACCAACATTCGTTTATTCCTATCCAATTGAAGTGTCTCCTTTAACTAAGAAAGGTAAAGATCCACGCTTCACAGAAAGATTCGAATTATTCGTGAACGGACGCGAACTCGCTAACGCATATAGCGAACTTAATGACCCAATCGATCAAAGACAAAGATTTGTTGATCAACTTAAAGCCAAAGAACTTGGTGATGATGAAGCATCAGATATGGATGTCGACTTCGTTGAATCACTCGAGTACGGCATGGCGCCTACAGGTGGTGTGGGCATGGGCATTGACCGTCTCACAATGTTATTAACTAACCAACCTCAAATTAGGGAAGTTATCTTATTCCCAACAATGAGGGATAAATAAAAATTTGGAACCATTTATGGTTCCTTTTTTTCTCTGCGAAAAATAATTATTTCAATCACTATGTATAAGTAGGAGGCGAAAATTTTAGTTTTCTTACGCGCTTGCAACTTAAATATGTAATATGTATAATACTATTGCTTTTTATAAGCATGACTCTCTGCTATGAAAATAGCCAGAAGACCAAAGGGAGGTACGAAAATGCGCAAATACGAAATTATGTACATTTTAAGAGCCAACTTAGACGAAGAAGCTCGCAAAGCCCAAATGGAAAAATTAGCCAATCTTTTAACAAAGAATGGTGCAAAAGTCGAAAAGACTGATGAAGCATTTGGTTTACGCGATCTCGCTTATCCAATTAACGATGAAGTTAAAGGATACTATGTCGTCCTCAAAGTCTTGGCCGAGCAAACTGCACTTTATGAATTCAATCGTAAAGTCCGTCACGATGCAAATGTCTTAAGATTCTTAATTCTCGCTGAACAAGAATAAGGAGGATAATCTTATGATTAACAACGTAGTTTTAGTCGGTCGTTTAACACGCGACCCTGAACTCAAAACAACCAATTCAGGAACATCTGTTTGTTCATTCACAGTTGCAGTCGACAATCGTCAAAAGAATCCTGATGGAACAAAGAGCGCAAGCTTCATTCCATGTACAGCATTCCAACAATCTGCAGATAATATGAGCAAGTTCCTCAAGAAAGGTTCATTGGTAGGTATCGTCGGACGTTTGAATCAACGTAGCTATCTTAATAAAGATAACGTTAAAGTGACAGTCATCGAAGTTTTATGTGATAACGTTCAGTTCTTAGAACCAAAAGGTGAAGGCAGACAAGTCGCAGCCGATAACAGCGGTTTCGAAAGTGATGTCCAAGCCCAGGATGAAAGCAAAAATCTCGATGCGTTAGATTTGCCTGACGATGATCTTCCATTCTAATTAGAAAGGAAAATTGAAAATGGCATTTAGAAAAGTTAGACCACACAAAAAAGTCTGTGTGTTCTGTAAGAACAAATCTAAGTTTATTGATTACAAAGATATCGAAACACTTAAGACCATGATTACTCCAAATGGAAAAATTTCTCCACGCAGAGGAACAGGTACATGTGCAAAACACCAAAGAGAATTAGCCGTCGCTATCAAAAGAGCGAGATTCATGGCTCTTCTCCCATATGTTGAAGACTAATCAATAACAAATAAAAATGACCCACCTAGTTGTGGGTCTTTTTTGTATCTTAATATTAAATAATATTATATTTTTAGAATATAGAATAAAGAGTGGTTCCTGCTTCACCTAAATCATATAAGACATAGCATTGATAAATTGTTGTCATTAAGGGTGTAATTGAATTCTTCACTTTTGTTATAATAACTACGATGTTAGTTACCACATTTAACAAAATATATTTTGATGATACCGCTGCCCTAATAGCGGCTTTTAGAAAACATCTTCGCTCATTTAAAGATGAAATGGTTCCACTCGATATAAATTCCGCAAAAGAAGAATTGAATAGTTTTTTAACCGATCCTAATTTTCCAGTTTATGTATGCTTAGATAACAACAATGTTGTTGGCTATATGATTTTAAAAATTGATGGTTGCGTTTGGGTTGAACAAATATATGTGAGAGAAGATTACCGCAGAAGAGGTGTGGCCTCTTTGTTTTATAAAAAAGCGGAAGAAGTATCTAAAGGCGATACATTATTTAATTATGTTCATCCAAATAATGACGCTATGATTTCTTTCTTAAAATCAAAAGGTTATACAGTTTTGAATCTTATTGAAATCAGAAAACCATTTAAAGGTGAAAAGAATAAAACTACTATTAAAGTTGGCAATAACGAATTTGACTATTAATATGAATAAAATCAGAGAATTTTTATTATCTCAACAAGATATCAAATATCGTAATTTTACTTTGCCATTAATTCCTAATGTCGATGAAAAGACATTTATAGGCGTGAGATTACCAGTCATGAAGAAGTACGCAAAGGATTTGCCTGAAAAAGATAGATTAGAATTTTTGAATTCTCTTCCACATCAATATCATGAAGAGAATCTTTTGCATGCTTTTATTCTTTCTAATATGAAGGATTATGATACATTCCTTAACTATGTTAATGCATTTCTTCCTTATGTCTCTAACTGGTCAGTATGTGACACAATTTGTAATAAGAATTTAGTGAAATATAGACCTCAATTAATCAAAGAAATTTATAAATGGCTTAAGAGCAAAGAATTATATCGTGTTAGATACGCAGTGAAATGTTTAATGAATTATTATCTCGGTGATGATTTCAAAGAAGAACATTTACTAAAAGTAAGAGAAGTGAAGCTAGATGATTATTATGTAGAAATGATGATTGCGTGGTATCTCGCAACTGGTTTAGCAAAGAATTATGATTCATTTGTTAAGGCAATCGAAAACAAAGAGTTTGATGAATTCACACATAACAAAGCAATTCAAAAAGCCGTGGAATCCTTCCGCGTTAGCGATGAACATAAAGCATATTTAAAAACTTAAAAGATTAAATAATAAACATTCTGACGATTACATTTAAGAAATCGTATAAGCCATGACCAAGTGCCAATCCCAAGTATTGGCATTTTTTAATGAAGTATTTGGTAAAACCAAAACATAATCCGATTCCGAATGTAAATGCGACTTGTAATAATGAACCATTAATAAGGTGCCACCAGCCAAATAAGAATGCGGCAATGATAACACCAATCCATTTACATTTCTTAAAGAAACCCGCAAATGTTTCTTGATAATAGACTCTGAAAATGAGTTCTTCAACTGGACCAATAACTAAGAAGAAGTTAAAAGCGTTCCACGCTAATTTAACTGTATCAAAATCTTCGTGTTGGCCCACAAGTGAAGAACCACATAATGCAGGAATAAAAGCAATGAATAGTGATAGTGTTAATGCTAACGCAACACCAAATAAATATTGCCACCAGTTTTTAGGATTGAAACCAATCTCCACTTTAGTGATTTTAATTGCCGCAAATGCGACACCACCTAATAAAAGATTAAGTAAAACACTAAGGCCTCTTGCTAGCCAAACATTCTTTAATCCAACTAATAACCATGATGAGAATGTGATGCCCACTAATAAGATAGTGGCAACCACTAGAACGATAATTCTTTTCTTTAAAGATACTGTATTTTCCATATTATTCACCGACTAATATTTTATCGCTGTTTATTACTAATAAAGAGTGTTTCATTATTTTTTGATATAATTTGTGTAGATATAGGGTATTAGTTACGTATAAAGGAGACTAATTTATGTGTTGGGCACTTAAGAAATGTTATTATCGCATTTACCAAAAAGTCCTAAAGTTCGCGATGTGTTTTATGGACTGGAAAGAACCAGAATTATTAGAAGGTGAAGGTGCTGTTTTAAGACTACCAGCTTTTATCAAAGATAAAGGAATTAAGAAAGTTCTTATTGTTACCGATAAAGGATTAATGTCTTTGAAACTATTAGATCCATTATTTTTAGAACTCCAAAAACAAGGTATTTGGTATGTAGTATTTGATGATGTTCAACCTAACCCAACCATCCCAAGTATTGAATGCTGCAAAGATACATATATTAACAATAACTGCCAAGGCATTATTGCCTTTGGCGGTGGTTCACCAATGGACTGCGCAAAAGCGGCAGCCGCCAGAGTGGTAAAACCAAAACAATCAGTAAGAAAGATGAGAGGTTACCTTAAGGTACATAAGAAGCTCCCTCCATTTTTCGCTGTTCCAACAACCGCAGGTACTGGCTCAGAAACCACACTTGCTGCAGTTGTCACTGATCCAACAACACATGAAAAGAATGCTATTTGTGACTCAAGTTTAAGACCAAAGTATGCTGTGTTAGATCCAGCATTAACATTAGGACTTCCTCCACACATCACATCCACAACAGGTATGGATGCGTTAACACACGCAGTGGAATCTTATATCGGTAAGAGTAATGTGAGATCCACAATTAGATATGCTGAAGATGCGGTGAAACTAATTCATGCTAACTTAGAAAAAGCCTATGTTAATGGTAAAGATATGGAAGCAAGAAACAATATGCTAAAAGCATCATTCCTTGCGGGTAGTGCATTCACACGTGCTTTCGTTGGCTATGTACACGCGATCGCACATAATTTAGGTGGCATGTATAACACACCTCACGGATTAGCAAACGCAGTTATTCTTCCACACGTTCTTGAATGGTACGGCGCTTCTGTTTATAAACAACTAGCTAAGCTAGCGGACCTAATCGGTTTAGGCAAAGAAGGTATGTCTATAGGAGATAAAGCTAAATCTTACATCGAAGAAATTAGAAGAATGAATAAAGCGATGAATATCCCAGAGAAATTTGATTTCATCAAAGAAGAAGATATTCCTACGCTTGTTAAGAGAGCCCTTAAAGAAGGCAATCCAGGTTATCCAGTTCCAAAGATTATGAAACCTGAAGATTGTGAAAAAGTTATCCGTCAGTTAATGGCATAATTCTGAAATAATCAAAAAATGTCGTCCTAAAAGGGCGACTTTTCTTTATAATTAATGTTGCTATGACCAAGAAAAAGAAGATTGTCATTATATCAATTGGTGCAGTAGTGGCCGCTCTCGCTTTAGCGGTGGCGATTCCTTTCTCTATCTTAGGAATCAAAACTGCAGGTACAAGTAGTGAATACTATTACTTACAAGATGATGAAAAGTATTCTTCTAAAGTAGAAGTAACTGGTGTTGATTTAGTGACACAACATATTTCATGTGGCTATGCCACAATTGAAATGATGTCAGCGTTCTATGGTAATAAAGTTACTGAAGATCAATTATCAGAAAAAAATAATGGTGGAATCTCCACCCAATCATCTGATGGCTTCTATAAAGAAGTTAATAAATCTATCCCAAGTCAAAAGTTTGTGAAACGCGCTTATCTTAGAAACGATAAGTTATTAAAAGAAATCCATGATTCTTTAGAAAAGAATAATCCTGTTGCCTTAGAGTGGGCAGCATTATATGAAGGTAAAACATGGACATTACACTTCTCACTTATTACAGGTTTAGATATTGGTAATGATAATGTGACTGTCTACAACCCATATGGATATATCGAAAACATCACTCTTAAAGAGTTCATTGGTAGAAGCACATTTAACTCTTATAAGAATATGGAGTTTTTCCTAGCGTTTGGATTTGCATTCGGTGCATTCGAAAAGAACACGATATTCTACGCGAAATAATTTCTAAAAGAAAAGCCGTCAACTTGACGGCTTATTTTTTTATTCAACTGGTTCGAGGAATGGCTCGAATGCTTCCGCGAATAAGTTGCCTAATTTGACTTCGGATTCTGTGTCATAGTGGCATTTGTCAGGGTTCATTGGTTCCTGGTCTGTATGCAATCCTTCTGCGACTGTATCAATGAGGTAGTTGTTTTCACTTAATGCAGCGAATTGCTCTTTTTGTTCATTCACTTCTGGGCCATATTGCCAAACTTCTCTATCAGGATTGATCTTTGCATCGATGAATGGAAGTTCTTTACCACCGCAGAATTCACTGAGTTCAGTTCTAACGTTACCAACAAATGTTGCTAAGTTATCTTTATAAACACTGTAGTATCCTGGATAGGAATCACCTTCACCTTGCATCCAACAGAATGCTTTGATCGTGGCTTTATAACCCTTCTTCTTGAGGTTACCCATTTGCATCTTAACATAGTTAATGAACTTAGGATACATAGGGGAGTTCTTTGCAAGCCAGTCATCTTTTAAGCAAGAGCCGCCGCAAGCGAATTTGATAAGGAATAATTTATTATCGTATTTGCCGTGCATTCTTTCAGCGATACCGATTTCTGGTCCAAATGTACCCAATCCGTTACCTTGTCCTAATTTAACTGCAGTGAAGTCCGCAATTTTATTTTGTGAACCATAGGTAATTTGGTTTGGTCCTGGCCAATCTTTTGTCCAGTTGTCATATACAATTTGAATACCTTTATAACCAATAGAGTATTCTTCAAACTTCTCAAATCCCAAGGATGGACAAGAAGGAATGTAATCACTATGTGTACATCCAACTGCGTTACTTTGACCAGAGATTAAAATAACATCAACTTTTTTCATATTACCTCCTATCTTGCAGGAGCCGACACCCAAAGCTAATAAAGGTGCCATGAGTAGTAAACAAATTTTCTTTTTCATATCTATATTGTAAGCATACTATTAGTAAACAAGCAAAAATCTCAATAAACAAATTTTGCTTTTGTAAAACAAAAAAGCCATCACTTGAATGGCCTTTAATGTTTATTTTCTTTTTCTAAGTTTTTTCTTAGGCGCCCATTTCTCTAAGATTCTTGGGTAGTATTCTCTCCAGATGTTTTTCACATGTTCCTTAGAGTAGAAATCAGAGATCTCTTTACTGCCTTTTGAATATTTTTCGTAATAGGCTTTATCGCTTGCTAACTTCTTAACTTGTTCATCGAATTCTTCAACATTCTTACCAATTGCGTAGCATTCTTTATCTTTGAATAAGATTTCTTCGTATAAGTCTAAGTCTCTTAATAAGACTGGTTTGAAGGAGTTAACTGCTTCTAAGATCGCCATTGGGAAGAGTTCGGATAATGATGGCATAAATAATAAGTCACACATATTGAAGATGCCGTTCATTTCCACACGTGGAATAATACCGATAAACTTCACGTTTTCTGGAGGATTATCCATGATGGCTTTGAGTTCTTTATAACCATCGGTCATCTTACCGAAGGAGAATCCGCCTGCCCAGACAAACATCTTATCAGGATTGCGTTTAGCGACTTCTACGAAGTCAACAACACCTTTTCTTGTTTGTACTTGGCCACAACCCATAACGACAAACTTATCGTGTGGGATGTTGTATTTATCTCTTAATGCCATTCTTTCTTCTTCACTGATTTTGTGGAATTTTTCATGATCAACAAAGTTTGGAATGTATGTGATGTTTTCTCTTGGGATTCCGAGTTCCACAAGTGGTGGAATGAAGGAAGGATTAACAACAACGATTTCATCCGCTTTGCGGTATGTGCTAACGACATACTTCTTGAAGATAGCAAAGAATAATTTATTCATCTTCAATGAACCATCTAATGTTGATGGAATGAAGTGCACATATGCCACGTTAACGTGACGTCTATTGAATCTCATTCTGTATTGAGGATTCACTGTGTGCATATGATAAATTTCAAAATTACCTTTTTTGGAATTAACTTCTACTTCAAAGATATCATCGCATTCTCTCACTAAAGCAACTTGTTCTAAATAAGCACTTCCAACGCCTTGACCATCAACGGATGTGGCTTGAGAAAGCATATTAATTCTAATTTTTTCCATATTTTTAAGTTCCTATCCGGGTATCTAACATTATACATTATCACGGTATTATTGAATATATTCAAACAGTTTGAAAAGTTATTCACTTAAATCACTTAAAGTGATATAGTTTTTAGTAAGAACCCAAAACCAATAAATGATAAGTGATCAAATGGATCGCTTTTTAATTTTTATAAATACGCTCGAAAAGTGTATTTATAATCTTGAAGACTTCATTTATAATGAATACGGTGACGAGATATGGGGAAAAGAATTCGCATTATTAAAATTGTTTCATTTATTATCATTTTGGTAGAAGTTTTGCTCATCGCAGGATTCTCTATTTTCTATTTCACAAATTCATTTGGTATCGCTGATAACATGAATCCACAAACAGTGGTTCTTGTTTGTACAATCTTAGCAGCTATTGATTGTATCTTCGTTTGGGCGATATCTATTTCTGTTGCTTCTTTAAGACATAAAACAGACTTACACGCTGCTGAAGTTATCGGTAGTGACGTCCAAGAAGCATATAACTTTGCAATGATCGGCTTAGCCGTTACAGATAAAAACGATAATGTTTTATGGACAAATGATTTATTTAAGAATCGTCATATCGACATCATCGACACAAACATCCTTTCCTGGCAACCAGAATTAGCGGTCCTTAAGGATATGAATAACGCTGGTGGAGAAAAGGAATGTAAGATTTCCTTTAATTCACGTACATATGATGTGAAGCTCCTCATTGAAGCGGGCTTATGGATCTTTAAAGATGTTACAGATTTCGAAGAAAGCTATAACTATTCTAAAGACCAAGCACCAGTTGTCGGTTTATTAATGATTGATAACTACGACGATGTCGTCCGTGGTGATGATGACTTTAACGATACCGCGACAAAAGTGAAAAACGTTATTTTCGCTTACTGTAAAGAATATGGTGTCTTGTTAATCAAGATTAAGAGTGATTCCTACTCCATGCTTTGTAACCACAAGAACTATATGCGTATGCATGAAGATAACTTCTCCATCATCGATAAAGTTCGTGAAGTTTCTAGCGGCACAGATATGCCATTAACATTATCCATTGGTATGGCGAGAGAATTCCCAGACTTCATTAAGTTAAATGGTTTAGCTAAAGAAGCTGTCGATATCGCTATGTCTCGTGGTGGTGACCAAGTGTGTGTCGCTGTCCATGGTAGTGAAATGGAATTCTATGGTGGTAAGACCGAGGCTCAAGAAAAGAGAAACCGTGTTAAAGACCGTGTTTTAGCCGACTCTCTTATCGCTTTAATTCGTGCCTCATCCAATATCTTGGTTATGGGTCACACAATGATGGATATGGATGCATTAGGTGCATGTTTAGGTATTAAATCTATTTGTAATAGATTAGATAAAAAATGTCGTTTAGTCGCTGACTTAAAAGCCACTGAAAGTAAAACAAGAGCGGCTTTCACCTCTTCCTTCTCTAAAGAAGAAGTTGAAAACATCTTAGTTTCTCCAAGTGCGGCATATGATGCGATTAACCCAAATACATTATTAATCGTTGTGGACGTCCATATTCCTTCTATGACTATGGCGCCTAAACTACTTGAAAAAGCCACAAAGATTGTCGTTATCGACCACCACAGACGTGCGGAAGAATATATCGATTCTCCAGTCTTTAACCACATCGATCCAGCGGCATCTTCAACATGTGAAATTATTTCCGAATTTATTAGATTCTCATCTATCAATCCTAAGATTGAAATCTCACCAACATTCGCCACAATTATGATGTCTGGTATCTTCCTTGATAGCAACCACTTCAAGAGTAAATCTACAGGTTTAAGAACATTTGAAGCTTGTACTATTCTAAAAGAATATGGTGCGGATAATGCTACTGCGGATGACTATCTAAAAGATGACTACGAAGAATATAAACAAGTTACCGATATGGTCTCTAGACTTGAACACCCAGCTTATGGTGTTGTCGCCGTATTCGGTAGTGAAGACTTAATCATTGATGAAGCGGCGATTAGTAAAACCGCGAACCAATGTATGAACTTAAAAGGCAACCACGTTTGTTTTGTGGCTGCACGTATTTCTCCAAAGAAAGTTAAAGTCTCTGCGAGAAGTGATGGTTCCGTTAACGTTCAATTATTAATGGAAAGACTTGGTGGTGGCGGTGGTCACTTTGCCTCTGCTGCTGGTATTTTCGAAAACAGCACAATTGATGAAGTTAAAGAAGCTATCTATAACGTTATTCAAAAACACTTATCAGAAGCTACATCGGATGCTGCTGCACGTACATTTGAAGGAATTATGGAGGAATA
>JAEEGH010030533.1_pt1 | contig 10470 bp, 9 predicted proteins | sample 9134181 | NCBI WGS metagenome assembly JAEEGH01 (sample SAMN16246544, study PRJNA631951) | gut metagenome | biome: gut microbiome; feature: rumen; material: DP-attached | host: Bos | place: Iran: Karaj | collected 2018-10 | reverse complement strand
ACGCCGGATGTTGCATGTGAGATGATATATATACACTATCTAATTAAAAATCAGCACTGTTGCACAACAGAGCCAGAAATTTATGAATATGGCTTTTTTGTAAAGGCTCTGTTGTAGAAAAGCGAGGTATTACAGCAAGACCCAAAACGTATAAGCCAAATGAGCCTAAAACATTACGCAGCAAGGCTCGGTATCAAATTCGGAGTAGAGATTTCGCTAACTCTTGCCGCTAGATGCTGAGTTCGGGATTTTCACCCTATAGATTGTGCACATGCCGAGCACACAAAACAACCGCCACCTGGAGGTGGCGGTTACGGTAAGTTCATCGGGCTCCGTCACATCAGCTTAGTAAACAATCGTTAACTCAGCTTTGGCTGATGTGTTTTCGCCCGTGATCAGTACACAAATAAATACAGCAAGTCACAGCTGCGTGATCTATCAGTTACCAGTTCTCACCCAGCACTTCAAAATAAGCCTGAGGATGATTACATGCCGGACACAATTCAGGAGCTTCCTTCCCTTCATGAATGTAACCGCAGTTCAGACATCTCCAGATTACAACATTGTCCTTCTTGAAAACCTTTCCGGCCATCAGATTGTTGTATAAATCGCGGTAGCGTTTCTCATGCTGTTTTTCAGCAACACTTACCATTTCAAAAGTTTTTGCTATATCTTCAAATCCTTCTTCGCGGGCAATGCGTGCAAATTCAGGATAGGCATGGGTCCACTCCTCCTGTTCACCGTCAGCAGCAGTCTTCAGGTTATCAAGAGTGCTTCCGATAACACCGGCCGGGAATGTTTCAGTTATGGTAACCGAACCTCCCTGCAGATATTTAAAGAATTTCTTTCCGTGTTCTTTTTCCTGATTGGCTGTTTCTTCAAAAATCATGGAGATCTGAACCAGTCCCTCCTTCTTTGCAGCAGAGGCAAAGAATGTATAGCGGTTGCGTGCCTGTGATTCCCCTGCAAAAGCCTTAAGCAGGTTCTGCTCAGTTTTAGTACCTTTTAAATCTGCCATTTTATTCTCCTGGTATCAAAAAAAAATATTGTGTAGGCGCAACACCTACGATCCAAAATACTAACATGTAGCTCTGTTGTTTACAACAGAACCTAACGTGTTTGAGCAGTCAAGTCACAACTAAATGAAACAAAAAGAAAAATCTACAACTTCAGAGTAAAGGTTACCGGACCGTCATTTTCCAGACTTATTTTCATGTCAGCTGCAAATTCACCGCTCTGTAAATCCGGTTTTACAGATCTTGCATAGTTGATAAAGTCATCGTACATGATTTTGGCTTCAGCCGGAGGCATGGCTGGATCAAAGCTCGGACGGTTGCCACTGCAGGTATTGGCAGCAAGAGTAAACTGGGATACCAGCATAACATTCCCGCCGGCTTCATTGACATTAAGATTCATTTTTCCGGCATCATCACTGAAGATACGGTACTTTAAAATTTTGTCGAACATCTTTGTTGCCTTATCCGGAGTATCACCACGTTCAAAAGCAATAAAGGCAAGAATTCCCTGCTGCATATCGGCAATGCATTCACCTTCAACAACAATTCTAGCGTAATTAACTCTCTGTAATAAAGCAAGCATAAAAGATTCCTGTGCAACTAAGGTAGAAAAACAAAAAAAAAGTGAATGCCCGATATTATACATCGGCACCTAGAAACTGAAATAGCCGTTCGATATAGGGATTTACTGTCTGTCCTTTCCGGTTGACTGAATACTTAAACGGAGAGAACAGATTCCGCCTGAAAAAAAATATTTCTCTATGACAGTATCATTGTCAGGAACTAAGGAAAGCTCAAATATTTACAAAATCCAAAATTTTCCCGCAGAATATTATGGATAAGTCTGCCGACCCTATGTCAGTTCACCCGGTGATTGTCGATGCGCATCAGAATAAAATTGATCCGATCCTCACTCATGGAAAAACCTCTGGAACTGAGATACTTCTCAAGTTCATCGACCTTTACCATATCGAAGAATGGTTTGGTCTTTTCCACCACCTCTATTTTAGAATTGGCGAGGACCATCGCATATTTGATTTTCATTTTACTGTCGATCATGTCATCAAAAAGATCATTAAAAAATTTCTGCTGTCGCAGAAGCTGGTCCGAAGGACTGTTAAGTTCACGGTTATACCAGTAACTGTTCTTTTTTGATTTTTTATACAGCAGCCATCTGCCATCCTCAAGAAGTTCGAGACGACATGCCTGATCTTTTCCTTCCTCGGATATTCCGAAAGCCTTGGTTTCTAGAATAAAGACCCCGTGATTACTGATTACCACATGGTCGATTTCAATTTTTTTACCTTTATTTACCAGTTTAAGTCCGTTAATCACCTTGTAGTTCTTTTTTTTCAGCGGCTCCAGTGATTCACGGATTTTCCTTTCACCGTCATTACCTACCTTTTTACGTTTAGCCTCATCCTGATTTAAATCCTTTTCCATTCTCAGTTTGCCGTCACGAAGCTCATAATCGGGGCGTTCCTCGATTCCGGTAACGCCCAGAGCCAGCAGATCCCTGCGGAACTCTTCTTTTTTGATAATACTGATATATTTAGCTTTAACAACAACAGAAAGGAAAATTCCCTTTAAATCAGCCAGTTCTTTATTGGTATAAACAACTTTTAAATCTGATCTATCAGGATCATTCGAATTATAATCATCAGGATAGATTATTTTTGAACCGTGATAGCGGTGAACAATAAAATTTGAAAACTCACTGAGTGTATCCTCTGTACAGCGGCTGCTGATCATCTTCTTCATCCTTATGAAAGACGAATTATCCAGGTAGCCGATCTTTTTACGGCGGAATCTGCGGACCGGACGTGAATTACAAACCAGATAGCGGAACAGTTTTGCAATAAGGCAAAACACAATAACCGCCACACAGAAAAAAATCCACTTTACCAGATTCATAAATCAGACCGTAAGACCTACATCAGAGTTTTTAAAGAATGAATACAATGTGATTCAACGCACATATTCTACACTGTATCAACGTCATTAAAATTTAATATAGATAACATTTTTCAAACGACGCTGTTCAAATAATACCCGAACCGGTACATTTACAGATAAATACCGGCCCGACTTAACATTAGTGGAGAATATATTTTGCTAAAATTTCTAAGGGATTGTTTTTATTACAAAAAGAAGGAGGATTCATGACTGCAAAAAATTTCCAGAGTAAAATTCGTGATCACTGGTATCCGAAAGAAATCAGCTGGCTGGCATTCAATGAAAGAGTTTTGCAGGAAGCCGAAGATCCGAACGTTCCCATCATAGAGAGACTGCGTTTTCTCGGCATCTACTCAAACAACCAGGATGAATTCTTTAAAGTCAGGATTGCGGAACTCAAACGTCAGGTTCTGATAGCACAGGCCTCGGATCGCTCCTTCACCGAACATATTCTCAAGGATGCCATAAAGAAAAGCGGCAAACTCACAGAGAAATTCAATATTATCTACCACGATCTGCTTAATGAGCTCAAGAAATACAATATTGAATTTAAGAATGAAAATCAGATTAATGACTTTGAAAGAAAGTGGATCAGATCTTTTTTTACCGAAAAGGTCAAACCGTTCATCAGTCCGGTCATTCTTACTGAAGAACTTGACGTACTGTCATTCCTGAAAGATCCTTATACCTACCTGTGTATAGAAATGTCCGAACAGAATGATAAAAAACAGTATGCACTGCTGGAAATTCCTACCGACAAGGTTGACAGAATCATTCAGATCCCGAATGAAGATCCGAAAAGCACCATGAAAATACTCATCATGCTGGATGACATTATCAGAGTCTGCCTCGATGATGTCTTCAAAGGATTTTTCAACTACAGTTCAATCACAGCATACTGTATCAAAATGAACCGTGATGCCGAATACAATCTGTCGATGGAACTTAACAGAACCATGATTGAAAGTATGTCTGAGGGTCTGAAACAGAGACTTACCGCCATTCCGACCAGACTTGCATACGACCGGGATATGCCGAAAGAAATGGTCAAATTCCTGGTCAAGAAACTGAAAATGAGCGACTATGATTCAATTTCAGCAGGAAACCGCTATCACAACATGAAGGATTTTCTCGGATTCCCTAGCCTTGGCAACACTTCCCTGGAATACAACCGGGTAAGTCCGCTCCACTGTTATGAGTTTGACAGATATCCGACCATGTTCCAGGCTATTTCCAAGCAGGATATACTGCTCTACTATCCATACTATACATTTTCATATTTTACCGAGCTGCTGCGCCAGTCGTCCTATGATCCGTCGGTAATTGCAATAAAAATCAATATCTACCGCGTGGCCAGGGACAGCCGTGTGATAAGAGATCTGATTGATGCCGCCAACAACGGAAAAAGAGTTACCGTGGTTGTTGAACTCAAAGCGCGTTTTGATGAATCTAACAATATTGAATGGGCAAAAATACTGACCGAGGCCGGAGTAAAGGTTCTGTTCGGTCTGCCGTCTCTAAAAATCCACTCCAAACTGTGTCTGATAACCCGCAAGGAGGAGGGTAAGCTGGTTAAATACTGCCATATCGGAACCGGTAATTTTAATGAAAAATCAGCAAGGATCTATACAGATTTTGCCCTCTTTACCAAAAACGAGCAGCTAACTGAAGAGGTCGACAGTGTTTTTGATTTCATCGAGGCACCTTATATCCAGCCAAGATTTAAAAACCTGATGGTATCTCCGGTTAATGCCAGACAGAAGATTTATGATCTGATTGACAATGAAATCACCAATGCCACCAAAGGGCTAGAAGCCAGCATAACCGTTAAAATAAACAATCTGGTGGATGAAGGGGTTATTGCCAGACTGTACCGAGCGTCCCAGGCCGGTGTAAAAATCAACATGATTGTACGCGGTATGTGTTCGCTTATAACCGGTGTCAAGAATTTAAGCACCAATATCAATATCCGTTCTATTGTAGATCGTTACCTTGAACATCCACGGGTAATGATTTTCCATAACAACGGGGATGAAAAAATTTACATATCCTCCGCAGACTGGATGACCCGCAACCTCGATCACCGCATTGAAGTGGCAACCCCGATCTTCTCGAAGAAGCTCAAAAAGGTAATCAAGGATCTCATAGACATTCAATTCAACGATAATGTCAAAGCAAGAATTATCGATGAAAAACAGACCAACAGATACGTTGAACGTACCGCCACCCAGCGGGAAATACGCTCGCAGATGGAAATATATGAATATTTGGAAAATCTTGAAGAAATCAAAAGGATCCAGAAGAAAAAATAAACCATACGGTGCTGTCTGGTTTCCGGCGTTCTGCACCGGTAAATCAAAAAAGGCTTCCTAACAGGGAGCCTTGTATATGATTTTTTTTAAAAATTCTGTCAGTTTTTATGCCTTCCAGTCGTCTGTGAACTCAATATTGCCGTCGCTGTAGGACCAGGTAATCTTTGAGTAGGTGAAGCTTACATCCTCCATGTCGTGATATGGTTTGTTCTCCGGCAGGAAGGTGGTTGGAGTATTTTCGCCCATTTCTACAATTACCGCATCATTGATGGTGATCTTGTAGTACAGTTCCTCTTCACCGGTTGGTTTGATTCTGTAGAAATCAAGTTCAACATCCACCTGCTCACCCTTGCAGCACGCAGCAAACAGTTTTGGTGATGCAACGTCCTTTGCCTTGGTTACAGTCAGCGGATGATGAATACGCTGTCCGGTTGGCAGTCCGGTGTGAGTGTCCTTTGGAATTTCAACCTTGTGGTCCATGGCATAAACGAGAATTTTATCCTTTTTGTCGCCGCCCTGATCGCAAGAACCCTTGATTTCGCCCTGGTTTTTACCGGTAACTTTCATATACATTGTTAAAGCCATGATACACGCTCCATTGTTCTGTTGAGATTATAAGTATTACCCTTCTGTTACCCTTTAAACGGATGAAAACCGAACAGGTTACATAAAGAACAAAAAAATTTACCTTGTAAGTCAGCCGACATAAATCGAATAGGCAGGGATAAGCCCAAGCCTTCCACAGCACCGTATGTGCTGCTCCCAATACTGCGGTTCAAGACAATAGACACAGTAGGCTCTGTTGTAATTTAGTATTGATTATAAACTTGTTACCAATAATCTATTCATCAAACAGACTTTAAATACCAAAATATTACTTGTTGTGTTATTTAATCAGTTGATAAATCTCTCACGGAAATTGCTCTGTTCTGAATTAGATTGTATGATCATCAGTGAGTGATGAAAGAGGTGAATTGTATGGGTAATTTAATTGGTACCGATAATGCTTATAAGGAATGGCTCTCTGATATTTCATTGAGATTCAAACAAAGTCAGATAAAAGCATCCATGAAGGTTAACAGTGAAATGCTCCGTTTCTACTGGTCCCTCGGGCATGACATGGATGAAAAAAAGGACCTCTATCATTGGGGAAGCAATTTCTACGAACAGGTCAGCAAAGATCTGAGAAAAGAACTGCCTGATGTTAAATCGTTTTCTGCCCGTAATCTCCGTTATATGCATCAGTTCTACTGTCTTTTTCCAATTTTGCAACAAGTTGTTGCAAAATTAGATATCAATCACAAATCTCTTTGTAATTCGCTCGAATATTCTAGTGAGAATATCTTTTTGATCCCCTGGGGACATATAGTTCAAATCATGAACAAGGTCGACGGAAACCGAGACAAAGCCTTATTTTACATACACAAAACTCTTGAGAACAACTGGTCCAGGGCTGTTTTGATGAACTTTCTGGATACAGACCTCTATGAAAGACAAGGCAAAGCTGTGAGCAATTTTGATCTTACACTTCCTGCTCCTCAAAGCGATCTTGCCCAGGCTATCACCAGAGATCCATACACCTTTGATTTTCTTACCATCCGGGAGAGCTATGACGAAAAAGAACTGAAGGATGCTCTCATGGATAACATCGCCAGATTTCTTCTTGAACTTGGTAACGGCTTTGCATTTGTGGGACGTGAATACAAGCTTGAAATTGGAAGTACCTGTAACTTCATTGATATGCTGTTTTACAACATCAAACTTCACTGCTACGTGGTCGTCGAAATCAAGGTGAAAGAATTTGATTCAGGTGATATGGGGCAGTTAGGAACATACATGGTTGCCGTTAACCATCAGCTGAAGGGGGAAAATGATGGACCTACGCTGGGACTGTTAATCTGCAAATCAAAGGATAACATCAAAGCTCGTTATGCACTTGAAGCCAGCAGTCAGCCTATGGGGATTTCTCAGTACGACATAACTTCATTTATTCCGGAAGAATTCAAAGGCAGTCTGCCTACCATTGAGGAAATCGAGGCTGAAATATCGTCAAATGAGTTTTTGGAGAAGGATAACAGCAAACCGGAAGTGTAGGAATGAAAAAACCGACAGTTTGCTCTGTCGGCATAATCCGTATGAACGACCATACCATTACATCATTTCCGCGCCGTTTGTGCCTTATATCCACGCACCAAAGGATGTGATTTTACGACACGATCAGATAAGTCACTGATATACCGATTATTTTATGTAAACTTCAGGACTGCTATAATAACCTGTAGAAAGAATGATAATACTTTTCAATACGTTTGATAACAGAAGCCAGTATAGACAGTTTGCTGATCTGCTTATCACCCTGCTCAATTGAATTTCTGATTTCTTCCTGTTTTTTTCCTGTCACTTTGATGCATAATGTAATTGCGGCCATAATAATATTCTCTCCATAAATCTGATTTTTTTAATTTTGTACCCTTTAAACGGATGAGAAGAAAACCGGTTACAATTTTTTTACTGGAAACAGTCTTCCTGCACAATTTTGAAACAACTCCAGTGCAGTTTTCGGAATTATCTCCTGTCATTTTTGAGCGAATCAAAATGTACGGAAACAAACAAAGAGCTGACGTACTTGACATCAGAGAGTACCCTCGATGACAGAGATCTAGTTCTTCATGAAGTAGAAGGAATAATGCAGAACATCACGAAAGAGGCTATTGCTACTGCTGTGAAAAACACAGAACCGAACGAACAAACAGGCTATAGCACTGTAATAAAATAATAACCGAGAATTATTTATTAGGAATTATCCTATAATTCCACTCACCAAGGAATTCGTTTTGAAATAAATTAACCTTGCTTAATTCCTCATCTGTTACCTTGATCCCCGTTTGATAGTCTTTGAGATCAACCCCGCATCTTACGTTTAATCCCTTACTTGTAGTAGTTGAAGCTATCAATTTAACAACTACTTGCAAAGATTCAAGAGGCCTACCTCTCCAATTTTTGCTAATAAAACTGAACAGACGATGTTCTATTTTATTCCATTTAGAGGTTCCCGGAGGAAAATGGGAAACCTCGACCTCCAGTTGAGTTTTATTCGCAAAATCCTGTAATTCTACTTTCCATAGTCTGTTTCTGCTACCGTTACTACCGCCTCCATCTGCAGTGATGTAAATTTTCTTTGCATTTGGATATCGATCCTTTCCCATGTAAATCCACCAGGAATATATTGAACTAGCGGCAAACTCGGCAGTATCATGAGATATCCCAACATTAACATAACCTTCGTTTTTGGCAACATCATACGTACCATTTGGAATAGCTTTGCCGTTCTCAGGGTTGAAAAAATCGTGGTCTAATACTGCTTTTGGATCTTTTACTTTTCTATACTCAACACCTTTATTTGCAAAATCACCAAGATTTTCTTTCTTCTTACAGTCTATAGAAATTACCGGCTCTCCTGCAGACATGTATTCCATAGATGTTCTTTTTATATGCTCAAACTGTTCATTTCGATCTTCATGATCCTTTCCAACCTGCTTTAACTTTCTATTACCTTGCAGACTGTATCCCTGTTCCTCCAAAAGTTCCTTTACCTTGGTATGACTAACAGTAAACCCTTGTTTGGAAAGCTCCGTTGCGAGGTGTCGGGTACTTTGGGATGTGTAACTCAAAGGATTTTCTGGATTACCGTATTCACTACCATCTATAAGCTTTAGCAGAGCTTCTATAATTCCAGGTTGAGTATCTACAATTGATTTTCTTCCTCCGCCTTCGGCTCGTATACGCTCCTTTATTGGAGATTCAGAATCATCGATACTATCAGAACACTGTGTTTCATGATTTTGTCGTAATTTTTCTAGATCTTTCTTTCCTGCTGTTACTGTATCTTTATCGACCCCTGCAATTTTACTGACATAAACCATTCCTCCCCAACCTAAACTTTCTGCTTCGGCTGCGAGGTAAAGTCTTCTTAGTTTCTCATTCTTCGCAAGTAAGGAAACTACTGTTTTGATTCTTTTCTCTGCTACTAAATCTTCCATGATTACATTATAGCATCATGGGTAAAAAATAACACATATTTCGGAAATTATTTATTTACAATTCCTTACAGAGTGGTATAACGGTCTACCGGAGTTCCTTTCTAAGCGGTACGGACTACAATCTGCGTAGCATTTTGTCAATGATTCTATTTTTCTCCAGATGAGACTTTGATATTATTGGCGATACTGGAGAAAAACTTCAGGGAAACTTGAGTCTAGGAATAATACTATGAATGAAACTTTATATCAGCATCCGTCGGTGAATACCTTAATCTGTATTCCGCCGAGATTGCCGTTGTGCTGCGGATCGGTAGCCGCATAACATGGAGTGTTATAGAATACATAGCACTGGTTTTCATAGGTTCCCCGTACATTCGACTGATATGCATTAGGAGGAGTCTTTCCCTTAACGGAAACGAGAATCTGTGTTGCGCCTGATTCCCATTTTTTGAATTTATATGTCCAGTCGGAGTTACCGTCTTCGCTGAAAGTTCCGTCCAGTGCCCTTAAAATACCGTCTTTCGTTGCATCCGGGAAACCGCATTTCACCCGGACTGCATCCTTGCTGTTTTCGTTGCAACTTGACTGGCTTGTAGAACCGATGCAAACGAACTGGTCTCCAGATGATGATACCTTGTTGGCAACAAGCGCCTTTCCGTGAACCAGGGTGGCAGCTCCCTTCATGGCTCCGGCTAGTCCCTGAAGAGCTGAAGCTCTGGCGTCACCCTGCAGATCTATGAACTTCGGTGCCGCCGTTACTGCCAGAATTCCGAGAATAACAATTACTACAATCAGTTCTATAAGGGTGAAACCTTCCTGTTTAACATATCCTTTCACGACAACACCTCTTAAAATTTATGAAAATAACAAAAATCGACCACTACACTACATTTTTCCCTCTTTTCCTTATACCTTATACCTAAAATTTTAAATATTCCAAGCATTTCGCGGGATTAGTGGCAATATTTGTGATATTAACTGCAACTTTCCCAATTGTATAGTTCATCCATCAAGCTATACAACATTATTTTTCTTTGGACGGCCCCTTTTCTTCTTTGGGGCTTTTTGAACGTTAAGTAACTCGAGTTTTACCAGAATATCCTCCAAATTTTTAGAAATTTTTCGAAGTGTCCACCCTTTATTTGG
>JAEEGH010030531.1_pt1 | contig 10471 bp, 6 predicted proteins | sample 9134181 | NCBI WGS metagenome assembly JAEEGH01 (sample SAMN16246544, study PRJNA631951) | gut metagenome | biome: gut microbiome; feature: rumen; material: DP-attached | host: Bos | place: Iran: Karaj | collected 2018-10 | reverse complement strand
CTGTCCCGAAATTTCTACGTGATTTTTACTTTTAAAGAACTCAATATATTTTGAGCGAAGTTCATTTGCGTTCATAAATTATTATTATATAGAAAAAAAAGATTGTTTGCAATTATCTCTTTCTTCGACGGTCTGCATGCTTTGTGTAATATTCAGTTTTATCCTGGTACATCTGGGCATCGGCACGCTGAACAACAGCCTTTATTTCTGTATCTTCCGGTGTAAAAACAGAAAATCCCTTTGAAATTGCAATAGGAATATGTACTTCATTTTTAATTATGATTTTTGAGTTTATATTAGCGGTGATTTTTTCAAAAATTTCAGTCATCTGCTCTGCAGTAACATTTTCTACAAGTGCAACAAACTCATCACCACCAACACGGAAGAGCGTGCCCTTTTTAAAGAACATCTTAAGGATTTCGGCAACAGAAACAATCATTAAATCTCCGGTTTCGTGACCGTAATCATCATTTGCATTTTTAAGTCCGTTTATATCAAAAATTGCAACAGCAAAATCAACCTTTCCCTTTGCAATCTTTTTATCGACCTTTTCTTTTACTTCAAAATATGCATTGCGGTTTCCCATGCCTGTAAGCACATCTGTATAAGCCATAATATGTGCCTTTGCAATATAATCACGAAGCTCCTTACGAACACTTCTGAGTCTGTCGTATATTTCCTGAAGCAAAGTCGAAGTATCTGTAGCCTTGAACTTTTTAGGATTCATATAACGTTCTGCATCAACACTCTGAAAGCCTGTTGTAAGGCTAAGCTCTTCTGCAAGCTCTTCAATTTCATCTGTCATTTTACCCATTTCTTTATTGAGAACCTGGAACTGCTTGCGAAGTCTTCGTGTGAACAAAAGAACAATTCCGCCGCCACCAATAATAGAAAGAACGCAGGCAACTACAATTATCCAGATTTGTCGGGCAATTTGTGTTTCGTACCATTTGGCCTTAAAGTCTACACCAATAATTCCTGCAACATTTCCTTTTGAATCAAAAATCGGACTATAGGCACTGTAAAAGGTTCCCCATGCATCCTCATAGGGCTCTTTATCTACAGAAGGAATTCCTTTACTTGCTGCAATCAGCGCTTCTGTAGTTGCAACAGGTTTTCCAAATTCGCCGGGAGTTACAGGCTCAGGATCAATTGTAAATGTAAAGGTGTTATTGCCCATGTCGCGGATTCCATAAATAAAATCAAGGGCAATCTGTTCTCTAAAATGACGAAGAATCTGAAGCGACGACTGATACTCTTCTGTATCAACATCCTCCTTCTGAAGCTTTGCCATAATGTCACCATCAAGAAGAGAGGCCGCACTGTTAGCAATATCTAACATTCTGACATTAATCTGTTCACGAAGAGTTACAATTGAGCGATGAATAAAAAGCGCGTCTATGAACCCATTAACAAGTAAAAGAAAAATGAAGAGGTAAACTACAGGCTGTCTTGAAAAACTAATTTTCTTCTTCATCCCCTCACCTGCCTATTCAGACTGTCTTACAAAGGTATACGCCTTTCCATCTGTTGCAAAACAATCTGTTGGAGTGATTTTTACAGGAGTAAAAATAATCGTATCGTAATCTGTAACAATTTTTTCTACTGTTTTCTTTTTTACAGTTTCTGTTACAGTTTTTGTTCCAAACTCAAGTGCATAAAAAGGATTAAGAACAGTATTAAATGAGGTTGGGCGCAAAGCAAGAACATCATAAGCTCCAATCTTCATCATTGAATAAAGGCCCGCTTCCTGCATATTATCAAAATCAAAAGTATACTGACTTTCTTTAAGCGAAATTGAATTCAATCCGTCAATTGTTTTCCAGGCTTCTTCACTTTCAAGCTGTGCAAGAATCTTATTTTTTTCCTGTTCAACTGTTTCTTCGAAGGAGCTTTGAAGACTCATTTTTTTATACTGGCCATCCCATTCAGAGCTTTCTTTAATTGCAAGACCAATTGAGTCATAAAGGGTAATCTTAATTTCATCAACAGAAACAAGAAGAACATCAAAGCGGCGCTGAAGGTTTGTAATATCAGCATTTACTGTATAAAGATAAATTCCGTTGTGACGAAGCTTGTTATCTTCCCATTCATAAACTTCCTGTGAGTCAGACTGAAGAAGAATGATTTCGCAGTCCTCGTAATTGTAGTAAATATAGCGGATTACATTATCTTCATTTGAAGTTTTATACCAAAGTCCGTTAAGGAAGGCAGCAAAGGTTTCTACAGTTCCATCCTGGATTCGCGAAAGCTCATTAGCGGCAAGTTTTCCTGCAGTTACTTTGATTTCATTTGCGAATTCATATTTTTTTGAAGAAGAGTTCCACTTATATTCCTTTTGAATCTGATTTTGTCCAGAAACAGTGTTACCCTTTTCATCAGTGATTTTTTCGGATTCATAAACCCATACAGAAAAGCTTTCGCCTCTTGAAAGTGAAAGCTGATAAGAATCTGAACGCTCTGTCTGCTGAATAAAGATTGTTCCATCAGAAACAAAATCACCAATTTTTACAAGAGCGCCTCTTACACCTTCAACATCCTCATAGTCACCTGTTCCGCCCGATGGATCCCAAAGGAAAATCTGCATTACATAGTTTTCATCATCTGCAACACCCTGATAAACAAGTGCATTTCTATGGTCACCGGTCAAATCCATTCCCGAAAGAGAAAAGGTTCTGATTTTTGAAATTGAAGTTGGGATATCGCCAAGTCTGTCGTAATCTGCTGTTTCAGGATTAAAAAGCCCCGGAATGATTGTGAACACATCTGAACCAAGACGTCTTACTGTGATTATTTCATCATCATAACCGTCATTGTTAAAATCAATTGTAATTGTGTTGATTAAGGTTTCTGAAGGCAACAGCTCTATAAAGGTATCAAAGTTTTCAGAATTGAAATCGGAATTTGAACGATCTGAATCTGTTTCTTCATCTGATTTTTGAGAACTTTTAGGAGTTACAATTTTTGCGCGTGTTGTTGTATTTTCGCTTTTACGAATGATTTTTTTTGAAGCCAGAAATCCTGCGCCTAAAAGAATTGCAACTAATATGAACAATAATGTAATGGACTTTGTCTTCATACCTAAACTTTAACGTATTTTTGAACAAAGGAAAAGATATCAAATGTTAATCCTTTAACATGCAATAATATTTTGTAATTATTTGAATAAATCGGGGAAACCCCCTAGCCGAATGAGACATTTGCATATAGAATAAATTTAAAGACACTAATAAGGAACGAATTATGAAAAAATTATTATCGGTTGCACTTGTAATTTTTTGTATTGCCGCATCTTTATCCTGCAAACCTAAGAAAACTGATCAGCAGGGACAATTTGGAAGCTTCCCAAAGAAGACAGAAAAAGCCGCTAAGACTGCAGAACCTGCAGAGGCTTTTACTCCAGAATTCCTTTTTGATTCCAGCAAAGCAGTAAAGGATGAAGGCCACAAGGAATTTTCTTCAATTACAGGCTTTGAGCTTACAAAGAACATGATGCCTGGCTGGAATCTTGGAAACACCTTTGATGCTACAGGCTCAACAGGACTTGCTTCTGAAATGAGCTGGGGTCAGCCACACACAGAAAAAGAAATGATTGATGGTCTTGCAAAAAGCGGAATTAAAACTATAAGAATTCCTGTTACCTGGCACAATCATATTTCTGACAAATCAACTTATACAATTAACACAGAATGGATGAAGCGTGTTAAGACTGTTGTTGACTGGGCTATTGAAAATGATATGTATGTTATTTTGAATATACATCACGACGATTATGACAAAGAATCAAAAATGCCTAAGTGCAGTGGAATCTATCCAAACAAAACAAACCTTGTAGAATCACAGCGCTATTTGTACAACATCTGGGGACAGATTGCTACAGCCTTTAATAATGGCTACGATGAGCACTTGATTTTTGAAACTATGAACGAACCTCGTCCAAAAGGAACTCCTGATGAATGGTGGTTCAGCGGAAGCACACGCAGTATTGATGCTGCAAGAAGCTTGAATCAGATGAACCAGACAGCACTTGATGCAATCAGAGCGACTGGCGGAAACAATGCAAAGCGTTTTGTAATGTGCCCTGCCCTTGCTGCAAGTGAACATGCTGCTGCTTCTTCATTGTTCAAAATGCCAACTGATGTAGAGCGCGGAAGACTCATTCTTTCTATTCACGCTTATTCTCCATATTCCTTCGCAATGGAATCTCCTGGAGCACGCCAGTTTACAGCAGCACATAAAACTGAGCTTGTTAATTTGTTCAACAGCCTTAGAGATAAGTTTATCAACAACAAATATCCTGTAGTAATTGGTGAATACGGTGCTACAAATAAGAACAACCTTGAAGACAGAATTGCATGGTTCGATTTCTATCTTCGCACTGCAAAGGATTATGGTATTCCATGCTGCTTGTGGGATAACGGTGTTTGGGAAGTTCCTGCCGGCAGCACTGATTACAGCGAGCACTACGGCTACTACAACCGTACAAAACAAACATGGTATTTCCCAGAAATCACAAAAACAATTATTGAAGCAACTGAGTAAAATAAACCTTATAAACAAGATATAAACAAAAGGGGCCAGTGAATTAATTCACCGGCCCTTTTTTTATGTTGTAATATAAAGTCTTACTACAGCAAAGGCTTCATAGCTGTCATGTAAGCACGTAATCTTCTGCCAACAACCTCGATCGGGTGGTTGCGGATTTCTTCATTTACGGCTACAAGCTCTGTGTTATTTACTGAATTATCCTTTACATCAAGACCTTTTCCAATTACATCTGTATGAAGGTTAGGCATTAAATCCTTAGCCATCATTGGAGCAGCTACACGGCTGAACAAGTAACATCCGTATTCTGCTGTATCAGAAATAACGCGGTTCATTTCGTAAAGGCGTTTGCGGTCAATAAGGTTTGCAATAAGAGGAACTTCGTGGAGCGATTCGTAGTACGCTGATTCAGGTTTAATTCCTGCATCAACCATTGTTTCGAATGCAAGTTCACAACCAGCTTTTACCATTGCAACAAGAAGGATTCCCTTATCAAAATATTCCTGCTCTGTAATTTCTTCGCTTGATTCTGCATTCTTTTCAAATGGAAGCTTTCCTGTATCTTCACGCCATGCAAGAAGATCCTTGTCACCAGCTGCCCAGTCCTGCATCATTGTGCTGGAGAACTTACCGCTGATAATATCATCCATGTGCTTTTGATAAAGAGGAGCAAGGAGATTTTTAATATCTTTAGAAATCTGATTAGCCTTGATTTTTGCAGGGTTAGAAAGACGGTCCATCATGTTTGTAATTCCACCCCATTTAAGAGCTTCACTTACAACGTTCCAGCCGTGCATAAGAAGTTTTGTTGCATATTCAGGAGCAATTCCTTCGCTAACCATTTTGTCGTAACATACGATTGTACCAGCCTGGAGCATACCGCAAAGAATTGTCTGTTCGCCCATAAGGTCAGACTTAACTTCTGCAATAAAGCTTGATTCAAGAACACCGGCTTTTGAACCACCCATACCAACAGCAAGAGCCTTAGCATAAGCCCAGCCCTTTCCTTCAGGATCGTTTGCAGGGTGAACAGCAATAAGATCTGGTACACCAAATCCGCGCTGGAATTCGTGCCATACTTCTGTACCTGGTCCTTTTGGAGCACACATTACAACAGTAATATCCGGGCGAATAATCATTCCTTCTTCAATCATGTTGAAGCCGTGGCTGTACCACAAAGCAGAGCCCTGCTTCATTTTTCCCATAATGTCGTTGATTACTTTTGAATGCTGTTTATCTGGAGTAAGGTTTCCTACTAAGTCTGCTGTAGGAATCATTTCATCATATGTACCTACTTTAAATCCGTTTTCTGTAGCGTTTTTCCATGACTGACGTTTTTCGGCAATAGCACTGTCGCGCAATGCATAACTAACATCAAGTCCGCTGTCACGCAAACAAAGACCCTGGTTCAAGCCCTGTGCACCACAACCTACAATAACAATCTTTTTTCCTTTAAGGGCGTTTACACCGTCCGCAAATTCTTCTTTAGCCATAGAACGGCAGTGGCCAAGCTGAAGTCTAGCCTCTCTCCATGGAATTTTGTTGAAATAGTTTTCACCCATCTTTTTGCCTCGTTTTTATTGATAGTATCTTTTATTATACTTCAAACCTTAGTTCTCGTAAAGACGTAGACTGATGACTTGATGATGACAGGAGAGTAATGGCCTGCTTCTGACAGATGTAAATTATGCAGATGTTGTAATTTTTTCAGGAACTTCTGCATCGGGAATGCGTTTTTTCATCCACAGATAACGGAGCCAGGCTGTAAGGGCACTCATAAACCATACAATGCCTACAGACCACCAGATACCCCAAAGCCCGATTGCAGGAATTGCAGTGAGCAGGAATGGAACTGTAAAACGTCCTATAACCTCTGTGATTCCGTTTATAAGAGAGAAGAAGGCATCCCCTATTCCGTTTAAAACTCCGCGCACTACATAAATAATTCCAAGGAATACATAGAAGAAGCTTGTGATTTTGAGGGCTGTTGAACCCATGCTTATAACTTCTACATCTTTTACAAAAAGTCCTGTAATTGCGCTGCCAAAGAACTGCATTACCGGAAGCATGGCAAAAGAGAAAATTGCCATCATAAGCATGCTTTTTCTGTAGCCGTCAATTACACGAGCTTTTTTCTTTGCCCCGTAATTCTGGCCACTAAAGGTAGAAAGGGCTGCACCAAGTGTCTGGTAAGGCTGATGTATTACCTGTTCAACGCGGCTTGTGGCGGTAAAGGCGGCAACTGCCACAGGACCAAAATTGTTTACTACTCTCTGCAAAGCCATACAGGAAATAGCAATCAGGGAGAATTGCAGGGAAAGTGGAACACCCAGGCGGATACATTTCCATAAAATTTCGCCGTTAAGATGAAGATCTTCTTTTTTCATCTTAAAGTATGGATTTGTTCTGATTGCAAAAATCATACAAAGAATGCAGCAGATTCCGTTGGAAATAAATGTAGCAACTCCGGCACCAATAACACCAAGCTTAAGGTTATAAACAAAAATCAAATCAAGAATGATATTGAGGATACAGCCAAAAATCAAAAAGTAAAGAGGAGTTTTTGAGTCTCCAAGCGCACGAAGCATTGAAGAAACAAAGTTGTAAACAGAAACAAGAAAAAGATTGATACACATGATTTTCATGTAGGCAACGGCATCCTGGAGAATTGACTGGGGTGTATTAAGAAAAACAAGGATTGGACCTGCAGCAAAAAAGGCGATTGTTCCAATAACAAGAGGTACTACAATCATTATAAAGGCCGAATTGACAATACAGTTCTTTACCTTTGCACCGTTTCCTTCGCCAAAAAAGTGAGAAGTTACAATACCTCCGGCAGAACCAATTCCATTACAAAGGGCAAAAAAGAAAAAAGTTATAGAGCCTGTTGCACCAATTGCGGCCAGAGCCTGTGCACCAATAATCTGACCTACAATTACAGAGTCTGCAAGATTGTAAAACTGCTGAAAAATATTACCTATTAACATTGGTACAGAAAAAGAAAGCAAAAGCTTAACAGTATTTCCCTGTGTCATGTTTATCATATTACTCTTCATATTTTTAATTATATTCTTCCGCAAAAAAATAAAATTGTACATTTATACTTAAAGATAGAAGAAATAATAATGAAAATATTATATATTTATGGTAAAAGAAGCTTCAGGAGGCTATAAATGGCTAATATTCAGGTGGCTGCTGTATTTTCGGATAATATGGTTTTACAGCGCAATAAAATCATCAATGTTTTTGGATGGATTAAATGGGATGATTCTGAAAATAAAGAGATATATGTAAAGGCTGAACTTTTTAATAAAAAAGGAGATTTACTTGGAGAAAATACCCGCATCTATACAAGTCCTGTAACAAAGTGGGTTATTTCGCTGCCTTCACAAGAAGCACAGGAAGAATGCACTCTCAAAATCTGGCTTAATCAAAACACAGAAGCTCTTGTTTTTTCAAACATCGCTATTGGAGAAGTATGGCTTGCGGGTGGTCAGTCTAACATGGAGTTTGAACTTGGAAACTGTACAGAAGGTCCTAAAGAGCTTGAAGATACAAATGGAGAAAGCGGTGCTAAGAAAGTGCGCTTTTACTACACAAATAAAATTGCATGGATGGACGAGCATTTTTATGAAGCAGAAAAAAATACAGCCTGGCAAACCTGGGACTCTCCAAATAAAAACGCCTGGTCTGCAGTAGGCTTCTTTTTTGCAAAAAAGCTTGCCCAAGATTTAGGCTGCACTGTTGGTGTAATTGGCTGTAACTGGGGCGGAACAAGTGCAAGCGCCTGGGTACGCCGCGAATATCTTGAAAAAGATGAAGACCTCCGCACATACCTTACAGAACAGGAAGAAGCAACTGCCGGAAAATCAATTGAAGTTCAATGCCGAGAATACGAAGAATATGAAGTTATACAGGCAGAGTGGCAGAAAAAATGCGATGCCCTTTATGCTGCAAATCCAGAAATTACCTGGGCTAAGGTTGAAGAAACTCTTGGTAAATCTCCATGGCCGGGTCCACGCTCCTGCAAAAATCCTTACAGACCCTGCGGCCTTTATGACTGCATGGTAAACCGCGTACTTCCCTATACACTAAAGGGTGTGCTCTGGTATCAGGGAGAAAGTGACGACCATAAACCATACAGCTATGCAAAGCTTTTCTCAAAACTCATAGATAACTGGCGAACAGACTGGAAGGATCCGGAGCTGCCATTTGTTTTTGTACAGCTTCCAAATCACCGCAACGAATACGACAAGGATTTTAAACACTGGTGTGTAGTCCGCGCTGCCCAGGAAAAGGTTCACCATATGGTGAAAAATGCCTTTATGACATGCGCACTTGATCTTGGACAATTCAACGACATTCATCCAAAAGCAAAAAAAGTCCTTGCAGAACGAATGGAACAGAATGCGCTTGCAAATGTTTATAATCTTAAAAATGCACAGGATGTTCTTTCGCCAATGCTAAAGAGCTATACAATAAAGGGCGCAGACCCTGCCAACACAAATTCCTTTGGCAAAATAATCCTGACTTTTGAAAATGCAGCCACAGGCTTTGTTGCACGCGAAGATAAAATCAACCTTGATTATTACAAGCGAATGGAGCAGCATCAGGGAAACAATGTTTCACCAGCATTTACAGGCTTTGAAATTGCAGGAACTGACGGGAACTTCTACCCTGCCGCATATCGTTTTGGCCAGCAGCAGGATGACTTGAATACAATTACAGTTTCTTCGCCTCTGGTAAAAAATCCGGTTAGCGCAAGATATGCCTGGTATAACTATGGACCTGTTAATGTCTTTAGTAAAAACGGACTGCCACTTGCCCCATTTATGATATAGGCTTACATTTTTTCATAAAAACTGTAATTGTAACCGTTATCACTTTTTAATGGAGCTGGGATTGTTTCAAAATAAATAACACCGTTTCGCTTTACATTCAAAGTAAATTGTGGAGCACTGCCATCTATATGCTTTGTTTGTGTTAACGGCTGTGCCACTCCCTTCAAAAGTTCAATCTGTTCTTCTTTTAAATTTGCAGGCTCACCCAAATCGTGCCAAACCTTAAGAGGATTACAACATTCTTCATCAACTGTTTTTGTAAGAAGTGTCACTCTTTTGTCGCCAAATGCAGGCAAAGAAATATCTATGCTTAGCTGATTTTGTTTTGTTTCTAGTGTAAGATTCCAGGCAATGCCTTTATATGTTCCCGCGCCTGTTTTGACAATTACAATATTCTTGTCGCGGTATACGTATTTTTCTTCATTCTGTTTAAGATCCTTAAAAAATTTAAAAGTCCAATAAGTTGGTTTTGGAATGCTGCCGTTTGCCAAAAGACCAAAGCCTCCGTGAAAAGGAGTAAACGGAATTCCATTTTCTTCAAAAACATCACCAAAGGTCCAGTAAGAATAGCCTGTTGCGTAGTCTCCAATTTCGGCAAGAGTACGTCCAATATATGCAGCATTAAGATTTGTGTCGTGGAGCGGACAGTTTGGAATATATGATGTATTAAACTCAGTTATATAAAACGGAAGATTTTTGTAATCAGGATATTTGTTGATGATTTTGCGACAGTCGCGTAAAGTCTGCAAAGTTTCATCAAGCGGCATGAGCTTTGCATAGCCGTAATGACCTTTGTAATTTGGAAAATCTGTTGTGTAATGATGACGAGAAATAAAATCAATCGGAGGCTTTTTCTTTGTTAAAAAATCAAGGAACCCAACCATCCATTTTTTGTCGGCGCCACCACAAATTGCAGGACCTCCAACTTTAAATGCCTTGTTTACTTTTTTGATTGCCTTTGCAGTCTGCTCATAAAGCTTAAAGTACTCTTCCATGTCTGCATTTGCCCAGAAGCCCGGAAGATTTGGTTCATTCCAAACTTCTATTGGCCAGGTAAGAACTTCTGCTTCGCCATAACGTGCCAT
>JAEEGH010030530.1_pt1 | contig 10472 bp, 8 predicted proteins | sample 9134181 | NCBI WGS metagenome assembly JAEEGH01 (sample SAMN16246544, study PRJNA631951) | gut metagenome | biome: gut microbiome; feature: rumen; material: DP-attached | host: Bos | place: Iran: Karaj | collected 2018-10 | reverse complement strand
GATATAGGGCGACGGCGTTCTGCCTGGACCGGGGCACGCCGTTGCCGTTGAAGTAGCATTTCCCTAGGCTGTGCATTGCACGGCTGTGGCCCATGGCCGCCGCCTTGGCGTAGTACTCGACAGCGGATTCATACGACTTCTTGACTCCCTTTCCGGTCTCGTAGTCCTTTCCGAGCCGGTAGTAGGAATCCGCCTCTCCTTTTCCTGAACCGGCAGGCCTTTGGCGGTTGCGGTCGTTCTGCATATGTCCTCTTGTCCAGGTTCTTCTCTGCTTTCATTTCAAAACTCTGGGTTCCTGGCCCATCGCCTTCTCCCGTTCAGAACAATCAGTAAAGGATGTCTTGCACAATTGATAAACGTATCAGTTCGGCAACGAAATCGGATGCTTTATCCATCCACTTTTATCTTACTGTTCTGGAAGGGGTCCCGCAAGTGCTTTTACGTTCATCCAGTTTTGCTAAGAATTTTATATAAGTTCGAAGAACTAATAGCATGGTCGACGTTTCCCCCCGCATGCCCGCGCTTAAGCAGTTCTGTGACCGTTGCGGCGTCTGCGTCAAGCCTGGGGAGTGCTACAACAGCATGGGGACCGACCCGTTGATCCTTTGTCTCGACTGTTATGCCAAGGCCAACGCCGCCTGGTCTGAGATGAGCTCCGACTCGGAGGCCCGCAAGAGGTTCGTCGTAGACACGTTGTGCGACGGCCCGGCATCGCATGCGTATTTCTCCGTGGTGCCCAGGCTCAAGGACACTCTCAGGTCGCTTTCCAGGGAAGGATACATAGTGTACGATTCCAACGGGAAATACGTGCTGACCGCTTCTCCGGAACTCCGCTCGTTCTCCAAGTCCCTGTCCATGTGCAGCACCTCCGAGGACGCGGAATGGATCCGCGGAGAGTATTCCGGGCATTGGGGGTGGCTTTGCGCCGCATATTGCGATTGCTAGAAGCGGCCCCGTACGGAGGATCCCCAGACCCTGGTAGGGTACGGCTGCTCTCTCGTGTCCCAGTCTGACGTCTCCCGTATACATGTGGCGATGCGCGAGAAGGCCATGCTCCGGCTGCTGGACCTCGTGATGTCCGAATGCGACGGTGTGACCCCCTTGGGAAAAGGGAGGGCTGAATTCAAGGGTGTGGAGATGACCTATGGCCCTATCGCAGACGATTCCTCCGTGTCCGAGAGAAGCGGCCTGGACTGCGACATATTGGTCGGGGAGGACTCCGTGGACTGTTTCGCGGACGAGAGCGTGTTCACGTTCTCCGAGTATTTCGAGCAGGGGGACAATCCCCGCGTGTTGGCCATGTTGGATTTCATGAGCGACCTGCGCAGGAGGGGGCTCCGATGGTCTATGTCATAATTCCTGCCGAGGGCGGCCTCCTGTCTTCGTTTCTGTTCAAGGGGTCCTTGGGCGCCAAGCCTCGTGGCGGATCCTCCGTCTATGACGGGGCGTCTGGGCTCTTCGTCTATTCCGGCGGCCGCGTCGTCGGTCCGTTCTCCATTCTCTCGGTGTCCGATGGGACGGTGCGTTGCGGCGTCTCCGAGCCTGTCCGCTCCGTTCCGCACGACGAGGTCCGCATACCCACAAGGATATCGGACTCCATGGCCGACAGGCTTCTCTCCTCCGCCCCCCTCCCCTCGGGATACGTGCCGATAACGGGGGATGCGTCCGTGGACGGGCTGCTGGCCTCGGCCGTCGACGGCCGCATAAGGTTCGCATCGGAGGATTGGGACGTCATGAGCCATTACACTTCGTTGCTTTCCGGGCTCGGAATCCCCTTCACGATGACTTCTCCGTTCGAGATCCGGGTGGACGACTCCGGGCTGTGCTCCAGATGTGCGGCCGTTCCCGTGCCGTCGAGGGTTTCGGACGACCGCTTCATGTCGGGCTTCCTGGCTCCCAGGACTTCTTCTGGACGCGTATTCGGATGTCCTGATTGGGCGGTGGAGGCCTTCGGGAGCAGGGTCGTCGTCACGAGGGACCCATACGGGAACCCGTCCGTCTCTCCTATGTCCTCGGGGATGTTCCCGTTTGACAGGATAGGCGCCGCGCGCAGCCGTGACGACACTCCCAGAGTTCCGGAGAGCTTCGCATTCGCCGCCGCCGAGGCCGTGTTCCTGTCGGCCTTGGAATCGGGAGGGTACGAGGTCGACGGCGTATGGCAGGACAGCCTCTGCAGCATGTGCGAGGCGTCCAAGGGGGATCTCGCCCTTACGTTGGTGCTGGTGCCCAGACTCAGCGACGAGACAGTGTTCCAGATGAGGGACCACGTCATCCCCGACTCGGCGACGGTTGTGGCGCTCGGACGCAGGATCCGTTCCGCTCCGATGGAGAGGGTAAGGCCGTTCCTGAGCGCGAAAGGCATCGACTGGTCCTGCGTCTCGGCGATATCCGGTCCCGGCCCCGAAATCCCTCCGCAAGTGGCGGAGGAGGCCGAGCGCTGCCTAGGGGCCGTATGGGGTGCATATTCGAATTGACAGGGGTTCACACAATGTACGACATCGAATCGTTCCGGAGGCAATATATCGAGAACATCAGGTCGGATGCGGACGCGGCCGGGGTTTCGCCGGCGGAGGAGTTCCTGGTCGCCGCCACCAAGGACATGGCCGCTTTCGACGTCTGCCCGGAGGCCGAGCCTTGCGCCTATGCGGGCACCGGCAGACACAACAGGTCCGTCGTGGTGCATGGATTCGCATACACCGACGGCGACGGAGGCCTCAGCGACCGTACTTTGAGCCTATTCGTCTGCGATTACTCCGGGGATCCCGATCCTCCGAAGATGACCGAGCGGGAGTTCAACGACCATGCCAGGCGCTGCATCGCGTTCATAGAGGAGTCCATGGACGGGCAGATAGCCTCCGGCGGGCCGGGAGCGAGGCTCGCCGCCCATATCCGCGAGGAATACGGGAATTACGATCGTGTGTTCGTCTACGTCGTCACGGACCGCATCCGCAGCTCCAGGTTGAAAGAGGTCAAGGACAGGGACCTGGGGGGCAAGACCCTCTTCTTCCGTCTGATCGACATGGAATACATAGCCGACACTCTGAAGTCGTCCCGTCCTGACGACGACAGCGTTATCAGGGTCTCCGATTTCGGGTATTCGGCCATACCTTGCGTCAAAGCCGGCTCCTCCGAAACCTGCACGTCTTACATCGGTGCTGTTCCCGGAATGTTCCTGGCCCTTATCTACAGGGATTACGGCAGCAGGCTGCTGGAGTCCAACGTCCGTTCGTTCCTCACCGGCAAGACGAAGGTCAACAAGGGGATACGCGACACCATACGCGAGAGTCCGGACATGTTCTTCGCGTACAACAACGGGGTCGCCCTGACCGCCTCCGAGGTCGAGATAGGGGAGCACGGGATCACATCCTTCACGAATCTCCAGATAGTCAACGGCGGACAGACCACCGTGTCCCTCTTCAAGGCTCTGAAGACCACCCACAAGGAGAACCTCTCGGAGGTCTTCGTCCCGATGAAGCTCGTAGTCGTCCCGTCGGAAGACGCCTTCGACGTGGTCAGGAGCATCTCGGTGTTCGTCAACACGCAGAACGCGGTGAGGGAGTCCGATCTGACGTCCAGCAGCAGGTTCCAGATGGCCATGGAGGAGGCGTCCCGCAGATGCGCCGTCCCCGGCAGCGGTTTGAAATGGTATTACGAGCGCGCGAGGGGCCAGTTCGAGCAGGACTCCGCCAAGGGAGGGGACCCCGAGTTCAAGAAGGCATACGACCGCAGGCGGAAGCTGGACAAGATAGACTTCGCCAAGTACAGGTGCATGCTGGAGCTCAAGCCGGACGTCGTGTCCAAGGGAGGGCAGACCTGTTACGGGCTCTTCTCCCGCGAAGTGTCCAAGGCCTTTTCCGAGAACCCCTCCGCCTTCGGCGACGAGTATTTCAAGGAAGCCGTGACGGCCTCCATGCTTTACGACGCCGTCTACGACGCGGTAGGCGGGAAGGATTGGTTCGACGGATACCTGAGGCCTCAGATCAGCTGCTATGCAGTGTCCAAGACGGTGTCCGACCTGGCCAAGGCCGGGCGCGTCCTCGGGTTCGAGGAGGCCTGGAGGTCGCAGGCTGTGCCATCACCTGTCGTGGAGCACGCCGTTGCCGCCGCCGAGTCCTTCTCAGATTATCTGAAAGAGATATCCGAAGCCGGCGGGAACGTCGCTCAGGAATGCAGGAGGAGGTCCTGCTGGGAGTCGTTCTCCCAAATTCCCGCGGAGATTCCGAAAGACATGGAGGCGTGCTGTCCGGCCGCAGGGGCGGCGAAGACGTCTGGACCGGCGTCCAAGGGCGTCGACGAGTCCGTGTACGCCCTCAGGGCCTTCGACGACTGGCGCAAGGTCAAGCTTCTGATGATGCGCGAGTCCGCCGACCGCAAGGAGGTCGCGGTGATAGAGGACGTGATGGACTATCTCAAGAACCCGTCGGCGGGAAGGATATCCCCGAGCCGCGCCAAGCAGGCGTTGGAGATCAGAAGACGCTACGTCCGATCGTATCCTTGCCACCAACGCCCCGTCGGGGAACGCATGCGCCCCCAACGAGGCCTCCTTGGGGACCGCCACGCGGTCGAAGCCGCATCCGAGGAACGCCTGCGGCCCGATGCTTTCCAACGTGCGCGGGAAGGAGGGGGCGGACAGCCTGCAGCATTTGCAGAACGCCCCTTCCCCTATGGACCTCAGGCCGTCCGGGAGGCCGACGGACTCCAGCGCGCCGCATCTGAAGAAGGCGTATCTTCCGATCTCCCTCACCGTGTCCGGGATGACTATCCTGCGCAGGCGCGGGTTGCCGTTGAACGCCCCGCTCCCGATTCTAGTTACCACGCACCTTGTCCCGCCGATCTCCACCGACTCCGGGATCCGGACCTCTTCCGACGATCCGGTGTATCCCCGGACGATGGCCTCCCGGCCTCTGCCCTTTTTGAAAAAGAGTCCGGGATCGACAGGCTCAGGGGGCTTCGGCCCCTCTTCAGGCCGCAGGTCCTTCGCCAACATGGACACGGCGCTCTTGTCCAGCCCGGTATCGTCGCATATTCTGGCTATCATCGCCTGCAAGGCCGCGTCCTCGGCATCCGACATGAGCACGGACAGCTCCCTCGGACAGAACGTGGACATGTATTCCACCATGGATGCGTAGGCGGCAGGCATTCCGGCGAGGACCATCCCATCCCTGTCGGGGGCCTTCCCGTTTTTGACCAGCGTGCGCAAGGCCAGCCTCGTATCCTGGGCGTCCTCTTGTACGGAGAGCGCCGGAAGCCCTGACGCCGCTCTCATGTCTTGGATGAGGCCTATCAGCCCTCCTCCAGAAGGAGCCATCGTGAGCAGCCTGACGGCGGCATCGGAGGCCGTCTTCGAATCGGCATCCGATATTGCGGCCCTGAAATCGTCAGGGGACGCGTCGAACGCGGTCTCCACGAGGTAGGCGTCGAAGTCGTCGAACCCGCCGAACCTCATCAGCGGGGCGATCCGCGACGGCGTCACGTCTCCTAGCGCGAAGAGCTCTGCGAATTTTCCGGTCCTGCCCACGGAAGGCCGATTGTCGCTCTGCCCGAAATACCGTTCGGTCCTTCTCCGACAGGCGTTCTGCCACTAGCCTCGCCCATGTAGACCCGGATGCCGACATCCTCTCCAATTCAGACATGTCCGCCGCCTTCAGCTCCTCCTTGTCGAGGCGCATCAGCCTCTTCTGCGAGGGCTCGAACCCCGAGTCTGCCAGGGCTATGTGCATGTTCACCGCCGTGGCCATGGATTCAGGGACTCCGTCCCCGTATTCGCAGCGGCATGCGATCTCGTACACGGCCGGGGCGAACCCCTGGTCCGCGGATTTGGCGTAGAGGTCCACTGCGCGCTTCTCCGAGTGCTCCAATTCGCAGCCGTCGTCGTAGGCCTTGGCCAGCCGGTATTGGCATTCGGCGTCGCCGGCGTCGGAGCCCCTGATGGTCTGCTCCAGTCTTTCCGCCCTGTCCTTGTTCCGTGACAGCCATTCGTCCGCTGCCGCGCATCCGCGGGACGACGACGCGGAATAGAGGAGGTAGGCGTGATGCAGGGACTTGGGCACCCCCTCGCCCCTCTCGTACAGCCTTCCGAGCGCGGCCATGGCGTATGCGTTGCCGTCCTTCGCGGCGGACTCGTAAAGGCGTGCGGCCGCGGAATCGTCATGCTCCGTCCCGATTGCCCATTCCTTCATGCGTCCTAACAGCACCGCCGCCCATTGGCTGCCGTTTTGCGCCATCTCTGCCAGGGCCTCGGGATCAAGTGCCTCCAGATCCCGGTTGGCCATCCCCGTCAGCTTCGCGGCTGCTTCGCAGTCCCCGCCGTCGGCGGCGAGGATGGCCTTCCTGATGTCCTCTGTTCCGTCCATGGGCCTTCCACATCCGTTCCGGATAAAAGGGTGGCGCGTGCGTGCACGACCCTGTCGGCCCATGTGCCGGATGTCGTATTCGGCAAGGGTGACGGCAATATCCACTCCTTCCGCCGTCGTCTTGGCCTTCATGAGCACGTCCGTCGACGTCTCGACCCATATCCTGAGTTTGGACGGAACCCCTGGGACCGACATTTCGTAGACGTCGCATGCCTTGCCGCTCACCTTCTCCGTCTTCAATGGATTCAAGGAGACGTCCTTCAGCACGGCTGTGATGGGCACTCCTGACGGAAATACGACTACCGGTTTCTTTCCATCGAAGATCTCGCCGCTGAGCTCAACCGCGTATTGTTTCTCGTGCACGCTCACGACCTTGAGGCCGATGTCGGTGTCCGCCACGGGAAGCAGATACGTCAGCTTCAGGTTGTACTTCGCACGGTCCCCGACGCTCGGAACGTATCCGCTTCCCAGGTCCGCGTCGGCGTCCATGAACAGCATCAGGAAATAATCCGACAGATCCCCCGATATTTTCAGGCGGATGGTGAGGCTCCTGTCTCCTATCTCATACTCGGCTTCGGCGCTGGTCAAACAGGAAAGGACGACTTCTCCGCCAGGCAGGGAGGCCGTGAAGCACCCCTCGTTCTCAGTCTCGACGAACGACGCCCCGGTGAGGACCATCGTCGTACTCTTCCCTCCGGCGTCTATCATGTAATCGTTCAGGATCTTCCCGTCGGACCTGAAGGATATGCCGTCCGGCTGGAGGATGCTGAGGCAGATGAACCTGCATTTCCCGGCGGGCGCCTCTTCGGCGTCCACTACGGCGCAATCCCCTCCTCTCGGCACGATGAAGCTTCCGTTCTTGGAAATCTCTATGGTCCTGTTGACGTCGCCGAGGACCTCCTTTCCCGACAGGTCTCCGAATAGGAACACTTCGTATCCAGCATAGGTTCCGGCGACCCTGCATTCGAATCCCTGGCCTTTGAACAGCATCGTCCCCCGCAGCGGTTCGGAAAGCCCCACATCCCGGCCGGACAGGTGTCTTTTCATCATCTGGCGGTCGGCGTCGTCGACCTTGCCGTTCCCATCGACGTCCATGTCCTCTGAAGACAGCCCGGTCTGGACGCCTTCCAGATGCTTCTTCAGTATGAGGGCGTCCAGGACGCTGATCCTCCCGTCGCCGCTCAGGTCCCCTGGCAGCTTCCCGACCGTAACCATGGATCCGTAGTTGACAGGCCGGGCGCCTCCGACGGCGTCGGTGCTTATGAACACCGGGTGTTGGCCTTCGGCGGCGTCTTCCGACACATGGAAGCAAAGCTCGAACAGCTCCCCTGTAATCATCCGACTGAAGCCGTAGGTGGATTTGGATTCGATGGAGACGGAGTATTCGCCCGCTTTCGAGTAGTTTTCAGTCATCTTTAGGTCGCAGAGGGGCGTCGCCTTCTCCAGCATCAAAGCGTCCGCGTCGTAAGCGACGTTCACCGTCAGTATGGCGGCCCCGGACAGCCCCTCAGCCCATATCGACAGGTCCACCGTTCCGCCACCCGTCGTCCTCGCGCTTTCCGAGTGGACGCTGAAGCCGTCGTCGGCGCCGTCCGTCGCGCTCGAGATGAAGGCGACGGATAACAAGGCGGCCAGCGTCAGCACGATGGCGGTTTGAGTCATCATTTCGCCTTTCATCGTAATACCTTCCACCCGCGTCGTCGTCCGCGTTGAAATAATTGTCGCAGGATGGTCGCTTCATGGAGGACAATAGCGGAGGCCGTTCCCGTTCCCCACTAATGCTTAATACCGAGTACGCTTTGTTGAGCCAAGGAAACGTGAGAAGCATGCCAGCAGAGAAAGTCACCGTCTCAGTAATCAAAGCGGACGTAGGGTCCCTCGTAGGCCATTCCCGTCCCCATCCCTCCATGCTCGAGGCCAGCAAGGAGATCCTGGCGGACGCGCAGAAGCAGGGCGTAATCGAGGACTTCTACGTCACACGCGTGGGGGACGACATCAACCTCTACATGACCCACTACAAGGGCGTCGGCAGCAAGGACGTCCACGGGGCCGCCTGGGAGTGTTTCCAGAAGGCCGCCAAGATAGCCAAGTCCATGAAGCTCTACGCCGCCGGGCAGGACATTCTCACGGACGCTTTCTCCGGCAACGTCAAGGGCGCCGGGCCCGGATCAGCCGAGATGAGCTTCGTCGAGAGGGGCTCCGAGCCGCTCATGTTCTTCATGGCGGACAAGACCGAGCCCTCTGCGTACTCCCTCCCTCTGAGCAGGATCTTCCTCGACCCGTTCACCACCACCGGCCTCGTAGTCGACGCCAGGGCCAAGAAAGGGTTCGACGTCGAGATCCAGGACGTCATCGGACACAAGAAGGTTGTCATGAAGTCCCCCGAGGAGACCCTCAGCATCCTGTCCCTTCTCGGCGACACCTCCAGGTACGCCATAAAGAGGATATGCTCCAGGGCAGGCATCGGCCCCGCGTGCGTCGTCTCCACGGACAAGCTCAACCTCACGGCTGGGAAGTACATCGGGAAGGACGACCCCGTGTGCATCTGCCGCGCCCAGAGCGGACTCCCCTCAGTCGGCGAGTACCTCCAGCCCTTCATGAACACCACCATGCTCGTCGCAGGATGGATGAGGGGCTCCCATTACGGCGCGTTCTACCCCTGCTCCCCCGAGGACTCCGACCCCGTCTACTTCGACGGGCCTCCCAGAATCTGCTGCCTCGGATTCCAGCTGAACGGTGGCAAGCTCCAGGGTCTCGAGCCTTTGGGAGCTAAGAACGGGGACCACATACCCGTGGACTTCTTCAAGAGCGACACCTGGGATGTGGCCCGCGCCAATGCGGTCAAAGCCAGCAGGTTCATCAGGAGCCAGGGCCCATTCATGCCTTCCATCCTCGGTCCCGAGGAGATGGAATACACGTCCAGGCCTGAAGTCATCAAAGAGCTCACCTCGAGGTTCGAAGACCTTGACTGATCTCAGATACCCCGCGGTGATCGTCAATTTCAAAGTCTACAGCCAGGTGGAGGGACAGGGAGCCCTCCGCCTCGCCGAGATTTGCGGGAAGGTCGCCGAGGAGACCGGAGCATCCATCGCGGTATGCCCGCCCACCGCTGAGCTGTCTTACGTTGCATCGCAGGTTTCATTGCCTGTGCTCTCTCAGAACGTCGATCCGAGGAAACCCGGTTCCGGAACCGGATACACGACTCCGTCGGCCGTCAAAGCGGCAGGCGCTTTCGGCTCCCTCATAAACCATTCGGAGAACAGGAAGCCTGCGGATCAGGTCGAAGCCAGCGTTTCTATGTGCAGGGAGCTTGGCCTGACAACCTGCGTCTGCGCCGAGAGCATCGCAAAAGCCGCAGAGCTGGCCGCCTTCTCGCCGGATATGATCGCCGTCGAGCCGCCGGAGCTTATCGGAGGGGACACATCCGTAACGTCCGCCGATCCCGGGAGCGTCAAAGACACGGTCTCCGCGGTGGAAGCCGTCGACGCGAACATCCCTGTGCTTTGCGGGGCCGGCGTCAAGACAGGCGAAGACGTCCGCGCCGCCTTGGAATTGGGGGCCAAAGGGGTTCTTCTGGCTTCCGGCGTGGTTAAAGCATCAGATCCGGAAGCGGTTCTCCGCGACCTCGTGAGATACATCTGAAATCCATTTCCCGCAGATCTTATCAGGTTTGCGGGCATTTTTCGCTTCCAAATCTATTGAACCGCCATTCAATTTTTAATAGTTGAACAGCTATTCAACTATTATGAAAGTAGTGCTCAAGCTCGAAGGTTTGGATTGCGCCAATTGCGCTTCCAAGATAGAGAACAGCGTGTCCAAGATCGATGGCGTCAGCGACGTCAACGTGACGTTCATGACCCAGAAAATGTCGTTCACCACCGAAAGGGAGGACGTGGATGCTGTCGTAGAGGCTGTATCCAAAGAGGCCATGAGAGTCGCAGACGACATCAAATCCGTGAGAAGGATAAAGTGAAAGTCACGCTCGCCCAGAGGATAATCATTGCCCTGGCGATATTTGCCGCGGGCATGGTCCTCCATCATACCCATTCCATTTCGGAGACCGCGGAGCTGCCCATATTTTTGGCCGCCTATCTCATCGTAGGATACGATGTTTTGGCG
>JAEEGH010030529.1_pt1 | contig 10472 bp, 10 predicted proteins | sample 9134181 | NCBI WGS metagenome assembly JAEEGH01 (sample SAMN16246544, study PRJNA631951) | gut metagenome | biome: gut microbiome; feature: rumen; material: DP-attached | host: Bos | place: Iran: Karaj | collected 2018-10 | reverse complement strand
GTTACATTTCTATATGGTGCACACGCACCAGCGGATGGTATTCCACATTAGTGGGAACTGTACCGACAAGAGAATGAAAGTCCGGAATGAAGTCGCGTCCTCCGTTTTTAGATAAGGAGATATGCGATGAAGATTGGATTTATAGGAGCAGGTAAAGTTGGTTTTAATCTGGGAAAATACTTCTCAGAGCACGGCGTTCAGGTGACCGGCTATTATAGTAGGCATCAAGAATCAGCCATTGAAGCAGCAGAATTTACAAATACAAAATGTTACGACACTCAAGGTGAGCTTATAGCAGAGAGTGACGCGATATTCTTAACTGTTCCGGACGGTGAGATTTCTTCTGTATATGAAGAGATCAGTTCTTTTTCTATATCGGGTAAACAGATAATACATTGCAGCGGAGCCATGACTGTAGGGGAGGCATTCCCCGGGATTAAGAGCCGCGGCGCAGCAGGATTTGCAATACATCCGTTATTTCCTTTTAGTAGCAAATACAGTGCTTATAAGGAACTTACGGGTGTATTTTTTTGTCTTGAGAAAAGAGAAGGTGTAGACGAGTGGGTAGACTTTCTTGAGAACATCGGACTAAAGACAAAGCTTTTGGATGAAAGCATGAAGGCAGGCTATCATCTTGCATGCGCGGCCGCTTCAAATCTTGTATGCGGACTTTATGAGATGTCCAAGAGACATCTGAACGAGGTCGGCTTTAGTGATGCAGAAGCTATGGCTGCAATAGGGCCACTTGCAAGGGCTAATCTTGAGAATATATTGCAAAAAGGCCCTGCAACAGCACTTTCAGGTCCTGTCGAGAGAGGTGACAGCAGTACTGTCAAAAAGCATTTGAGTCTTTTGACAGATCAGATCGAAAGAAATGTTTACACGAATCTATCTCTTGTTCTTACAGATCTTGCTAAAGAGAAACATCCCGAAAACCAATACACACACATATGTCAGCTGTTAGAGGATATGAAATGACAGAAGGTTTCATATTGTAATATCAATGGACTGACGAAAGGGGAAAAGGAAATGAAACAGACAGTAGCTACACTTCGTAAGATGAAGGAAGAAGGAAAGAAGATCGCACAGCTTACATGCTACGATTACACGACAGCAAGGCTTATGGACGAAGCAGGTATCGACATGATACTTGTTGGAGACAGCCTCGGTATGACAATGCAGGGATATAACGATACTCTCCCTGTAACACTTGATGAGATGATCGTGTATGGAAGAAGCGTTGCCAGAGCTTGTCAGAATACATTCGTAGTTATAGATATGCCTTTTATGAGTTATCAGATATCTCCTGCACAGGCACTTGAGTCTGCAGGCAGGATCATGAAAGAAGCTCCCGGCGCAGGAGCTGTTAAGCTTGAAGGCGGCGCTCTTATGGCTCCTCAGATCAAGGCTATAACAGATGCAGGTATCCCTGTTGTAGCTCATATAGGAATGACACCTCAGTCAGTTAATGCTTTTGGCGGATTCAAGGTTCAGGGCAAGGGCGAGGTTAATGCAGAGCGTGTACTTCAGGATGCTCTTGCAGTTCAGGAAGCAGGTGCTTTTGCAGTAACTCTTGAGTGTGTACCACCTAAGCTTGCAGCACTTATCAGCAAGAAGCTTGATATCATCACAATCGGCATCGGTGCAAGTAGCTGCTGTGATGCTCAGGTTCTTGTATATCAGGATATGCTGGGCATGGCAAGCGGAGTATCACCTAAGTTCGTGAAGCACTTTGCAGAGATCGGCCAGCAGATGAAGGAAGCCTTTGCTGACTACAAGGCAGCAGTTCAGGACGGCTCATTCCCTACTCCTGAACAGACATATGCCAAGAGCGACTGCTCAGATGAGTTCTTGCAGAGCCTTGATGCCAAGTACAGTGAAGAAGGCTATATAAAGAGGATTTCATAATCTAATACTAAACTATGAGGATATACATGTAATTGGAGGAAGTATGATCAAAGCAGAAACAATCAAAGAAGTAAGAGACCAGGTCAGAGCCTGGAGAAAAGAAGGTCTCACAATAGGACTTGTTCCTACAATGGGATATCTTCATGAAGGACATGCAAGTCTTGTAGATAAGGCAGTATCACAGTGCGACAGAGTCATCGTATCTGACTTTGTCAATCCTACACAGTTTGGCCCGACAGAAGATCTTTCTACATATCCAAGGGATTTTGAAAGAGATTGCAAGCTCCTTGAAGAGCACGGCGCAAGTCTTGTATTTCACCCTTCAGTAGAAGAGATGTATGGCGAAGATGCAGCTACTTATGTAGAGATACTTAATGATATGCCAAAGCGCCTGTGCGGTCAGACTCGTCCTATACACTTTAGAGGAGTATGTACAGTAGTATCTAAGCTATTTAATATAGCAACTCCTGATAAGGCTTTCTTTGGCATGAAGGATGCACAGCAGCTGTCTATTATCAAGAAGATGGTAAGAGATATGTCTTATGGCATAGAGATCGTAGGATGTCCTATCATCCGTGAAGATGACGGCCTTGCCAAGTCATCACGTAATACATATTTAAGTGATGAGGAAAGACAGGCAGCTCTTGTTCTTTCTAAGGCAGTCAATCTGGGAAAAGAGATCGCTGAAAGTGGCGAAAAGGATGCTGCAAAGATCCTTGATGCTCAGAGAGCTCTTATAGAAAAAGAGCCTCTTGCCAAGATCGACTACGTATCAGCAGCAGATTTTAATACACTTGAGCCTGCTACTGAAGTTAAAGAAGGAACACTTTTTGCAATGGCTGTATATATTGGAAAGACAAGACTTATCGATAATTTTCTTTTTTGATAATGTAAAGTTTTAGATATTCGCAGATATAGATTATAGGTTATGAACTGATCCCTGTCTTTTCATTTACTTAGGGTGACAAAGACAGGGGATCAGTTAATTCATTTCTCTATCATGATATTAGTTTTTGGAGGTTTTCATGTTACTTACAATGCTTAAAGGCAAGATCCACCGCGCAGTTGTAACTCAGGCAGCTCTTGATTATGTAGGTTCTATCACCATAGATGAAGAGCTTATGGATAAGGCAGGAATCTGCGAGTATGAGCAGGTTCAGATCGTAGATGTAGATAATGGTCAGAGATTTATGACCTATGCTATCTGCGGAGAGAGAGGTTCGGGCGTTATATGTCTTAACGGCGCTGCAGCAAGATGTGTCAGCGTAGGTGATAAAGTCATAATCATGGCATATGCTCAGATGAGTCCTGAAGAGATGAAACAGCATCATCCTCAGGTAGTCTTCGTTGATGGAGATAACAAGGTAGTTCGCACAACTACATATGAAAAGCATGGCAGGCTGGAAGATATGTAATAAGGTGTCAAAAGTGTTTTTTGACCCTTACATTTCGTAATAGCAGATTTGACAATTATATCGCTAAAATACTTTATAAACTGCCTACAATGAGTAATTGCAAGAATTTTTTACAAAAATAAGTGCCAAAGTTTACATGCCTAAAAATTTTTTCCTTATAGATAATTCATAAAATCCTCTAAATGTGATTGATTTTGTGATAGGTTTTCTGCTATTATTACATTCGTTGTAATAAACGCAACAAAACTATAATTTTTATTTATAAGGAGAAGTTAGGCTGTTTTATTTTATAAGCATCAGGTCCGGGGAGGAACTGATGATTATAAGACCGTGATTGGGACTTATACTGATCTTCAATTCTTGAAGATTATCTTATCTATTTGATCCAGCCGATGTTATGAAGAATTTAAAAAGAGTATTGTTCATGGCGACTGCTATGGCATATGCCGCAGCGGTGCTTAGTTTTACTGAGCCTATTGTAGTTCATGCACAGGAAAACGAAACACAAGATGTGACGACTGACGTAACAGATGTAACAGAAAATACTTCAGAGAGTGATAATTCCAATGCACCTGATCCTGCTCAGACGAGTGAGGCACAGGGTGGTGAGGTATCCTCTCAGGATCAGACTCCGGAAGATGCCGCTGCACAGCAGGCAGCGCAGGATCTTGCAGCAGCGCAGGCAGCGCTTGTAGCAGGAGACCCTATCGGATATGATTACGAATTCACAATGGAAGAGATAGTCCTTATGGCCAATGTTGTATACAGAGAGGCCAGAGGATCATTTAACGGACAGGTAGCAGTAGCAGAGGTTATTATGAACCGTGTTAAGTCTCCTGCATATCCTAATACTATCAAGGGTGTTCTTTCTCAGAAAAATCAGTTCTCAACCTATTCATGGGCAAGTAGTAGGACTGCTGAGGAGACAAGTACTGATATGATCAATCTCTGTCTTAAGGTTTTAAGCGGAGAGTACTCATATCTTAACAATGCCAATGTTCTTTCTTTTAAGAGGAATGATGGAAGCCAGACTTTCTATGGTAAGACTCTCTACACAGTAGTCGATAACCAGGCATTCTATTCAATTTAATATGGATTATCAACCCCGGCGGATCATAAGCGACTCGTCGGGGTTTTTGATTGGGGGATGCGGTTATCGGCGTGGTATCCTCCGAAGGCTTTGCAGTTGTACTTGGACCTTGGGCATACAGAATATAGATCATTGCCACGCTTTAACTGTTTTATAAATTCATGGCATGATATCTGGAGAGTTTTATTCTGGGGTCCGAAACTCGCTGACGCTCAGACATGCGGACCCCGGGCAGAATAAAGCTCTCCATCTATCACGCTCATGAATTTTATAAAACAGTTAAAAAGCGTGGCAATGATCTATATTCTGTACGCCCGAGGCCCAAGTACCCTGCAAAGCCTTCGGAGGATACCACGCCTGTTGCGGGATATGTATGAGAATGTTCTATTTTCATGTACAAATTGATGCCTTTAGCGCTATCAATTTGAATCATTAGGCTTCTTACTTTGCTTGTGACATGAGGTTGAGTTTGATATCAAAAAGTATGGTACAATCATTTGGTGAGCTGACGGACTGATTAATTGATTGCTAATTATTAAAGATAATATTGGAATTTAGTAGAGAGGCAGATATGGATGCACTTGAGATAATGTTTGGGAAAAGAAGTATTGCGGATAAGATTGCAGAAAGCAAAGAAGGATATAAAGAAGAAATTACCGAAGACGCTAAAGATAAACATGTTGCGGACAGTTTGATTAAAAGGTCAGATAAAAAGGAAAAAGTTACGGATAAAACTGGTTTAGAAAATATTTCTGTAAAGAAGACAACAATAAATAAGACTGATATAGAAAAGGCTACTGTAAAGAAGGCTATTGTAAAGAAGACAACTGTAAATAGGACAACTATAAATAGGACTGATAGAGATAAAGATAAAGCAGATAAAGGAAAAGATGTGGTTATGGCAAGTGGTGTTAGTACTATTCAGATAAAGAGTGTTGAGAAGATCAAGGATAAGCTTTCTAAGCGCTATATAGCTTTTGATACTGAGACTACAGGTTTTTCTGCATATAATGACAGGATCATTGAGCTTGGAGCGGTTCTTTTTGAAGATGGCAAGGCAGTTAAGAGTTTTGGATCACTTGTTAATGCAGGTAAGAGGGTTCCGGCTAGTGCTACGAGAGTTAATAATATCACCAATGACATGTTGGCAGGTTCACCTAAGGAAGATGTGGTATATCCTGAATTTGTAGAGTTTTTGGGTGATGCTATCACGGGCGATACTATTATATGTGCGCATAATGCAAGTTTTGATATGCGCTTTTTGTCTGCGACATTTGAAAGGCTTGGGATTGATGCCAATATCAAATTTGTCGATACTCTTGCGCTTTGCAAGAAGTATGTAACAGGAACTTGTGATCACAAGCAGCCTACTATGGCTCAGCATTTTAATATAAGTCAGCAGGATGCTCATAGAGCGCAGTCTGATGCTCTTGTGTGCGGCGGGATCATGGCTGAGCTTTTAAAGCTTATGTGAATAGAAGTAACTATTGGCAGAGAATGATTTTTTTAATGTATATATCAAAAATACGCATTTACTGAGTGTTTCGTGATAAAAAACTTTTAAATACAGTAACGATTTTAGAAATTATAAAAAGCAGTTCCTTTGGTACTCTCAGTATCATAAGAACTGCTTTTTAACAATATGAGTTCAACAATATGAGTTCAATTACTTCCAATGAAGGTTGTGTAGTTCTCCTGTAAGGGATAGTCCTTCGAAATTGTTCTGTCTTAATGCTTCATATAATACGATGGCGGCACTGTTGCATAGATTGATGGATCTTGTATCTTCAAACATGGGGATACGGACACATTCATCCTCGTGGTCTACAAGGATTTCTTCCGGGATGCCTCTGCTTTCGGGGCCGAACATTATATAGTCATCGTTTTTATAAGATACGTCAGTGTAGACCTTATGAGCCTTGGTTGTGGCCATCCAGACTTTTGGATTATTGTTTCTTTTCATAAAGTCTTCGAAGTTTTCATATACTTCGTAGTCAAGTTTTGGCCAGTAATCAAGGCCGGCACGCTTTATTTCTTTCTGCTCAAGGCTGAAGCCAAGAGGCTTTATGAGATGGAGCTTGGTATTGGTTGCAACGCAGGTTCTTCCTATGTTGCCTGTGTTATAGGGGATTTCCGGTTCGTATAATACTATATTCATTTCAATTTCCTTTTGATTATTGTAGTGAACAACTTCGAAAATGCCTTATGCCGGCATATAGGTCATTTGATAGCTGGCAAAGTGCATTTTCTTAAGCCGTTTACTATTTTTACTTGCTATTTATTATAACTGATTACGGTTATTGCAAGTTAATTGTTTTTATACAAAAAACTCTTGCCATAAAGGATGTCAGATGGTGTGAATCTTCTTTTCCCAATGACTGAGTCTGAAATATATCATCATAAGGATGCTGCACATCATCCATCCAACAGGGAATGACAGGCTTACAGGGTATATGGATGGTGTAAGCCTTGTGATCACAAAAAGGTATATCTGTCTGAATACTACAAAACTGAATATCATGATGAACATGGGTGCTGTTGCATCTCCGATACCTCTTAGGACACCTGCATGGATCTGATTGAAGCAGCAGAAAAAGTCGAACATACAATTACATCTTATAAAGATGATGCCGTATTTCATAACAGCTTCATCCTTGGTAAAAAATCTAATGATATACGGAGCTCCTGCGTATTCTGCGGCGCAGATGACTATTGTCACGATTATGGCAAGAAGGAGTGATACTTTTATGCCCTGTTTGATACGATCAGGATTTTTGGCACCTGCATTCTGTCCGGTAAATGTGGTATTGGCAAGGGCGATGCTCTGAAGAGGGAGCATTACAAAAGCATCTATCCTTCCATAACTTCCCCAGCCTGCTGTTGATGCGGCTCCAAAGCTGTTGATATAACTCTGGACGAAGATATTGGAGAAGCTGATTATAGCCATCTGAAGTCCTGCGGGAAGGCCTACTGCAAATATCCTCTTAAGTATAGAAGTATCTATATGCATCTCTTTGAGGGATACGCTGTAGCTTTCTTTGGATCTTATCAGTACGAACATGCCCATGAATGCTGATACGAACTGGGCGATGATAGTAGCATAGGCAACTCCGGCAACTCCCATTTCGAATCTTATCACGAATACAAGGTCCAGGATTATGTTAAGGACACTTGTAAGTATCAGGAACATGAGCGGTCTTACAGAATCTCCGATAGCACGTAGTATAGCAGAAGTCATGTTGTAGAACATAAGTCCAAGGATACCCAAAAAGTAAATCCTAAGGTAGGTTGTGGCAGGTTCTATAACTGTCACGTCGGTCTTCATGAGAACAATAAGAGGCGGTGTTATAAAATAGCCCAGGATCATGAAGATGATACCCATGATGAATGTTGCAGATAGCGCAGTATGAATTGACTTTCTGAGCATATCACCTTTTTGGGCTCCGAAGAACTGGGATATTATTACAGAAGATCCTGTAGAAAAGCCTACAAAAAGACCTACAAGTGTATTGATGATAACAGCGGTACTGGTAACTGCTGCAAGTGATTCGGGACCTACAAACTGTCCGACTATAACACTGTCAACTGTGTTATAAAGCTGCTGAAAAGCATTGCCAAGTAGTAGCGGCAAAGCAAAAAGGACCAGTTCCTTAAGGATCGGTCCCTTGGTCATATCGATATTTTTAGATCTAGCCATGATAATCCTCCTAAAACAAGTATAGCACAATTACATTGTGGGATATAGAATGCGTCAAACTTACCACTTGGTGAGATTTCCTCGGACATGGCACTGATCAAGTGGTAAGTTTGCTAAAATGCATAAAAAGCAAGTGCAATTGAGTGTTTGAGGTGGTATAGTTATAAAAAAATCCAAATAAATAGCATAAAAAGGGGATGGGGAAATGTATTACGTAGAAGTTATTGTTCTTTTGATCATCGGTATGTACGGCCTTGCGCAGGCTTTTGTAAGAAACAGTGTTGCAAAAGATTCTAAGGGCAATGCTAAGAGTACAAAGCCTATTAAAGTATCCGGTGCACTTCTTGCACTTGTGTCATGGCTTCTGGCCGGATATATCATCTATCATTATCTGGGAGTGTAAAAAGTTTGAAAGTGTTCCACTTTCAAACCCAAATTGGTGTCGCGAGCGCCACCGATTTGAAGCATTAGTCACTTTCTTTTCTCGCGATATGAGGTTAAAACATGGCATTATGAATGAATTTAACGCTTTAGAATGCATTAATAAAATCTGGGACAGATTACAAAAGGCAGGGTTATTAAATGGTGGAAGCGGGAGTATTCACAGTCTTTTGGCAGATCAGGGAGGATGCAGGATATTTGAAGAATATGTTTATCCATATAGCGCTTCAAGGATGCATAGGATGTTCTCTGTTACTAAGTCTTTTGTATCTCTTGCTATAGGCTTTCTTATAGAAGAGGGGAAGTTATCTTTAGAAGATAAGATCGTGACTTTTTTCCCGGAATATGAGCCTAAAGGGGGATTCCATCCGTATCTTTCTGATATGACGATCAGGGATATGCTGCGTATGGAGACCTGTCATACGTCTACTACCTATAAGTTCCATGTAAATACTAACTGGGTCGAGAGCTTTTTTGTCACACAGCCTTCTCATAGAAGCGGCAAGGTGTTTAATTATGATACTTCATCGTCACATACTCTTGCGGCTCTTGTTAAGAAGTTATCCGGTATGGGAGTGCTTGATTATCTTAGGACTAAGATTCCTTCGGAATATCTTTTTTCCAAAGATGCATATATTATCACTGACCCTTTCGGAGACGAGATAGGCGGAGCAGGGCTTATGTGCTATCCTGAGGATCTTCTTAATGCTGGAAGATTCGTAATGGATGAGCTTTTGAAAGGTGATAAGCTGTGTGATGGTCAAAACGGGGAGAGCCTGTCAGAGGGCGCTTCCTTGGCATTTTGTAAAGGTGATCATTGCACAGAGGTAACAAGCTTTGGAGATTATATTAAAGAAGCTGTGAGCTTTAAAGTTCCTAATATCCAGACCGGCCAGGTGACTGAGGAGCGGCAGGGATATGGATATCAGTTCTGGCGGATCAGGGGCGGCTTTTGTATGTACGGAATGGGTGGTCAGTACGTCCTGTTCTATCCCCAGTATGATCTTGTGATCGTGACAACTGCTGATCTTCAGAATATTAAGGGCGGCACCCAGCCTCTGCTTGATATCATTCACGATAGCCTTTTGGAATATGCTCCTTCTTTTTCCAAGTATGAAAAAGATATAGAGGAGTGCACTTTATTAAAGAATTATAGCCCATGTTTTGACTATACTTATAGAATACTTAATGAGCCACTGACTAATGGTTTTAAAGAATCAGGTGATAAGGCAAGGTTTGAGTCTTTTCATATAAGTTATGGTGATAGTGGCTGCCTGTCCATAAAGCAAAGATCGGGTAGCGGCGTCATAGATTACATTATTCCTTTTGATCTGACTAAAGAATGCGAAGGAAGTCTTCCTCTTGTGGATCCTGCCACAGGGCAGCCTCTAAGCGCCACCAGCAGGGAAGTTCCTTTTATATCCAAATCCAGATGGACGGCAAGTGATACTTTATATATAGAACTGAGCCTTATAGGAGAAGATGTTGGATCTATCCATATCAACATGAATATTTCGGACAAGAATCTTACCGTTCAGATGAGGAAGATAGTAGAAGCAAGGTTTGAAGACTTTACGGGATTTATCGAAGGTGTGGCAGATAGTATTTAGAATATTAGCGTAGCTAAAACATTTGGACTTTATTATTTCTCGCGATGTTATTGTAAATATGTCATAATAGATATGAACGGTATAACGCACATATCTGTTATGACTTTTTTATAAATTTGCAAAAACTTCCCGCTTGGATGGACCAGCATCTCCAAAGCCTTTACAGGGGGAGGCAGTATATAAATCATTGTCACACTTTTTAATCATTTTATAGAATTCATGAGCGTGATAGATGGAGATTTTTATTCTGCTAGGGGTCCGCATGTCTGTGCGTAAGCGAGTTTCGGACCCCAGAATAAAAAGCTTCAGAT
>JAEEGH010030528.1_pt1 | contig 10472 bp, 3 predicted proteins | sample 9134181 | NCBI WGS metagenome assembly JAEEGH01 (sample SAMN16246544, study PRJNA631951) | gut metagenome | biome: gut microbiome; feature: rumen; material: DP-attached | host: Bos | place: Iran: Karaj | collected 2018-10 | reverse complement strand
CGAATGTGCGGCAAGTTGATATTTTTCTTCAAAAAACTTAAGACTAAAAACAAGTGCATTCTGGAGTCCATTTTCCTTTGTAAACTCACCGCTTGCCAATGAAAACTTCATAACAGGATATTCTGCCCAAGGTTCAGGATTTTCGGCTTCATATTGTTCGATTGCTAGGCCCTTAAATAAATCTTTTTTTCCTAAAAAATAGGCTTCAAGTGTAGAAAGAAAAAGACTTTTTCCAAAACGGCGTGGACGGGAAAGAAAATATGGCTTTCCCATTCGAGTAAGTTTATAGATAAAATTAGTCTTATCTATATAGATATAATTATTTTTTCTGAGATATTCAAAATCCTGAATGCCAATCGGTAAAAGTCTGTCTTCCATAATTGCCATTATAACATAGAGATATTGTATTATCTAGAAATAACAAAGAATTATATTTAAAAGTTTTTCATTTTGCATTATAATTATTCTATCCTATCTTATTAAGTTAATTTATAAAATTTTTTTGTTTGAAAGTTCAGTATAATCATCTATAATAAAAGTGTTGTGTATTCGGAGAAAAACGAGGAGTTATTATGTCTGACACAAAAAAGAGAAGGGCGAGTCTTATTCTTAATTTAATTATTTTAATTGGTCTTGGAATTACAGCACTTACGAGCCTTCAGGTTGCGGTATTGTCTCAACTGGCTAAAAAAGATTCACGTACAGATCACATAAATAATTATATCATGCTTACAACTTCAATCAGGGAATCTCTTGAACATACTATCGATGGTTTTTTCAGGCAGTTGAATCCTTATGTTAATTCTGATGTAATGAAGCCTGGTATTTTTGATCTTGCCGGTAACTGGCTTCAGCAGAATCCTCAGATTCGTGCAAAAGAATATGATTACATCATGGTGGCTGATGCTCAGGGACTTTCATACAATGACAACGGAACCCGTACAGATATCAAAGAGCGTGATTATCTTAAAGCTATTTTGTTTGATGGCAAGGAAGAATATCTTGATAATCCTGTAATTTCCAAGACAACTGGGAAAAAAGTTGTTCATTTTACAAGGGCCGTCCGAAATGCAAAAGGAAATGTCTTTGCTATGGTTGCCGGTGTAATCACTGTTGATGAACTGATTAAACCTATTAAGTCTATTAATATTCCAGATGGTATATGGATGTTTGTAATAGATCATGAAGGAGATGTCATTTATCATCCTGTTGCCACTGATGACGGAAACTTTATTACAAATCCAGGCCAAGGTCATGAAGATCTTTCTGAGATTTCTCGTCGGATGGTTGAAGGTGAAAGCGGTTATGCCTGGATTGCTTCTTATACTGGAAGTAAGCGGGATTTACTCGTTTATTCTGGTATAAAAGGAACTCAATGGGGAATGGGTTTCCTGGTTCCTGGAAAAATGGTAGATGCTTTAGGAACAAAAATTGCACAGGGAACAATTCTTTTCGGAATTGCAATGATAATCATTATTCTTATTCTTGGAGCAATTGTTCTTTCTTTGTCTCTCAAGCCTCTTAAAGTAGTTGAAAGTGCGATTACTGGAATTTCTCAGGGAAATGCAGACCTTACTCAGCGAATAAAAATTCAATCCAATAATGAAATTGGTCTTGTAGTTCAGGGCTTTAATAACTTTACTGAAAAACTGCAGAATATCATTTCTGATGTAAAGGAATCAAAAAATGAACTTGGAGTTGCCGGTGAAGATATGTCGTCTACGGCCCAGGATACAGCAAGTGCAATCACCCAGATTATTGCAAATATCGAAAGCTTCCGTCAGCAGCTTGATGCTCAAAAGCAGAGTGTTGACCAGACAGCCGGTGCAGTTGATGAGATTTCTGCAAATATTAGTTCATTGAATCAAATGATTGAAAATCAGTCTTCAGGTGTAGTTCAGGCTTCTTCTGCAGTTGAAGAAATGATTGGAAACATCAATGCAGTTAGTTCTTCTGTAGAAAAAATGAACCATTCTTTTGGCGATTTACAGTCTCATTCTCAGGAAGGATTTACAAAACTGGAAACTGTAAGCATGAAGGTTCAGACTATCGAAAGTCAGTCTGAAGTGCTTAAAGATGCCAACGTAGCAATTGCAAATATTGCTGAACAGACAAATCTTCTTGCTATGAATGCCGCAATCGAAGCTGCTCATGCTGGAGAGGCAGGAAAAGGTTTTGCTGTAGTTGCCGACGAAATCCGTAAGCTTTCCGAAACTTCTTCTCAGCAGTCAACCCAGATTTCAAATCAGCTTAACCAGATTATGGAATCTATCCGTGAGGTTGTTACTTCTTCTTCAGATGCAAGTACAACTTTCTCTCTTGTATCAAAAGAACTTGCAGATACAGACCAGCTTGTTTTGCAGATTAGAACCGCTATGGACGAGCAGAATGAAGGTTCAAAGCAGATTCTTGATGCACTTAAAATGATGAATGACAGTACGCAGGAAGTTCGAGGTGCTTCTGATGAAATGCAGGAAGGAAACAAACTTATTCTTTCAGAAGTTCAGCAGCTTCAGGATGTCACTGTATCCATGAAGTCAAGCATGGACGAAATGGCTGTTGGAGCCCAGAAAATTAACGAAACTGGTGCCGTTCTTACCGAAGTTTCCAATAGAATGAAGGATTCCATTGTTAAAATTGGAAAACAGATAGACGAGTTTAAGGTTTAGTCATCTGTTTTAATATAATCTGTAAATTGCCGTAATGTTTGTGCAGGTATTTGAAAAATAACGGTGAATACCATAAACATTACGGCATTTTCCTTTTGTTTGACTTCCCATAAATTATATGTATAATTATATGATTGTAGTATTATGTGTGAGGTGTTTATGAAAAAGATTTATTCAATTATTCTTTTTGTCATTTCACTGGTTTTCCTTTCGTGTTCATCAGCTTTTGATAGTAAAAGAGGAAAAATAGAGTTTTCTTTGCCTTATGGAACTGTCAGAAATGTCAGAGCCGCTGAAGGTGATACTTCCGGAACAACAAATGTTTCCCAGTCTTATGCTTTTTATCTGAGATTTACAAATAACAGCACTTCTGAAGATATAACGGAAACAGGTGTAAGTGGTGATATGATAACCCTTAACGAGATTGATCCTGGAGTTTGGACTGTTTATGCTCTTGCCTGTGAACTTGATAATAAGTCTACTTTGGAATCATATATTGCAAATCATGGTGATGAAGCTTATAAAAAGCAAAGTAACAATGCAGGCTGTACATATTTCTTTGGTATAACAAAAGCTCAGGTAAATGCAGGACAAACTACAAATGCAGAGATAAAACTTTCTCCTGTCTTGCAGGATACTGATGTATGTGAAGGAATTACTGTTACGTTGTCACTTTCTGAAGAAAAAATTACTTACAAAAATTATGATTCAGTTATGAGTAAGGCAAAGGTTTTTGTAAATTATAAAACTATGCGTGGTGATGAAGAAGTTAATAGTTATAGCAAGAGTGTGGATTTTACATACACAAAACTTGAGCCTAATGAAATAGGAAATAAACCTGTTGTCTTTACTTATACTGATGGAAATGGTGAGGTATATAACTCAGAGCCTGTAATTGTTCCTGTTTATTATGATTTTGCTGATTCTGTTGAAGATATTAAACTTTCTTTTGAACCTGAATATTCAGTATCAAAAGGTGATGAATTAATACTCAGCGTTTCTGCTTCTTCAGAAGACTTTACTCTTAATTATTATCCAGAAAACTCAGACAGCCCAGAAGATGCTGTTTCTTATGCATTTGAACCTGTCCCTCTTTCTGCAGTTTGGACAAAAGCAGGGGCAGCTGATCCTTCTCCACTTAGTGATAAAGAAATTGAATACTCTGTAGATACAAGCAGTGTAGGTGCTTTTGTTTATTACAATACAACTTTATTTACACTTGCTTCCATAGATCCAAAAATTAGCCTTGAAATTAATAAGTATATTCTCCCTGCAATTCATTCTCCTGTAGAAATCAAAGTAAATGTTCTTGCACTGCCTGAGTATACTGTAACATTTGTAAAAGCAGGTTCTGAACCAGAAACCTACATAACTATCGAAACAAAATCTGTAACAAAGGGTGAAAAGGTTGAGCAGCCTGTAGTATCTGTAGAGGAAGGTTATACTTTCCATGGCTGGTACGAAGATGACGGATACTATAATCCGTTCAATTTTGAAAATCCTATTAAGAAAGATATAACTCTTTATGGACTTTGGACTAAGAATGAAACTCCAAAATACACTATAACTTTTGTAAGTGCCTTTACAGATAAGAAGGAAGTAACTGTAGAAGAAGGAACAATTCTTAAATCACCAGAAGCTCTTACCTCTGAACCTGTAGAAGGCTATGTATTTGATGGCTGGTACACAGATAAAGATTTTACGACACTCTATACTTTTAGTGCTCCTATAATTTCAAGCTTTATTTTGTATGGAAAATGGATTGAATTGCCAAAGTATACAGTAACCTTTGATTATAACGGTAAAGCTGATGAAGTTACGGTAATAGAAGGAAAGACAGTTGAACCTCCACAGTTAGGTACATCGGAAGGTCGTAAGTTTGACGGCTGGTATACAGACAAATCTTGTTCCGAAGCCTATGATTTTAAAACTCCAGTAAAAGCTGACCTTACACTTTATGCTAGAGATATTCTTATAGAATACAAGATTACTTATGATCTTGATGGCGGAGAAAATTCAGATAAGAATCCAACATCATACAATGTTGCATCTGGAACACTTACTCTCTTTGATGCTCAAAAAGAAGGTTGTGACTTTGCTGGCTGGACAATAAATATATCTGGCGAAGATGAAAAGATTGAAAAAATTGAACCGTCTTTTGTTCGTGATATTACTCTTACTGCAACTTGGACTGTAAAAACATTTAAGGTTACATTCATCAATATCTCTGGATTTGAAATTGGTGAAAAGACTGTAGAGTATAAAGCAAAAGTGACACCTCTTTCTGCTCCTGCAATGGAAGGCTATTCATTCAAAGGCTGGTATGCCGACGAAGATCTTACTAAAGAGTTTGATTTTGATACTCCGGTTGATTCTGACCTGACAATCTACGGAAAGTGGGTCGCTGATTCTAGCACTGGTGTAAATGTTGACTTCCCTGAGGAACCAGTTACCGGTGTAATTTCATTCGTTCTTACATCTGGTGATGACATACTTGATCCGGACAGCCAAGGTTATTACACAGTTGAACAGGGTAAAACTATATCAATCAAGGCTTCATTCGATGTTGAATCTACAGAAAATCTCGTTATCAACTGGACAGTAAATGGTATAGATGTTGAATCAGATGGTGAATTGTTAGAACTTGATACATCTACATACGCTGGATACACCTACATAGTTTGTTCTGTTTATGATGCAGAAACTCAAAAGATAATATTCACAGGCAATCTTAATGTTGCTGTAATCAAATAAAAGGGGAGGAGATAAATGAAAACAAAATATTCTTTATTGATTGCTTTTATTTCTGTTGTTCTCGCTTTGTCTGTAATTTCTTGTAATAATGATGCAACCTATGATAATACAAATAATTCTGTTGAATATGTGGAACTCCATATCGGGCAGGTTGGACTTGCTTCTCAGGGAGCACGTTATATTGACAAGGTAGATTTTTCTGAAGCCTATTCGGATGCAACCTTTGCTTTGTCTGGAACATTAAAAGATTCTGATGCAAAGTTTGAAGATTCCTATCAAGGTCTGGCAAAGTTGAATGATGTTTCTATAAAGATTCAGGCTGGAACATGGACTTTTACACTTGTAGCTTACAATACTGTAGACGGAAAACTATCAGACAGCATTCTTTCGGCTACTAAAACATTTGAAATTACTTCTGATACAAAGGAACTTTCTTTCTCTCTTGAGTTCTGTGAGGAGCAGACTTTAACCGGTAATCTTGATTATACAGTTATAGTGCCTTATGTAGAAAATGCAAGTATGACTGTTACTCTTGTTATGGACGGTACTGAGTATGATCCAAAATATGGCACGTTGACCAGTGGTTATTCAGAAAATCTTTTTGCAGTAGATTCTACTTCATATGAGCAATATGCTAAAAACGCAACTGTTGAATGTCTTCCATTGGTAGTAGAAGGTGATTTTTACCAGACAACCTTTACTTTTGACAATCTTCCTGTTGGAACTTATCAGCTTTTCATTGTTTATACTACTGATTTTATGGACGATACTCTTTCTCAAGAAACAATGAAAAGTGAGCAGAATATTGCAATTTATCCGCTTGTTACCCGCACAGGTTCAACGAATATCGAAAAAGTAAGTAAGCTGTATAAAATCTGGTATGAAGATTCTGTTCTTAAAGATGATAAAATAACTGGAAATGAAAATCTTCCTAATATCTGCGCAAATTATCAGACCGTTTATCTTCCTGCCCTTGAAAAAGAACACTGGACTTTTGGCGGCTGGCATTATTTTGATTCAGACAAAAAGACAGTAAGTTTGGCTTCTTCTGTTGATAAGGAAGGTAATACTGTTTACGTATTGCCGGGAAGTGTTCTTTCTGAAGGTTTTACCCTTTATCCTGAATGGACAGAAATCCCATTAGGTAATTTTGCCGTAACATTCAATTCAATGGAAGGTTCTCCTGTTGATAATCAGACTATTGAAGAAAACTCTTGTGCCACAAAGCCAGCTGATCCTACTCGTACAGGTTATACATTCAGTGGCTGGTATACAAATAGTGATTATGATAGTGATGCTTATGATTTTGCAACTCCTGTAACTGCTCCTATTACTTTGTATGCAAAATGGACAATCAATACTTATACAATCAGCTATTCTTCAGATTACGGAACTGCACCTGCTACAAAGACAGTAGAATGGGGAACAAAACTTTCAGACGATGACCTTGCAGAAATTACAGCTGAAGGTAAGGTATTCAAAGGCTGGAAGATTGGTGATAATACTTATGCAACAACAGGAACAACAGTAACTGATAACATTACCCTTACAGCTGATTGGAGCATTGCACAAATTACTATCTCTTATGAAACAACACATGGAACAGCTCCAGAAACTCAGACTGTAGATTATGGCACAATTCTTGCAACTGCACATCTTGAAGAAATTGAAGCAGACGGCTATGACTTTGATGGCTGGTTCCTTGAAGGAAAAGCAGCTGTAGCAGGTACAACTCTTACAGCAAATATAACACTTACTGCAAGCTGGACAGCAAAGACCTATTCAATTACTTACTATGGTGTAGAAGATGCAGAAAATGTTCCTGAATATACAATCGAAAGTGGAGCAATCACTCTTGCAGAACCTACAATGACTGGTTATACATTCAAAGGCTGGTTCACTACAGAAACATTTGATGAAGGAACTGAGGCAACTGTAATTGCAGCCGGTTCAACAGGTAACAAAAAGTTCTGGGCTAAGTGGGAAATAAACAGATACACAGTTTCATTTGAAACAAACTGGTCAGAATGGACTAAAGCAGCTGAACAAATTGAATACAACAGTACAGTAACTAAACCTACAACAGAACGCAGTGGTTATGAATTGAAATGGTACTCAGATCCTTATTTCAAGAATGAGTATGATTTTGAAACTCCAGTAACAGATGCAATCACTTTGTATGCTGAATGGAATGCAATAGAATACACAATTACATACAAAGATGTTGATGGTGCAACTAACCCTAATGCAGAAGTAACAACTTATACAGTTGAATCCAATGTAATCAACTTAGCCGACGCTGAAAAGAAAGGTTATACATTTGATGGTTGGTATAATTCTGAAACAGCAACTAGTCCGATAAAAATGATACAAAAGGGTTCTGTAGGAAATATGGAACTTTATGCTCGCTGGACAGCAATCGAATATGAAATCACTTATGTTCTTGATGACGACGATGCACATCCTGCACAGAATGCTTCAACCAACCCTGAAAAATATACTATAGAAGATGCAACAATCACTCTTGCAGCTCCAGAAAGACCTGGTTATACATTTAAGGGCTGGACAACTGTAAATGAAGAAGATGAAACTGTTTCTATCACAGAAATTGATACTTCAAAAGTTGCAGATGTAACTGTAACAGCAACCTGGGAACAGACCTTTACAATTTCAATTACATTTGAACCAATTCCTGTAACAGAAGCAAGTGGAACTTGGACACTGACAGAAGATACACGTACTGTTCATGATGAAATTAATGATGAAGATACAACATATACAGTATTTGTTGCTCCAGAAGACTGGAATACTTACACTTGGTTTGTAGATGGTGTAGAAGTTGAAGTTAATGAAACAACACCTAATGAATATAGACCTAGTGGCCGTGGTGGAACACATAGTCTGAACTGTTTGATGACACGAACTGTAATTGGTGATGATGGAAAAGAAAAGACAGAAACCATCTATCTTACAGGTCATTTTACATTGACTGAACAATACGCATCAATGGGCTAATATCAACTAAACCTTAATACATAAGGAGGCCATTGCATGAAAAAACAGAAAATTATTCTTGCGATAGTTTCTACTTTTTGTATGGTACTTACTGCCTGTAAAGACAATCAGCTTTTACAGGCAGCAGGTAATGGTGAAAAAGCCTACGTTTCTTTTAGTGACGTAGGCCTAAGCAGGGCTTCTGCCAGTATGCCGGATTATTTCGTTCAGACTGAAGAACTGAAAGAATCCGACGTTACTGATCTTGTATTCAAGGCTATAAACTCATCTGATGAAGCTGTTATAGATCTTTCTTTTAAGCCTGATAATGAGAACGCAAAAACTGCCGTAGATGTATTCAAATCTTATATATTTGAACTTGAGCCAGATACGTATACATTTACGGTGGATATTTATGCTCTGGATATCACTTCTACAGAGACTTCTGATCCTGTTTTGACCGGCAGCCTGACCAAAGAAATTGAAGCCGGAAAAACTTATAACCTTCCTTTTGTAGCACAATATTCTCAGTTTGGTGATTTACAGATTAAATATTATTGGGAACCTGATGTAATAGGTGACTTTGAAAAAAATCATATTGGTTTTGTCCAAATCGGGCTTTTTGATATGGAAGATTCGGAATCTCCAATAGAAGATACTGTTCAGAATTGTGTGCCTTTTTTTGATGAAGAATCAGGGACTTATTCTGTAACTTATACAAAAACGCATATTCCACGCAATAATTATTTTCTAAAAGCTCTCTGTTACCTTTCGTATGATTCTGAAAATGAAGAACCTGTAGATCTTTTGGGACAATTCCAGTCTTATGTAACTGTTTACGGCTACAGAATAGATGATGAAAGACATATCACTTCAGCTGAATATGGAAAGCGCTATCCTATCAATTATGATTTGAAAGGCGGTATTTGGGGAGAAGAAGATGCCTGGCATTCACGTGTCGATACTTTCAACCCATACAAGCAGGGAAATCTTACATCTACAGGTCTGGCATATGCTGATGTTACTATCGATGGTAAAGAAATCCCTTGGAGACCTCATACTTCCTGGTATGATTCAATAACTGACGAAGCGGTTTCAATTACTCCATTAATAACAGAAGATGGTACTTATCAGGGTGGCGAGTACAATGTTTATGCAAAATGGAATCTTCATTACAGATTTAAGTATAATCTTGAAGAAACTGATGGTTCATATTCTGCTTATTCTAATGTAGGGGATACATATTCTACAGCTATAAAAAAATGGTCGTGTGATGAAGTCATAACTGATGAAGATGAATTTAATTTACTTATAAAAGATATAGCAGATGATAATTTTAATGTAGAAGATTTTCCTGCCGGTTATGAAAAATGCACGGAAGATTATGTTTCATGGGATATAGGCAATATTTCCGGTTCTCTGTATGTATTTATTTATTACAAGTGTAATCGTATAAATGTTACTAATACCTATATTTTCAATGCAAAAGATGACGATGAATCTTTCCAGAACGAACTTACTCTGACTGGTAAATATGGCACTCAAATAGATTACAATACAGAATTTACTGTTCCAGAATATACCGGCTATAAATTTACCGGCTGGAAAAAAGCTAATGATAAAGGCGACCTTGAAGATTGTGAATTGCCTGAGACTTTTGATACAGAAGCTGCAACTTACTATGCTGTTTATGAACCGGTTACAAGCTCTGGTATTACTATTAATCCGGAAGAGTCGAATACAAAGGATTATGCTAAGTTTGTTTCATTAAGCTCAAGTGAATCTCTGTATTTTGATGAAATGAATTACACTTATGGTGACGATGATATGGTTCAACAGTATAGATGTCCAGCTCTTATCATAACCGCTGATACCTCAAATCTTGAACTCCCTAATGATGCAACCGTTTCTTCTTATAAATGGTTTGTTGAAGGAAATTATTATCCAAACTTCTTTGGTAAATATGAGATAACGGACGAAAATCTGGAACCTGCAAGTGCAAGCTTGCATTACGAAGGTGAAACTGTACGTACCCGTTTTACTCTTACACCTAAA
>JAEEGH010030527.1_pt1 | contig 10472 bp, 8 predicted proteins | sample 9134181 | NCBI WGS metagenome assembly JAEEGH01 (sample SAMN16246544, study PRJNA631951) | gut metagenome | biome: gut microbiome; feature: rumen; material: DP-attached | host: Bos | place: Iran: Karaj | collected 2018-10 | reverse complement strand
ATAGTTTCTCTGAACCGCGATCATGTTTACCATCTCATCTACTACAGATACATTGGACTGCTCCAAAAATCCCGCATAGACCTGACCTGTGCCCTGGATAGGATTGGCCTCATCCGTGGGAACATAACCGTTTTCACCGTAGTGCTCCAAAACGGTGTAGGTCTGCATTCCGTTTCTCTGAACAGTCTTTTCAAAATCAAAGACACCGATGTTGGCAACAACCTGACCGTTCTGTGAAACCTCTCCGTTAACGCTTATCTGTACCGGAAGATTGGGATCAAGCTGGATATGTCCCTGATCCTGAGAAAGGACAAAATCCCCGTCCTGAGTCACCAGTACACCTTCGCTGTTCAGCGTAAAGTTACCGTCTCTGGTGTACATTACCATCTGCTCATATCCGTTATCCCTCATCTGATCAAGTGAGAGCTTACCTGCCTTGTAGGCTGCAAGAGTCCTGTCGTTCTGATATCTGGAAAGCCTCCAGTCATTGGTATTTCTGGTGGTCCCTTCCTCCTCATCGCCGGCATTCTCCTCTTTCATGGCATACTCGATTCCGAAGAATCCGCTGCCACCTATGGCCAGATCAAAGGTGTTATGTGTCTCCTTCATAGGACCTTCTGTCCAGTCGACATATCCTTCACCGATCTTAACCCCGGGATTAATAATGCCCAGTCCACGGGCAGTGAACGGGGCATCAGTAATATCTTTAATTTTGAGCGCAAGCTGATCCTTGAAAGACTGTGCAGTTGCGCCTTCCTTCTTGTAACCGTTTGTGTTGGCATTGGCAAGATTGTTGGTGAGCACATCCATCCTGTGCTGCTCGTTGATCATCCCTGTGTAAGCAGTGTAAAGACCTTTAACCATACAAGATACCTCTGTCCATCCTTGTAGTTACTGCCGCTCTTTCCGTGAGCGGCGCAAAATAGATAATTATCAGTCCTCGCGGTAACCGGCGATAAACTCTACGTACCTTCCGGTTCCGATGGCAACTGCTGTCATCGGATCCTCGGCTGTCATGGTGTTGATGCCGGTCTTTGAATAAATAAGATCCTCAAGGCCACGGAGAAGCGCTCCGCCGCCTGTAAGTACGATTCCTCTGTCGGCGATATCCGCTGCAAGTTCGGGAGGAGTGTTCTCCAGAACGCTGTGGATAGCCTCAATGATCTGGGATGTGGGCTCTCTAAGGGCCTCTTCTGTCTCCTCAGATGAAACCTTTACAGTCTTGGGAAGACCTGTCACCAGGTTTCTTCCGCGGACATCCATGAAGTCGCTCTCAGCTCTCGGATATGCCGATCCTATCTTGATCTTGATGTCCTCTGCAGTTCTGTCACCGATGAGAAGGTTGTGTTTCTTTCTCATGTAACGGACAATAGCCTCGTCAAAGTCGTCGCCTGCAACCTTTACAGAGGTGCTGACAACGGTTCCGCCAAGGGAAATAACTGCTATATCAGATGTACCACCGCCTATATCAACGATCATGTTTCCGCAGGGCTTTGTGATATCAATACCTGCGCCGATGGCTGCTGCGATGGGCTCCTCGATAGTCTTAACATCTCTTGCGCCACAGAGTCTTGTTGCATCCTCAACGGCCTTCTTCTCAACCTCTGTTGCTCCCGAAGGAACACATACAGCTATGAAAGGCTTTCTGTGGATTCTGCGTCCGATAGCTTTCTTGATGAAGTATCTCATCATCTGCTCTGTGATCTTATAGTTGGAGATAACGCCCTGGCGCAGAGGTCTTACCGCAACAATATTGCCCGGTGTACGTCCGAGCATGAGTCTTGCATCCTCACCGATGGCCTTGATCTCTTCTGTATCTCTGTCATAAGCCACAACTGAGGGCTCTTTTAAAACAACTCCCTTTCCTTTTATATATACAAGGACAGACGCTGTTCCCAAATCAATTCCTATATCTGCGTACTGCATAATTTACGATTACCCCTTTCAAATGCATATGCAAAAGCGCATAAATGCGGATAATAATACAATAGAGTCTATAATTTCATTTGACATTATAACTCAAAGCCCAAAGTTTTAAAAGGGTAATATTATTTCCTATTGTATATCGGCTGAAATCAGCTGATACTTTAGCTCAGCCAGCTTCCAGTCCACCTCGTTGTCGATGTCCTGCACTTCCAGCTCCGAGAGCTCCATGGGGAGGATCTCTCCCACCATGATCCCGTGGTTTTTCAAAAAGCTCTTTGTCCTCATCACGTAGAACTGACCGGCGTCGTGATAGTGGGGCTCAAGATCCTGGGATCTCACCGAGAGATTCTCGGGCTGTCTGAACACCAGCATTCCCTTGTGGATCTCCATGGCCCTCTGGGGCGGGTAAGAAAACCTTACCACAGGGATCAGAGAGTCAGCATCGGAGATAACAAGCTGCTCCACTGCACTTTTGAGCCTATCTGCCGTAATAAAGGGAGCCGTAGGATAAATACAGGCTACTATATCAAAATCCCTTCCCTGGCTGTGGTACTCCCGGATCACTTCATCTATAACGTCCACTGTTGTGGCAAAATCGTTGGAAGTCTCAGCGCTTCGCATAAATGGCACCTTGGCGCCGTATCTTCTGGCGATCTCAGCTATCTCCTCATCGTCAGTCGAGACCATCACTTCGTCAAAAACCCCGGAGCCGATAGCCGCCTCTATTGAATAAGCCATAATTGGCTTTCCGTTAAATTCCTTAATGTTCTTTCGGGGAATCCTTTTGCTGCCTCCCCTGGCAGTTATCATCGCAAGTTTCTCCATATCCTACCGTCCTTTTTAAAAAGCAAGTGCTTTTGCTATTCTGGCTGCTCCCTTTGCATCCGTCAGCCCTTCGAGGGACTGCCTCATCTCAGCCAGCGCCTCTCTGAATTCCGTAAGTTCTGCCAAATCCCGAAGTATCTCTCTTATAGTCTCATCTCTAACGCCCGTATCATCACAAGATACATCGCCTGCAAACCTCATGCCTCCGGTCTTCTGCCAGAACGCCACGTTGAACTTCTGGTTGTCCGCTACCTGATAGAAGATTACAGGAAGCCTTAGCGCCGCGCACTCCGTCAGCATTGTCCCCGCCGCAGCCACCGCAACATCGCACTCCTTCATGAGATCTGCCATGTCCGTGACATTTCTGTGTATCAATACATTTTCATACTGCTCTGCAAAAGCCCCGATCTCATCCGCGTTTTGCACCATACTGCCAACCACTACATGCCATATGGTTTTATTCTGTAAGGTGCCTTCACCTATAAGTCCTGCTTCCTTTGCCGCCCGGAGGGTCGACAGAAGCATTGCTCTCATGTCCGCTCCTCCAGCAGTCAGAAGGATACTCAGCGCATCTTCCTTATTGTCACGCGTCTTCTCCGACGCCATTTCTTCCAAAACCCTCTGAAACTGCTGCCTCAGTGGCGCATACTTAAGGCCTAAAAGAAATTCCACCGGCCTTCCGCTTCTTGAAGTGACGCCGCTGTAAAGTCTGTCATATCCAATCTCTTCGTAGTAGCCGCTGTAGTTTATCAGCAGATCCACAGGATAAGGCTCTTTTCCAAGATCATCCATGTAAGCGATGCGACAGTTCTCAGGCAGAAGTGAAAAGTACTCTTTTGTCACCCGATAGGAATCCACCAAAAGAGTATCGACATTTCTTTTCTCCATCTCCTCTGTAAGCCGCGGGATCTCTCCTTCCATGTCCTGCCAGTTGCTGCCAAGGACCACCACTTCTACGTCGTCTGCATCTTTCATGAAGGCATCAAAAAGAGCTTTCGACTCATAGTCTGCCACAAAGAAGACCACCTCGCGCGAAAGAGCTGTCAGCTCCTTTGCGATCGTCATGCAGCGCATCATGTGCCCTGAGGCTACTATGCTGTTGGCGTCAGCCCTGATTCCTATCATCTACTCTTTTTCCGCTCCGAAATATGTAAATCCAAGCATGGTTATATCGTCAAACTGATTGTCTTCGCCTGAGAAGTCCGTAAGGATCCTGCCCAGTTCTTCCAGTATCTCCTTCTGGGACTTATCCTTCATTCCATTGAGGACTTCCACTAATCTGTCGTTACCGAACTGAGTCTCGTTTTGATCCTCTGCTTCAGTGACTCCGTCGCTGTAAACAAAGAGCCTGTCTCCGGGTTTCAGCTCCCATTCCCGCTCTGCGTATTCCATGCCCTCCATAACTCCCACGACCATGGAGTGATTGTATCTCACCATCTCATAGTCTCTGCCGCAGCGCATCAGAACAGGATTCATGTGACCTGCATTCACCTCAATGCACCTGCCGGTGGACAGTTCCACAACCATGAACCAGATGGTTATAAAGAGTTCGGCCCTGTTGTTTTCAATAAATCCCTCATTGATCTCTTTAATGATCTCGCCCGGTTTATGCCCCGGCAGAGTCTTGTCCTTGATCATGGTCTTCGCCATCATCATGAACAGAGCCGCGGGAATTCCCTTGCCGGAAACGTCTCCCACCACCAGTACCAGGTGATCGTCATCGGCAAAGAAGAAGTCGTACAGGTCGCCACCCACTTCCTTGGCGGGTTTCATCGAAGCATAGATCTCAAATCTCTTTTCCTCCTCGGCAGTCGGGAACTTATCGGGCAGCATTGACAGCTGGATCTCAGTGGCAAGTTTAAGCTCAGTAGCTGTTCTGGCCTGTTTCTCCAGCGCCACGCTGTATTCGCGCAGTTCGGTCGCCATGTCGCAAATATCGTCCGAGAGACGCCCGATCTCATTTCTGGCCCGGACCTTCTCCATATCTTTGAGAAGTTTGTCCGTATCCTTGGTATCTGTATATTTCTGAAGTCCGTCCTGTACTTTTCTCAAAGGGTGCACTGTGATCAGATAAAAGATCACCATAAATATGCCGCAGGCTAACACGATAGCTAAAAGCTCACCACCAAGAGTCTCCCTTACATATCTCAGAGGGTGTTTCTGAAGCTTGTCAGTAGGGACATAGGTCATAATATAAGTGGACTCTTCTACGCTTGACGCTCTGGTCAGCACTGCATAGTTGATCTTTTTCTGATCATCTGCGAATGTGAATATAGAATCGATTGCCAATGGTCCTGATATGATATCTTCTGTCATGATGTATTCCGGCAGATTGACCGGATCACCCAGATCGTCGTTGATCACCGAGCCCACTGCCAGAGTCGGTTCATCGTCACTGTTCATCAGGACCCTTCCCACGCTTCCGTCCCAGTATAGGATTACAGGCCCCTTTGATCCGGAATAATCCAGAAATGAGTTATATTCGCTCAGCGCATTGAGGAGCCATCTATAGGTAATTCTGGCAAATTCTTCCTGTTCCTCAGGCGACAATTCCTGTACAGCATCAATAGGAAAACCGGCAAAGGTATATCCTCCGTGCTCATCGATAAAAGTGAGCGAATCCATAAACTCCCTGCTGCTGAGCTCAAGCGTGCGGTCATATTCGAGGTAATGCTCTTTCCATGTCTCCACCAGCCAGGGATAGCTCTCCACTTTGGCAAGCTCATCGGCTACCGAGCGCTGATTGCCGTAAAGAAACGTGCCTTCATCATTGATGATCTGCACAGCCGCCATGAAGAAGACAAATATTATCGTTATGGTAACTATACTTATGAGCAGCAGAATAAACGCTATTCCATTTTGCGCCAGTACATGTCTGTTCTTTTTTCTGCGTTTCTTTTCTATTTCCATCATTCTTCCTTTTGATTTATCTGATGAAATCCCAGCTGAGCGGAGTTCCCTTTTCTATGTCACAGGCTGCTGTTTTTCCCAGGACTTCTTCGTAATGCTTCGGATGCATTCCGTCGGCCGGGCGTATCGATCTGACATTTTCCGGAGTAAACACTTCCCCTGCCTTTATGTCTTTTACCACAAAAAGAGATCTCCCGAGCCTTCTCTCAGCCACCTGTTTGTCAGTGAGTTTATACTCGCGGCTTCCAAGAGCTTCCTCGAGGATCCGGACGTTCTTTACCATCTCGGCAAACTCGCGGGGCTCCATGGAAAAGGCGTCGTCCACGCCTCCTGCTGAGCGGTCCAGGGTCAGGTGCTTCTCGATCATCTTTACTCCGAAGGGCATGCTTCCCGTGGGGATGACAGAGCCCGGTGTGTGGTCGGAAAGACCTACCATGCAGTCGAATTTCTCCTTGAGGGAATCTATCATTCTCAGGTTCACCAGATTGTACGGCGTCGGATAAGCGCTGACGCACTTAAGAAGGATGACATCGCCGTTTCCTTCTTCAAGGCATGTGTCCAGGGCAAGCCTTATATCTTCTTCGTAGGCAATGCCCGTCGCAAAGATCATGGGCTTATGCAGTGCTGCTGCTTTTCTGATCAGCGGGATATCCGCTATCTCGAAGCTTGCAAATTTGTAAGCGGGTACGTTCAGGTTCTCCAGATAGTCGATGGCTGTCGGGTCGAAGGGAGATGAAAAGGCCTCCATTCCGAGCTTTTTAGCTTCAGCGAAAAGACCTTCATGCCACTCCCAGGGTGTGTAGGCCTCCTCGTAGAGATTGTGCAGAGTCCTTCCTGCCCAGAGTCCGTCGCCGGGAGTCATGAAACATGGCTTGTCGCAGTCGATCGTAATGGTGTCTGCGGTGTAGGTCTGCAGCTTGATGGCGTCCGCCCCTGCTTCCTTTGCTGCGTGGATTATCTCAATCGCTCTGTTGTAATCTCCGTTGTGGTTGCCTGAAAGCTCGGCCACGATCATGCATGGCTCGCCCTCGCCCACCATCCTGTTTCCTATCTTAAATTTCTTGTTAAATGTAGTTGTCACGTTTGCAAAACCTTTCTTTTATACAATACCCTTGGAGTAGCAGAGGGCATCCCCTGCATCCGAGGCTGTGTAGCCGTTCTTCTCAAAGCATCTGCCTGAGGCTTTGTTGGTCTTCAGCGTCAGCCCCATCAGAGACTTTACATCCTTTGGCATCTCTTTTTCCACAAGGCCTATCATCAGGCTTCCGTAGCCCTTGCCCCGGTGCTCGGGAGCCACCATGTAGCTGATCTCCCCCGTGTCCTCGAGGACGTCTACTCTTATGTTTCCGACCTTCGTATCCCCGTCCATGGCGATGAACATGTAGGTGTCGCCCTGTCCCAGCTTTCTCTCAAGCCACTTGATGTGGGACAAAAGACTTATCTTCTCCTTGTTAAAAGAGTTCTCTCTGGTGACCTCATCGTTTCGCCATCTCAGGATATCCTCGGCGTCTTCCATTTTTGCTCGTCTAAGGTAAACAGCCATCTCTTACGTTCCTTGTGAAGTGTATTTATTTCTTTTATCTCAGTCCAGGTTCTCAGTCTTTCTGTGGATCGCGGGATCCTCATATTTGTCCAGAAAATCCAGGCCCAGGTATTCTATCTCTTTTGCAAAATAAACATTGTCCATCTGAGTAATGACAGATACTACTTTGTCCACGGCAAAGCCTTCCACGTCTCCAAGAACTTCCATGGGGAACTTCTCCCTGATGACCACGGTCTGCGGGAACTCCTTCTCATAGTCCAGAACATCCCTGGGATGGGGCTTTATTATGACCCTGTGGCCGTCTCTGTACATGTCTATTATGTCGCCAAAGAGCTTCTTTCTGACGTCCATCTCGCATAGGGGCTCCGTCAGGATCATGACCTGGGGCATTTTTCCACCGGCGCTTTCTGTCTCGCTGTCGCCCAGGAGCTGGCTGATGACATGCTCTTTATTAGGTAAAAAGATATCTACCAGAATCCTGTGGTCCTCTGACGTAAGCTTGTCGTTCAGGTCTTTTCGCGGAACTTCCACGATGTTCTTCGGGGGCTTGTGATTGACACTGATGTCGTTTACTTCGTAGTCGATACAGTATCTGCTGTATCCGCTCTCAATAAAGATAAGGCCCATGGCCGCCATAGCTTTCTTCAGAGGCCAGGCTCCCTTATTGGCGATCCTCGCCTGGTCGTCGAGCTTGCCGGAGTTGAGGCCGTCTTCCACTGCGTGGTAGTGAATCTTCTTGTAATTCAGGTAGTAGCCTATAGGATCCGAGTCGCAAAAAACATATACATCTTTATACGCTGAAAGATCCGTGGGTATGTGCTCCTCCTGAAGTTTGCCCAAAAGTTTCGTGTAAGTTATCCTCTGCAGAAGGTTTGCGACAATATTCCCGCGATCTCTGTGATAGCTCATTACCTCATCGCTGGTCACATCTTCCTTCTCGTCAAACATAAAAACACGACCAAAAACCCCGGCCTTCTCAAGTCTCTCCTTGAGATTTCCGAAGTCATTGGACATGGTGCTCAGCATGATGTCAGCACCGCTGTTGTCTTCATGGCGCCTCACCAGCTCTTTTACCACTGCGATATAGGCGTGATAGTAGGTGTGGCAGATGTAAATTCTTCCCGTTTTGCCTTTCATGCTCATATGTTTAATTATAAGTTATGAAATGCACAAGATAAAGTGATTACAGACCATACACATAAATTGTGTAGGGGCTGCTGCCGTCAGTGTAGGTTCCGATGAGCCTGATCCCAATCTCTCCCGCATTGGAGAACTCCACTCTGGAAAAGATATATCGGCAGTCTAGACTCCTTAGCTCGTCGAGGTCACAGACAAGGCGCTTGTCCTCAGGATCCATCACCCTGAGGGGTGCGTAGGTATTCTCATCATTGGCGGAGATCAGGTTTACCCTGGCGCCCCAGCCCACAAAGTAGTCGGCAAGAGAAGGCGAACCCGGGAATGCAGGCTCTATTACCTTCTGCCATTTCTCCTTGTATTCCTGAGCGTACATGCCAAGATATCCGTCCACTGAGGCTATACCGTTGTAGTTGAGGATCGCGGGGTGGAATCCGTAGGATGCGGACCACTCTCCGTCGTATCCGATGTCTTCTTTTATATTCTCAAAGAGCTCAACAGAATAGAACTCGTTGTAGTTTACGGTGCTGGTCTCCTTGTGCTTCAGGACTTTGTAGGCCTGGTTGTAGCAGGTGTAGTAGAAGTCGTTGTAGACCTGAGGAACGAACATCACAACCACTACTGCTATGGAAGCGATAAAGCCTGCCAGTATATGAAGGTTCTTTTTGCCACTGTCATAGAGGCGGGTCAGTACCAGGAGAAGTTCTGCATACCACAGGAAGGTGTTGAAATAGGCTGTCCTGGCAAACTCAAAACCTGTCAGAGGCGGAACCAGCATTTCAAAAAGATGTCTGAAGGGGGCAAACTGATACAGGCCGAAGATCAGCACGTTGAAGATGATCCACAGCATAACCAGATTTATGGGATCTGTGAGAATCTTTTTGGATTCTTTTTTGCTGATGTGACCGGCATTTATAACAACTATTGCTATCAGTACCACTGCAAGGATCACATAGGTGTGTGAGTCCTCAGAATGGAAGGACGCGTTGATGAACTCTGCGAAGGCTGTGGCCATGGCCTGTCCAAAGCTGAGATCTCCGTGGTCCATAGTGGTTCTGATGGTGACTGTATCATCCAGGAGCATGGCGCCAAAGAGGCGGTACTCAAGAAGGATATAGCCTAATGATAAAATAACAATTGAAACGAAAGTGCTGACAGGGAATCGCTTGTCCCTGATCCAGAGGATTATCACAGCTACAACCATATAGCACAGAATGAAAAATCCGTGATATGAGAAGTAGGAAATCAGCGGATAGAAGAATACAGCCACATAAAGTGGAATACGCTGTTTTCTTGTCTCTGCAAAGTAAAGCTTTCTGAGAAGCAGAATGATAAAGGGAACTGATGTGAAGGCAATTCCATAGGTTGGGAATACAGGTATCATTCCATAGGCAACAGCGATAACAATGATAAGAGGCTTATAAGTTTCGTATCTGTCTTTGTAGACATCTTTTGCCAGGAGAATGAAGGATATAATACCAACTGCTATTTTGGCGAAATATCCTGCGAAATATGCCCAGAACCCCGGAAGAATAATATAGAAGAGATTGTAAAGATTGAATTCAGAACCAAACAGGTCTCTGGAAATTCCGTGGAGGATTGGCGCATCCACACCGTGGGCAAACCAAAGATTCCATTTCTTCAGCATCTCGTAGTGAGCCATGAAGAGATCCAGATTGTCGTGAATCTGGGGATAGCTTTCTCCACGAAATATAAGGAACACCGCCAGCTGAATAGCCAGCAGTGCTCCTGTTAAATACAGATACCAGATTTTTTTTATACTCTCTGTAAAGTTTTTCACGATTATATCTCCATTATAAAGTGTTGATATTCGTTATGACTCGTAGTCTTCACCTACAGTAAACTTGCGAACCCACTTGCCATCGACCTTTTCGAAGAGATCGCGGTTAACATACTTGTCTACAACTTCCCAGAACTCTTCCTTGGTGATGGAGAGGTACTTGCAGGCCTTTTCGATATATTCCTCGCCGCAAAGTCCGTCGTATTCATTTACATACCACTTGCCATCTTCACGGGAGAAACGGCCCTCTCTGATGTCATAGCAGATCTCATCGGTGGCATATCCAAAACCAAACTTGAGATATTTGATCATCTGGTTAGGAATCTGAAGATC
>JAEEGH010030526.1_pt1 | contig 10473 bp, 10 predicted proteins | sample 9134181 | NCBI WGS metagenome assembly JAEEGH01 (sample SAMN16246544, study PRJNA631951) | gut metagenome | biome: gut microbiome; feature: rumen; material: DP-attached | host: Bos | place: Iran: Karaj | collected 2018-10 | reverse complement strand
AGATCTATTAAATATTGAACAGTTAAACAATAATCAAGAGTTATTAAATGAAATATTAAGAGACGGAATAAAAATATATGACAAAAGACAATAATTATTATTTGTTAAAAGCAATTAATGAAGTTGATATTATTTTAGATTATTCAAAAAATCTGACAATTAATGATTTGATTGAAACTCCAGTAGTTTTAGACGGAATTGTATTTAGGTTAATACAAATGTCTGAACATATGAATAATATTTCTCAAGATTTTAAAGAGTTACATTCAAATATTGATTGGATTAGTATCAAGGGTTTTAGAAATAGACTTGTTCATAATTATGGTGGAGTGGATTTACAATTTGTTTATAATGCAATAAAAGTAGATATTCCTAATCTAAAGATAGATTTAAATAGTATTATTTCAAAATAGTTTTATAAAGTGAAAATTATAAAAAAAGGGATATTCAGTTCAAAACTTAAAAAGAATGTTTCAAGTAGCATCTGAATTTACAGTCGATGAAATTAGCCAACAGCCTGTTGGCCAAATCCCATGGGGTACATTAGTAACTGTCATTATACCAAAGTCTAAAACTCATGAAGAAATGTTATGGTATATTAACGCTACATATAAAAATGGATGGAGTAGATCTATGGTTTTAAATCAAATAGCTATGAAATCATATGAGCGTTAACTAACAGTAAATAATATACTGAATTAATGATTGGTTATATGAAAAAGTATTTTATAGTAAGTTATTATAGGATTAGATAATTATTCAAATTCTATAATAGCAAAAAAGGATTCAATTTTGTTTGAATCCTTTTTATTATTCTATAGTAATTGTTTCTATTGAGCTCATTTTCTTAATTCTATTTTTATATGTATATAGGAATGATAGATAATGAACTGTTCCTGTTCCTACCCAAGTTATTGGGTATGATATATAAAGTACCCATAGCTCATGGTTATAATAGAATACAGTTGCTATCCATATGATTCTAAATACAACCATACCAAGAATTGATATTATCATTGGTGCTATTGAATTACCAAGTCCTCTCATAGAACCAACTGGTAAATCCATAAGACCACACAAGAAGTAGGATAGACATATTATTGTCAATCTTATTTCTCCATATCCGACTGCCTCACCAGATGTATATAGATTAATAAGAGGTCCTCTTAATAAATATGCTCCACCACCAAATAGTACTCCTGTAATAAGAGTATATATCATACATAGTGCTAATATCTTTTTACTATTTTCTATTTTATTAGCTCCATAGTTTTGTCCAGTAAATGCTATAGCAGCCTGATAGAAGGAGTTCATTGATACCCAAACAAAGCCTTCAATATTAGCAGCAGCAGTATTTCCTGAAACTATAATTGTTGAATTAAATGAATTTACTGCAGATTGGATAAATACATTACTAAATGAAATTAGGCAGCTTTGGATACCTGCAGGTATTCCAATTAATACCATTTGGCCTAATTCTTTTTTATATATTCTTAATTTTCTTAATTTTAAATTTACAAAGCCTTCGCGCTTCATTAAATATATAACTACTAATATTGCAGATATTCCTTGAGCTATTATTGTAGCAAGAGCAACTCCTGCAACATCCATCTTAAATGGTATAACAAAAAGTAGATTTAATAAGGCATTCATCACACCAGCTATAAATAAATAGATTAAGGGTCTTTTAGTTTCACCAACTGATTTTAATATGGAAGCACCAAAGTTATATACCATATTAAAAATAGAACCAGCAAAATATATTTGTAAATAGGTTGTTGCCTTATCAATTGAATCTGATGTAGTACCCATTAGTTCTAGCCATATTCTTGATGTGAATACACCAAATACTATTAATATAGCTCCAGCTAGTATACTAAATAGTATTGCAGTGTGAGTTGCTTTTTGAGCCTTTTCTAAATTCTTTTGTCCAACTGCTCTTGATACAACTACATTAGCACCAATTGATATACCAATGAATAAGTTAACTATTAAATTAATTAGTGCAGAAGTAGAACCAACAGCAGCAAGTGATGCATCACCTGCAAAATTACCAATAACAATCATATCGACTGTATTAAATAAAAGCTGTAATATGCTACTTAGCATAATGGGAATAGTAAAGATAAGAATCTTCTTTGCAAGATTCCCATTTGTCATGTCCATATCTTTCATATTATCATCTCTTTTACAAATTATACTACTAGATTATTTTAAGTCTAGTATAAATTAAAAATATTTACTCTTAACCGCTTTCTTGTCTCATTTTTTCCAAATATTAAATAAATATTTAATAATAATTAATTTTATCTTTTAAATGATTCATATTTACTTTATAATATTTATGATTTCGGAGGTATTGAAATTATGGAAAAAATTAAAATGTCAACTCCACTTGTTGAAATGGATGGAGATGAAATGACAAGAATTCTATGGAAGATAATTAAGGATGAATTAATTATACCTTTCGTAGATTTAAAGACAGAATATTATGACTTAGGATTAGTAGAAAGAGAAAAGACTAAAGACCAAGTAACAATTGATTCTGCCAACGCAACAAAAAAGTATGGTGTTGCAGTTAAGTGTGCAACTATTACACCAAACAAGCAAAGAGTTGAGGAGTATAATCTTTCAACTATGTGGAAGAGCCCTAATGGCACAATAAGATCAATTTTAGATGGTACTGTATTTAGAGCACCAATCATTATTGATACTATTAAGCCAGTAGTAAAGAATTGGAAGAAGCCAATTACTATTGCTCGTCACGCATATGGTGATGTTTATAAGGATACTGAAATTAGAGTAGAAAAGCCAGGTAAGGCAGAATTAATCTTCACTGATTGTGATGGTAATGTACAAAGAGATACAATTTATGATTTCGAATGTGCTGGTGTTTTACAGGGCTTATATAATAAGGATTCTTCAATTGAATCATTTGCTCATTCATGCTTCAAGTTTGCAATTGCTACTAAGCAGGATTTATGGTTCTCTACTAAGGATACAATTTCTAAAAAATATGACCAAACATTTAAACTAAAGTTCCAAGAAATTTATGAAAAATTCTATAAGGAAGAATTCGAAAAGCTTGGTATCACTTATTTCTATACATTAATTGATGACGCTGTTGCACGTGTTATTAGAAGTGAGGGTGGCTATATTTGGGCACTTAAGAACTATGATGGTGATGTTATGAGTGATATGGTATCAACTGCATTTGGTTCACTTGCTATGATGACATCTGTATTAGTTTCACCAGATGGAAAATTTGAATTTGAAGCTGCTCATGGTACAGTAACTAGACATTATTATAAATATCTAAAGGGTGAGGAAACATCAACTAACCCTATGGCAACAATCTTTGCATGGAGTGGAGCTTTAAAGAAGAGAGCTGAATTTGATAATCTAAAGGATTTATATAATTTCGGTGAAAAGCTTGAAGAGGCATGTATTGATACATTGTTACAAGGCTATATGACTAAGGACTTAGTTAATTTAGTTGTTGAGGGTACTAAGGTTACTGCCTTAAATTCTCATGATTTCATTGTAAAGATTAGAGAAAATCTAGAAAAGAAGCTAGCTTAATAATATAAATGGTATCTATCTAAATAGGTACCATTTTTTTGCTTTATGTATCGTTTATTATTCGATAAAATATTAATATTTTTTAATTCTAGTCATATTATATCAACTATGATAGAATTAAAATGTGGGAAGGAGCTGATGTTATGAATATATTATTACAGGTTGCTGGTTTAATAATTATGCTAGTAGTATTCATTTTCTATTATATTGATAGAAAGCATGCTGTAAGATCTAACAAACTATTTTTATATCAAGCTATTTCAATCTTTGTTTCATTAGCTCTTGATATATTTTCAATAGTTACTATTAATAAGCCTGATATTTTTAGTGAATTCTTTATTAAGCTAATAGCTAAATCATATCTTGTTACAGTAGTATTAGTAGTAAGCTTAGGTTTAGTATATGTATTAGGTGATATTGAAAATCTTCATAGAAAATTATTTTCATCATTATGTTTATCAACATTCATATTATTAATGATATGTACAGTTTTAATATATTCATTACCAATTAGTGTTCATTATGATCCTGTTGGATTAAATGATTTTACTGAAGGTGTTCCAATTATAATAACCTATGTTGGTGCATTTACATTTATGGCATTAACACTATATGTAGTTTTAAGATATAGAAAAGAAATATATGAAAAGAGAGTATATGGTGTAATTATATTCTTATCATTATGGTTATTAGGTTCAGCAGTACAAGGATTCTTTAATTACGTAGTAGCTGATTTAGGCATTGTAATATTATCTGTATCTTTAGCAGAAGCCTTAGGCTCACTAGTTATTTATATCATGCTAGAAAATCCATCATTAAATATTGATAAGGCAACTGGTGCTTTAAATAAAAGAGCATTTAAGGAATATATTGATTACGCTATTAAAAAGGGAATTAATAAGGAAATCTTATTAGTAAATTATGATAATGAAATGACTAAGGTTGTTGTAGATTATAATACATTCCCTAAAACATTAGTAAAGGCTATATCAAATTATCCGGTTAAAATATTTAAGAATGATAGAAATGATATTATAGTAGCCGCTGATAATAAGAAGAACATATTAGAGGAAATAGATAAATTTAAAGAAAAATTCTATTTAAAGAATAATATAGTTACTGAAATACCAGCTAAGGTATTCCTATTTAATGATTTATCTTTATATTATGACGCTAATGATTTTATTGATGTAATGGATTATATGAATTTAAAGCAAGCAAAAATAGAGAAGCATGTAATTAATGTTACAGCTAGCGATGTTAGCGAGGCTCATAATAGATTCGCAACTAAACAAAAGTGTGATAGAGCATTAGCTCAAAAGAGAGTAGTTGTTTATTTCCAACCAATCTATTCTAATGTTAATATGAGTTTTACATCTGCTGAGGCCTTAGTAAGATTATTAGATGATGAAGGTAAATTAATTTTCCCTAATGATTTTATTGAGGATATGGAAAGAGATGGAAAAATAGTAGAATTAGGTAAGATTGTATTTGAAAAGGTATGTCAATTCATTAGTGAAAATGATATGGAAAAGCTAGGTCTTCATTATATTGAGGTTAATCTATCTACTATTCAATGTCTTCAGGAAAATTTCGCAGCTTCATATATTGAAATAGTAAAGAAATATAATGTTGATCCTAAATACATTAATTTAGAAATTACTGAAACAGGTCAAATAGCTCAAAGAATATTATTAAATAATATAGAAATATTAAAGGATTATGGATTTACATTCTCACTTGATGATTTTGGTACTGGTAATTCTAATTTAAATTATATTGTTGAAATGCCTGTTGATATTGTTAAGTTTGATAAGACAATGGTTAATTCATATTTCAATAACGAGATTGCATCATACGTAATGAATTCAACTATTAATATGATTAAGGGATTAGGATATAAGATTGTATTTGAGGGTATTGAAACCTATGAACAAACATTAGCTGTTAGAAAGATTAATGTTGAATATATCCAAGGATATTATTATTCAAAGCCTATTTCTCAATCTGATTTTATTGAATTCTTAAAATCTAATAATTAATAATTAAGGGATATCTTGTATGGGTATCCCTTTAATTATGTGATTAAAATGTGAATATTTTTGGATAAATTTGTGTAATAAAGTGAAGGTTGTGTGAAGCATTGCTTTCACTTTTTTTAATATTTATAATGAAGCTACAAATAACCCAAGGAGGTATAAAATATGTCAGACGCAATTAATGTTATGAAGAGATACGAAATAAAATATTTATTAACTAAAGAACAAACAAAATATTTAGTTGAAGGATTAAAGGGACATATGGTTTTAGACCAATATGGTAGAACTTCAATTTGCTCATTATACTATGATACTCCTAATCATAGATTAATTAGAGAATCATTAGATAAGCCTGAATTTAAAGAAAAATGTAGACTTAGATCCTATGGACTTGCTAAGCCTGGTAAGCCTGTATTCTTAGAATTGAAAAGAAAGGCTTTTGGAATTGTTTATAAAAGAAGAATTCAAACATCAATTGATGAGGTAAATAAATTCTTTAATAAAAATGATGTATTTAGTGATTCACAAATTGAAAAAGAAATAACATATTTTAGAGATTATTATGAATCACTAAAGCCTTCGTGCCTAATAATTTATGATAGAGAAGCTTATTATGAACCAGATGGGGATTTAAGATTAACAATAGATTATAACCCAAGATATAGATTAGATGATTTAAATCTATCTACATCAACAGATGGCAAATCATTGTTAGAGGAAGGCTCAACTATTTTAGAAATAAAGGTTCAGGAGGCCATTCCTATTTGGTTATCTACTTTATTATCAAATGGAAAGATTTATAAGAATAGCTTTTCTAAATATGGAGAAGCATATAAAAGAGAAATAATTAATATGGATAGAAAGGAAATTGGAAGCTATGTTTAGTTCAATATTTAATAATGAATCATTATCAAGTGAATTACAATTCTTTATAATGATTGGAGTTGCGTTAATATCTGGTGTTATTTATGCTTGGATATTATCATTTAGAGTAAAATCAACAAAGAGGTTTTTCCTAGTAAATGCTTTATTACCTGCAGTAGTTGGCGTAATATTATCATTTGTAAATGGTAATTTAGGTATAGGTATAGCAATAGGTGGAGCGTTCGCACTTATTAGATTTAGAAGTGCCCCAGGCTCTGCAGATGAGATAGCATCTATATTTATTACAATGGGTGCTGGTGTAGCCTTTGGCATGGGCTATTTAGCATATGGCGCTTTAGTATTAATTGGATTTGGATTAATCTATGTAGGCTTAACATTCTTACATATCTTCGAGCATAAGATTAATGAAAAGGAAATGCTACTAAGAGTAACTATCCCTGAATCATTAGATTATAGTGATGTATTTAAGCCAGCATTTGAAAAGTATTTAAAGGAATCTGAAAGTGTAGAGGTTAAGACAACTGGTATGGGATCTATGTTTAGATTATCTTTTAAAATTAAGATGAAAAACCCAAATGATGAGAAGTCATTAATTGATGAATTAAGAATTTTAAATGGCAATTTAGAAATTCAAATATTACCATTTGAAGAGAAGATGAATGTATTATAAAATGAGAAACAAACTCTCGGACTGAGTGTTTGTTTTTATTCTATAGAAATTTTTGTGTACAAATTAGTATTTTTGTGATAAAATCGGCTGGAAAGGGATGAAATAATGTCTAAAAGAAGAATTATTTTAGAAATTTTATTTTTTTTATTTCTAGCTTTTTTATTTGGAATTATCATATTCTATTTAGATTTAGCTAATGGACCCTTATATTTATTTATATTTGAATTAATTTTTATTGTCACATATTTAGTGCTTAGAATTATATATATTAAAGCTAATTTTAAAAAGAGACTATTTTTATTTTTAGGCTTTAGTATAGCAACGATTCTTGTTATTATTTTTGCAAAGCCTAAGGTTACATTAAAGAGTGCTGTAAATTATAATAACCCTATTAAGACTGATGTGCTACAAATTGAAAACGGAAAAATCCAAGGCGTATATAACGAGAATAAGGATGTATTAGTTTATGCTGGTATACCTTATGCTAAGCCACCTGTAGGTGATTTAAGATGGAAGGAACCCCAAAATGTTGAAAACTGGGATGGAGTTTTAGATTGTAGTCAATTTAAGGCTAAATCATACCAACCTAAAAACAATGAGGTTATGTCATCTTTAGTAAATATGTACGCAGAGGGAGCTTGGCATCCTAATTATATTTCAACTGATGTTGAGCCTGTAAGTGAGGATTCATTATATTTAAATATATGGAAGCCAAATACAGATAAGGATAATTTACCAATCCTTGTATATATCCATGGTGGTTCATTAACAACAGGTAGTGCTGCCTTTGATGATTATAATGGAGAAGAGATGGCAAAGACCGGTGTCATTATGGTAACTATTCAATATAGACTTGGTATATTTGGATATTATGCAAATGAAGAATTAATAGCTGAATCAGAAAATAATACAACTGGTAATTATGGCTTATTAGATCAAATTAAGGCTATTAAATGGGTTAAGGATAATGCCAAATATTTTGGTGGAGATGAAAATAATATTACTATAGCAGGTGAAAGTGCTGGTTCATCTAGTGTATCAGCTATTTGTACATCTAAATTAGCTAAGGGTTTATTTAAAAGAGCAATTGGTGAATCAAGCTCATTAGTAGTAAAAGAGCCACCTCATACATTTAGAAAACTAAATGATGCTTTAGATACTGGTAAGAAAATCATGGCTGAATTTAATGCTAAGAATATTTCTGAATTAAGAAAAGTAGATGCGTCTAAGCTTGTTAATACTAAATATGCAAATGATTGTATGACAATAGATGGATATGCATTAGATAAATATCCATATCAGGTATATTTAGATAATGAAAATAATGAGGAAGCATTACTAAATGGATATAACGTAAAGGAGGCAGATGCCTTTGTTATACCTAAATATTTATTTAGTCCAACAAATAAGAATAATATAGAAGAAAGATTAAAAGAATTATTTGATGATGAAACAATTAAAAAGATAGTAAACCTTTATAAGGATAAAATAGAAGAGGATGCCTTTAGTGCATTTAATGAAATAATATCTGTTTGGTGGTTTATTTATCCTCATCATTCATGGAGTAGAGCTGCCTTAGGTAGTAATACTAAGGTTTATAGATACCAGTTCACTAAAGAAAATGGATATTATGGTACATATCATTCAGGTGAAATGATATATGCATATGGCAATGTTTATAAGTCACCATATGATTATAGATATGATGATACTGATATTAGCTTATCTAATAAAATGCTTAATTATTGGTCAAATTTTGCTAAAACTGGAAATCCTAATTCTAGTGATTTACCTAATTGGAATGAATGGGAAAATACAGGTAGCGACATTATGGAACTTGGAGCTAATGTTGGTATGATCAATGATAGATATCTAGAGCTATATAAGATATTCGATTATTTTTTGAATGCTAACTAAAATTGGAAGAAAATTATAAAAAAGTAAATTTTTGTATATAAGTATTGTTTTAGTTCGAATTATAACGTATAATAAGAATGTGTATAGCGATTACTAAAATTTTAATAGGAGGAGTAAGAAAATGAGTAAAGAGTATAGAAATTCAATTAGATCAAGAAAGTCAATTAGAACTGCATATGCAGAATTAATTAGTGAGAAGAAGGATTCAAGCAAGATTACAGTTAAGGAAATCGTAGATAGAGCAGATATCTCTAAGTCTACATTCTATTGTCATTATAATGACATTAACGATTTAGTTGCTGAAATTCAAAATGATGTTTTAAAGAATGCTAAGGAAGTTTTAGACGAATATATTAAGAATCCAGAGGCAAGTATTGAGGCAAGCCTAAAGAAGTCTTTAGAAGTAATTAGAAAGAATGAGCAGGATTATAGATTAATCGCATCTGGTATTTATCCAGCAACATTCCTTACACAATATAAGGAATATGTAATTGAGAATTTATTTGCTTGTCCTAAGTTTGTTACTAAGTATCAAGATCCAGCTAAGAGACATGCTGAAATTTCTTTCTTCGCATGTGGCTTCATTGACATCATCTGTGGTTATTTACAAGGCTATTCTAGATTAACTTTAGATGAGAACATTGAATTAGCTACATCTTTCATCAAGGATTTCTTATCAACAAAGTAATAAATAAAAAAGTAATGGACAACCATTACTTTTTTATTTATTAGTAAATTCTAATTGATATTGAGAAAAGCTTGTTTAATCTTTTCATATGTTTCATCTGATAGGTCATGCTCAATCTTACAAGCATCCTCCTCAGCAGTAACAGGATTAACTCCAATTTTAATTAATAGGCTCTTTAAGTATTTATGTCTATCATAAACCTTTTCTGCGATTGGTAATCCTTTTTCAGTTAAATGAAGATGATTATCATTATCAATTGTAATATATCCATCCTCACGTAGTTTTTTTAGCATTACTGATACAGATGGTTTAGTTATTTTAAGGTGTTCACAAATGTCAATTGCGTGTACACCATCTTTTTTTTCGCTTAACATTAAAATGGCTTCAAGATAATCTTCGCCTGATTCTAAAATGTTCATTATTCATCACTCTCTTTCATTATTCTATATTATATCAATTTTTTATATTAAAAAAAAGCCTTTTCATAAGTGAAAAACCGACAAATTAATCTACAAAAATCAAACTAGTTGTGCTATAATTATTAAAGACACTATAAAACATTTAAGAGGTTGTTATTATGAGACTAAGTGAGATTTTATATAAGTATGATGGTAATCAAACATTAAAGGTTTTCCTAGATAATGCAATGAACAATCCTTTGCTTTATATAAGAATTGAAGAGGATAATGGGG
>JAEEGH010030521.1_pt1 | contig 10474 bp, 6 predicted proteins | sample 9134181 | NCBI WGS metagenome assembly JAEEGH01 (sample SAMN16246544, study PRJNA631951) | gut metagenome | biome: gut microbiome; feature: rumen; material: DP-attached | host: Bos | place: Iran: Karaj | collected 2018-10 | reverse complement strand
AGGGTATGAATATTTGGACGCCCCACCATGCGGTGAAGGTCCTCATCCGGTTTCAGACGCCGTTTCCAGCGCTTGTTCCGGCCTTGGGGGCGGGTTGCTCACGTGTTACTCACCCTTCCGCCACTGGATCCCGGAGGATCCCGTTCGACTTGCATGCCTAATCCATGCCGCCAGCGTTCATTCTGAGCCAGGATCAAACTCTCCATCTCTGAAAAGTCCAAACGGCGGCGCCAAAGGCCCCGCCATCCTGTCGATTCAATAATAAATTAATTTAAAGGATTTTCTCGGGGAGGAGCCCCGTGCCTCGCACGGGGAACCCTTCCATTCAAAAAAATCATGTTCGCTCATATTGCGCTGCTCGGTTTCCAAAGAGCCGGCGGTCCAGTCCGCCGTTTTTCGTCACGCCCATTACTTTACACCGCCTTTCCGCCTTTGCAAGCGGATCCGGCGATTTTTTTCACGGAAAGGCAACGCCGGATGTTCCCAGACAGGAATCTGGCGTTTCAGAAAACACTCATTTCGTTCCCATTTCGCAAGAAACTACGTGAATTCTTCTGATTGCCCCCTCTTTCAGATGGTTGCCCGTCCTCCTGAGCGGTGACGGATGATTAAGTTACATCGTCTTTTTCCGTTTTCAAATCATGTCGGTGATTTTTTTTGATTTTTCCAAAGAAAAACGACTTTTTGCCATGGGCAGAAGCTATAAAAGCCTCTACAACGTCTGCTCATGGCGTCTCACGTTGGATTATTTTCCTGTTCGACTTTCATCGGCATAGACAAAAACATGGGGATCTTCGACGGCTGGGCTACCATCCGTCGAAGGCCACCAGTCGAATTCCGCGAGGATGAAGTCGCCTGGATCGACCGACATGCTCCGCACCAGATCGATTTTCGTCAAAGCGGCCCCATGCTGCACTATATTATTGATGGCAGCCCATGCCATGTTCTGCGCACAACGGCGCAATGTCACCGCCATAGACGGACCTTTGTCTGTATCCAAAATCAAGGTCTGCCCTTTTGTCGTCTGGCCGACCCGTCCGCTTTCAACGCGTCCTGAATCAACATCCTTCCCATCATCGTCGAGTATCTTCCAAACGGGAGCCGTCTTGTCATTGGCACCGACCTCATAGACAAGAGAACGATATCTCACGGGCGCGCGCGTATTATTATACATACGGATATCAACTTTCATGTGATTTGGCTCGAATGTCCAGCATTCCTTCATGGAGACATGGCCGTCGTCGAGCGGACGCTGAAATTCCAGATAGCCAGACACATTATTGAACGTATAGGTCAGCGACGTCGTTCCAGAACTCGTTTCAGGGCCTGCGACCTTTCCGTCCATCGTTGACAGCACAGGACCAGTCCGTTCCACAAGAAAATCGCTCCATCCGTCTTCTGTCTTGAGCTGCATCTTTTCAATCCAGCCGAACGTCGTGTTGAAGAAAATCCTGTAGGAATCTCCAGAAACGACCATGTGGTCGGCATCCGGCTGTTCACAGGAAACACGCGGAGTGGCTTTTGGCAGTTTTTTATCCAAATCTTTTTGCAAGCAGAATTCATACGTGCCTTCGCCATTTTCATCAGCATCCGCATTGAAAATGATTCCGCCCGCAGTTCTAGCATACGGGATTGCTTTGATTGCATCCTGTTTTCCACCACCAAATGGATTGCATTTCAGCAACATGTTGCCTCCCTTCAGGGCCTCTTCCGAGAGTTCCAACTTCACAGGAGTCCCTTTTGCAACCTTCTGCGTTGCAAGGCCTATTGATGTACCAGTAGTCCGATGCCAACTAATCGGCATCATTTTCCCAGACGCTACTGCCGCCGTCTCAACACCAGCCGCCGCATCGAATTCCGCTTTTTCTTCAAAGCCACCGACTTTTCCCGTCAAGATATATTTTCCGGGGATCGGTAGTTCAAAATAAACATCCATGACATTTGCCAATGGTTTCGCCTTTACATCTGCACCGTTTTCTCTCAACACCACCTTGCCTGGCGTGCCGTTTTCATGAACGACGGACAATTCCAATAGTTTTCCAATCAAATCCACACGGGCATCCAATTCAAGCGTCGCTTTTACGCGGCTACGGACAGCCATGGGCGGCGGTGGCGGCGTTTGAACTTCCGAATCCCAGCCCCAACGGAGGATAGGCGGCGTCAGTTCCTGCCATGGATTCAGAATCTGGTCATGATACACGACGCGCATGTCCAACGTCGGTTTCACGAATGGCTGCATCTTGGCGGAAAGCGTCCCGCTGACGCCTTCCATGAACGTCACTTCCGCGTCAATTGGATTTTCAAACGCGAAGAAATCCAATTTCGCATTCTGTGGAACGGTCAATTTGAATGCAATCTCGCCACGCTGCCCTGCTCCGATTTTTTCAATGGCGGTTCCATTCACAGGAACTGCCTTCCAACCTTCTGGAAGCTTAAGACTGACATCGCCCGAAACCGCCACTGGCGCCATATTCACCACGCCGACAAGGAGTTCCGTCTCTTCACCTGGCCGGAATGTATCCTGTCCAGAAGCGGAGGCGATATCGACGATCGGCTGCCATTCACCGAACAGCAGGACACCGCCGTTGCCCGCGTTGTCCGCCAAATCCAATTTGAATTGCAGCTTGCCGTTCACCAAAATACCGTCGATTTTCATTACGGACGCCGTATCAGGCGAATAGAACCATCCAGTCGCCGCCTGCTGGAAGTCATTCAACGTCACCGTCACATTGGTCGGAACACGTTCCGTTTTCGTGACATAGAGCATGTTCAACTTATTGTCACGAAGCAAACGGACATCCAACGATGCGGGCGACAGTCCTTCCGATTCAACATGAATGGACGGATTCAGTCCCGTTGCCGCCTTCAGCATATCCGCATAGACGTCCGCCAGTTTTTGGAAAGCGTCACGATCCTTTGTATCGATGCCCGTCAAGCTCCAACTGCAATATGCTTTCTTACCGCCGCCGACATTTTCGACGATGTAATCGCCATCTCCATCCACCAACGGATAAGCCGCGAACAGCCTGCCATCCTCTGCTTTGAGCAATTCATCCTTAAAATAAATTTTGTCAGTACGTTTTTGCCCGAATTCATCCATCGTCGCCGCAAGTGGATGGAAGACAACGGCTTTTCCAGATGCCACAAACGCGTCAAGACGGGCCATGGCCGCTTTGGAGACAACGGGAACTCCGCCGAGAATCAACACTTGAAACTCATCCAGATTCTGCTCCGTCATTTGCTCCGCATCCATAAAGACGAACGGAATGCCCGCCAAATCCAGCATGCGTCCAAGCCTGTTGTTCATGTTCATATAATCCCAGGTGCCTTTGCCAATGGCACGTTGGTAGTACTGACTATCCTGCGAAACAACGACGCCAACCTTCGGCATGACATGTGCTCTCTTGAGCAACGGAGCAAAGCGTTGCGCGAACGATGAAATCCGTGTGACAGCCGTCATGCGTTCCGTCGGTCGTCCCGCCAGATCCAAAATGCCGTGGATGCCTTCCTCTCGACCGCTTTTTCCGGAATTCCACATATACCACTGTAATGCGCGAGATTCCCGCGCCCAAGCCAACAACGCCTCTGTATATAACTGCCAGTCAAAGACTTTCGTAATCCAGTTGTTCGGTCCAGCGTGATATTCCATCATAAGGAATTCCTTTTTCCACGCATAAGCGGCCGAACGTGCGATATCCATGTTGTTCATCAGATTGTCCCAACGGCCAATGGCATAGATATCCATGGCCATGTAGTCCGTCTGTTTCGCCAGTTCGAATAGATCCCATCCATCCAGACCATTCGTGATATAGAAGTTATCGGATACTTTCGCATTCGGCAGAGTCTTACGAATCAAATCGCCTGTCTCGCGAAAATACCGCGCGAAATTCCATGCTGTGAAACGCCGCCATTCCAACCAGTTAGCGAGATTTTTCGCCAAATCTTTCCGTGGCGGTTCAACGATGTCAAAGGAATCCCATGTCGTCCCCCAGCCATCGTTCAACTTTTCAATGGCACCATAGCGCTTTTTCAACCATGCACGATATTTGGCAATCGAGCCTTCGCTGTAATCAAACAATTCGCCGCTATGGAAACCAAATTCGTTGTGGACTTTCCAATAGGCGACTTTGTCAAGATTGCGCATATCTTTCATGACGCGCGGCACGTATTCCTCCCACCATTTTTCCACGCTCGGAGCGTTGAAATTCACATGGGTGAACAATCCGACGGAATTAAGCAACTTTCCATCCGCCGTCTCAAACGGCTTTCCCACATCCGCTGGCGTACGTCCCGCCACAGCGGCAATTGATTTGAATTCCTTTCGATTCAACCATGGCAGAGAGCCATGCGGGGCCATCGTAAATCCCGCTTTTTCATATTGTTCCAACACTTCCTTGGAGCCATTGCATCCCCAACCACCCGTCAGATACACATCCTTTTCAACGGCCTGCCCGAATAGGCATCCGCAAAAAACAATCATCGGCAACCATAGTCTGTTCATATCCCTAATCCCCTTGTATTGATTATCTTACCTCTACGATTCGGATATTGCGGATGCTAATGCCGCCCATGTCGCGTATGCCAAAAATCACCCTATAGTCTGGATTCTCACGCGTGGTGAAAATAACAGACCGATGACCCTTTTGGCCCATGCCGCCCAGCCATTGCTGCCAGCCAACGTCCTTGGTGATCGGTTCACCGCAGCGAATGAGGCTATAGAATGTGCAATTCGTACCGTTCAGATCAGCCGTCACTTCATAATCATAATCAAGGCGATACGTCGTCTCAGACTTCAACGGCAGTCGTAAATGATCCGACCAAGCGAATTCATTCCATCCATTAGCCGTTGAAACAAAGCAAATTGCACCATCCTTGAATTCCGCCGCATGGTCGTTCTGATTGTTGCGATCCTTCACTTTTATCCATGGAGAACCATCCGTGACAGGGCTGTCCCATACAACGATATTCTTTTGAGCGATTTTTTCCTTTACAGGCGGCCATGGAACGCGTGGTTTCGCCTTGTATTTGGCCAGACCGATATAGAACACGACATCTTCATTCAACGGCAGCATATTCTGCTCCATCATCGGGCAATAGACGCTGATTGTATTCACACCTTTCTTTATGGTTGCATCCTGTGGCAACGGGAGCTTCAGCATGTGCCATTGTCCTGCTGACGGCGGCTGTTCTCCTCTAGCAGGCAGAGGATGTTCGATTACCGCCTTATTCGGATTCGTGGCATTGTCTCCCATAATCTTGATATGCAACGGAATATTTGGTTTCTCTGCATAATAGGGAAGCTCCACAAAATCTTCCGCGCTCCAATCAAGCGTAGGCAACGGCTTGTATTGGACGTCTAGCCAGTCTTGTTTATGCATCTTTTTATGGAACGTCAACTTCAACGTCTTCAGCCCAGGCTTTCCAGGAGCGTCAACCATTTCGCAACGTACGCTGCCACCTGTCGGATTATCACCTGTAAATTCCCATATCGAATCGGAATCCAGAAAATCAACGGCGCCAACCGTCCCGCACAACACCGCCATTCCCCCCAGCAACCATTTGCACCAATTCAACATACGCACCTTCCTTTTTCAATTCAATTGATCAAATCCACGTCTTTTTTCGGGAGTCGTTTGCGTGCGATTTCCGCCGTTTCCTCCCATGCCGCCTCGTTTTCAAAACCGTCCTTCGGAAGCCAATGGAATGCGCCGCCCGGCAGAATCAAAATGATGCCATGTCGCTCCACGCCGCTTTCCCTAAACGTCCGCCACGCCAATGTGACATCCGTTCCAAATCCTTCGCTTGCAACGCCATCCATTGACGTCTCGTATTTGAATTCCTTTCCAAACAAGCCATTTTTCTTCGCATTCATCAATTGTACGACGACGGAAACTTGCTTGTAGAAAAGCAGAATCAGCCCCAATAGGAAAAACAGTCCGTACATCGTAAAGAACATCGGTGTAGCGACTTCCGTATAGCCAATCTCCACGATGCGCACCATGGACACGCCACAACCGATGACAAGAAGCAGTCCGATGACAACATGCGCAAGCCGCCAATGCCACGCATAAACGTGGCGATGGCGTGCACGAATCGCCCAGCGAAGCTCCTGCGGCGTCATTTTATATTGACAGACATGCGTCATCGTTCTCTCCACACGTTTCCTTTTCAATCAAAATCACTTAGGTGGAAATGCATGGTATCAACAACTGTGCGCAACGCCTTGACGGTCGGCTGCGTCATCGGCCAACGCAAGTCATAGCGGTGAACGGCGAAGCAGACATTCACACCAAGCACAGGCCCCATGAAACGATGGAAACGCGAATACTTTCCGTTCACCAGATGGATGAATGGCTTCTTTAGTTCATGATGCAGCAGCATGGTCGTTTTGATCGCTTCCTGCAACTCCTCCTCCGTATTCACCGTCGTCACGATCTTGACGATATCCGCACCGCGGCGTTCAAACTCCCGCAATTGGTCCAATACTTCCGCCGATGTCAATGGTTCGCTCATGTGCGATGACATGACGACCTCCGCCCCACGTTCATGCACTTTCGCGATCAGTTCCTTCTGCTTCGCGATGGCGGTTTCGTCATACGTGCGTTCACGCGGCGACGGATTGTACAGATCCCCCATGACATCGATGCATGCGGCTCCTGCTTCAGCCGCCTTCAGCAGAACCTCCTGACGGGATTCGTCAGTCGGACAGGCCTTCCAACAGTCGTTACGATAGAAGAAAAACATGAACGGAAGACATGCCGAGCCGATGACTCGCTCCAACGCTTTTACTTCCCTGAATTCTGGCTTCAGATGGGACAAGTCGATACCGATGCCGTCCGCTCCATCAAATTCCGCGCCACGTATTTGCGCAATCAGTTCTTCAGGCGTCTCGCCCGTCATAATCGCCGTAATCATAGGCCCTTTCCGGGCAGGAGAGAATGTTCGCTGCATAATAACACCTCTGATTATTCCATTGACAAACCAAAGACAAAACACATGAAAAACGTAAACCACGGACGAACAATGTCAACTGATTCCGCGATTTTCTTGTCAAATCTCTTTCCCATATTAAATTTTATATATGTACCACCATATTCGACCAAAAGGCATGAAGATATGAAAATCATCATCATAGGCGCAGGGGAACTCGGACAGCTGCTGGCAGAACGGCTCAGCAGCGCACGAAACGACGTGACGATCATCGACGTCTCCAAGGAGGGTTTCGCCCGTATCCATGAAAAATTGGACGTCATGACGCTCGCAGGCGACGCCACAAACGTCAAAATCATGGAGGAGGCAGGCATCCAGAAAGCGGACATGCTGCTCGCCGTTTCCGGCGACCAGGCGTCCAACATTCTGGCCTGCATGATTGCCAAACATCTCGGTGTACAAAAAACCATCTGCCGCGTGTATTCCATGGACACATTCAATGCCGATTTGAATATCAAGCCGGAATTCTACGGCATCGACAAGGCATTTTCCTCCCCCGCGGAATGCGCCAACAGCATCATCGAATCATTACGGCGCCATGTCATTTTGGAAAGCATCCAGTTCTCCAACCATGACGCGACACTTATCACGGCAGTCGTCACCTCCGCCTCCCCCTTGCAAGGCGTTCATCTTCAAGATATTCCGAACGCTGAACTGCTCAGCAAAATCCGTATCGCCGCCCTCGTGCGGGAAAGCCAACTGATGGTGCCGCGAGCCGATACCATGATCTACCAAGGCGACAAACTCTACATCGCCGGGCATAAGGAATACGTCGAACAGTTTTTGGACTACATGGAAGGCCAGCCGGACAAAAAACGGCGGCTCGTCATCATCGCAGGTGCCAACAGGCTCAGCGAAATCATCGCCTCCAAATTGCTCGAGGAAGGAACGGAAGTCCGTTTCGTGGAGGATTCAAAACAGGATATCGATGAGTTCCTCAATAACATGCCAGACGACGTCATGATGGTCCATGGCGATATCACGGACGAAGAAGTCTTGAAAGATGCAGGCATCGCCAAATGCGACACATTCATCGGAATTGAAGAAGAGGACGAAAAGAACATCCTCAGCTGCATTCTCGCCAAACGGCTCGGCGCGCGAAAGGTCGTCGCCGTCACCCACAAGCCTGAATACATTTCCATCCTTCCGGCCATGGACGTCATCGACAGCGGTTTCAATACGACGCTCGTCTCCCTCAACGCCATCTTCCGCCTCATGGAGGAAAGCTCCTTCCGCATCGACTCCAGGCTGCTCGCCTTCCAGGCCTTCCTCAAGGAATTCACCATCAAACCGTCTTCGACGCTCATCGGCAAGACGTTACGTGATTTCCGCAACAGCACGCTCCCAAGCTCCGCCGTACTGGCGATGATCTTCCGTGGCAACGACGTCATCACGCCAAACGGCGACACGGAACTGAAGGAAGGTGACGTCGTCGCGGCCATCGTCACGCCCGCCTCCGAAGAGCAAATCAAGCCGTATTTCGGCTAACTTTCCATCACCATGAAATATCGCGCCATCCTATACGTCATCTCACTGCTGCTGATCTTCCTTTCCTTCGGAATGGGAGTTTCATCCGCTGTCTCCTTCATCATGAGCGATCCAGACGTGCTCGTCTATCGCTTCACGGGATGCGCCGTCTGGACATTTGTCATCGGCTATGTTCTCTGTAAATTGACGGAACGCAAACGCGGCGAACTGGATTTCGGCAGCTCCACGCGAGACGGCTTCGTAACCGTCGCTCTCGCATGGCTCGTCGCCGTCGTCTTCGGCTCCCTTCCGTTCATCACATGCGCGAATCTCACGACTTATGACGCCTTCTTCGAAACGGCCTCCGGCCTGACGACGACTGGCGCCTCGGTAATCAATACCGAACTACTGACAAGAGACGGAACGCAACTTGGAACCATCGTCGAATCACTCCCCTACCATGATCCAGACAACCTTCCGCTCCCTGCGGGATTATTGTTCTGGCGATGCCTCCTCAATTGGCTCGGCGGCGTCGGAATCGTCTTTTTCGTCCTATTGGTTCTCCCGTTGCTCAAAGTCGGCCGCGGCACACAACTCTACAACGCCGAAGTTCCTGGTTTGAAGACAGATAGCGGACAGCTTACACCGCGTCTCGGTAGTTCCATCCTCTTAGTCACCCTAGTCTATCTTTTCTTCACCATTCTCGGCGGCGTTCTCTACTACTATTTCGGCATGGGCATGTTCGATTCCGTCTGCCATGCGCTCGCCACCATCGCCACAGGCGGCTTCTCCAACAAGACCGCCAGCATCGGATACTATTCGTCTCCTGGCATCCAATGGAGCGTCACTGCCATCATGTTCATCGCCGCATGCAATTTCTCCCTGTTGCTGAAAATCGTCTTCACCGGCAAGTTCCCCTATTTCGCGGACGAAGAGTTCCGTTTCTTCACCGGCATGGTCGTCATTTCCATTCTGATCATCACGCCGCTTGTCTATTTCTCCTCTCCGGAAGTCATCAGCGTGACTGGCGATCCGTCCTTCCTTCCACGAACCATTCCCAACTACCTGCGAATCGTGGCCTTCCAAGTCCTCACCATCGCTTCGACGACTGGTTTCTGCACGTCCGACTACGAACTTTGGAACTGCCCCGTCGCCATTCTCATCATCTGCGCGCTCATGTTCCCCTGCGGTTGCGGCGGCAGCACGGCTGGTGGCATGAAATGCTCACGACTCATCGTCGTCGGAAAGCATCTCATCAATGAAATCAAGCATTGCGTCTATCCGCGCACCATCGCCTCCGTCCGCCTCAGTGGTGAACGGATCGACGATGCTCTCGTCGCAAAAACCCTCGCCTTCGTCCTGTGCTACATCGCATTGTTCATCGGCGTTGCGCTCCTATTGACCATCACGGAATACCGCCCGAACGCCCACTACAGGCAAGCTTCGGAAACAAACATCACGCAAATAGATATAAAAGCGGATACCGTTCTTGACCAAACACAGCGGGCCTCCATCTCCATGGATTCGACTGCACCGACGCCTCAACCATACGGAATCACCATCGATGTGAAGACTGCCTTCGGCGCCTCCATCGCCGCTTTGAGCAACATCGGCCCTGGCTTCGGTCACGTCGGGCCATCAGGAGACTATCATTGGTTCCGCCCCATCTCCAAAATCATTTTGGCCATCACAATGATCACAGGCCGTTTGGAACTATATACGATTCTGGTCCTCTTCCTCCCGTCTTTCTGGCGGAAATAACAGAGCAAATCCTTACCATAAAGGAGAATGCGATATGAAACAACTAATCGCGACATTCGTCCTCCTCGCCATCGTTCTCCATGCTCAGGAGACCATGCTCTTCGACTTCCGTAACAAACAGACCTGCGGATGGTTCGGCAATCATGACATCGCCACCGTCACGCCGACGGATGAAGGCCTCCACGCCGTCAGTTCCGGCCGCGAAGATCCATGGATCGAAGGCCCTGTCATTCCGAAACTTCCAGAGGGCGACTAT
>JAEEGH010030518.1_pt1 | contig 10475 bp, 8 predicted proteins | sample 9134181 | NCBI WGS metagenome assembly JAEEGH01 (sample SAMN16246544, study PRJNA631951) | gut metagenome | biome: gut microbiome; feature: rumen; material: DP-attached | host: Bos | place: Iran: Karaj | collected 2018-10 | reverse complement strand
GACCACTTCGACCCGCGCCAGTATCTCAAACCTGCCCGCGAGAGCATGAAGAAGATGTACATCCACAAGATTGTCAACGTCCTCGGCAGCAACGACAAACTCTAAACGGTGAACCACCGCCTATAACTATGAGGGTGCCACACTATTCTGTAGCACCCTCTTTCTTTTTCTCGTAACAATAGCACTATTGTTTGATGAAGATGGCATTTTTCAAAACGAGGGTCGTTGAGTCGGACATGAATACATCTTCAAAGATAATAGGTCGACCACCGTACTCTGAATCCCACCATAAAGTGGGTAATCCACTCACAGAATTGTATGAAAGAATAATACGTTCAGGCCAAGTGGCAGTTGTTACAATCTTGCAGGTTCTACCATCAAAAGTCCATGTCCCAGAACTGCCGTAATTTTTCCCTTTAGCATGTTTAGAAATAGAAAATTGGTGATCCACACCAAAAGTGATTGTTGCACTACCTTCGTAATGGTTGTATTCGGGCCATGAGACATTGTCGCATTTCCATTTTCCAATAAAGCACTCTTCGGTTAACCCAGTTTCACCATTGTGTGGTTCTATAAAATTCCGTAAACTATTCCAATCTTCATCCGTGCAGGATGATAACATTCCAATGCACATAAGACATAGCGTTCTCGCTAAAATCGTTTTTTTCTTCATTTTATTTATTGCAGTTGTACCGTTGCAATCCCGGCTCTACAGTCTACCCGTGTCACAGTAGATAAAAAAAATAACAAAGCGTGGCACCGTATACCATTTCTTCTGTTAGAGGTCGTAGGATTACCTTGGAATAAAGAGATCGGAAACAGCCCACGCTAAACGCGCGAGACCATTACACCTTCCTGCATTCCGATAGAAATTTCCTACGTTTCTAACAGCAGTTAAGCATAACGCCTTGTGGTTTTCGCCTAAAAACCAATTGCAAAAATACATTTTTTTTCGAACATAGACATTTTTTTTCTTCCTGTCATAAGAAAGTTGTACCTCTACAGCAGATGTAATATTCAGTTTTAGTAATTAGCTTTCAATTATTTATTTAAAATCAAAAGGCAATATCCAATCAATATAGACAATGGAGCAATTCTTTTCTTCTTGTTGTGAACACGAGTGGCGTGAGATTCAAATTGAGCCTGTAACGAAGCATTATACCTACAAATTGTTGGAAGTCTGTCGCAATATTGCGACGGAACGGTTTTTTTTCAATAATCTGTAAGATTTCACCACCCTTTGCGACTACTATACAGGACTAACAAAAACAACATCCATGCAAAGTACAAAACTGACAATCGTAATGCTCGCCGCCGTGCTGCTGTTCGGCGGATGCGGACTGGTGAAGGTCTGCATTGAGAAACCCAGCGACATCGCCAACGCACACAAGTACACCGACCAAAGGCCGCTGACCGCCGACGGCTTAAAACATCTGATGTTGGACGACACCACACACTACAAGGTGGTGATCTTTTACAGCCACTGCTGCGGCCCCTGCCAGGAGCAGATGAAACTTGTCTTCAACCAACTCTACGACACCGACACAGCACACGTGCGCTGGTATTTCGTATTGGAGAACTGCGCGTCGCTCAAATACAACAACACCAAATACCTCAAGCGGTACGGCATCGAAACGCCCTACATGTACTACCTCCGCGACGACGACCCGCGTTTCTGCACCGGTACCGACGACAGATTTCTCAATATCGCCCAGTATGTATTTGACAGCCAGTTTGAGCTGGAAGATGTCATCGACGGCATTCCCTGCATGTTCGTAGTCAACCCGCAAGGCAAGCTGAAACTGGAGTACCGCCAGTATTCCAACAAGGTGGTAGTTGCCAACTACGAAAGTCTGTACGAACTACTCTACAAGGATGTTTACCCCGAACTGGTGCCACAGGAAAAGCCCCTCCGAGTGCAAGACCTTGATTTCGACCACCGCGACACCGCCGACTGGTCTTCTTTCGGCAACTACGACCGCAAGCCCCGCGTCTGCACCCCCGAAGGCTGCTTTTGAACAAGAACAACAGCCACCAATTATACCGATACTGTCAAAAAGAAGATATTATATGGTTCAGAGAGAAGGAGTGTAGATAACGCCATCGGCTGCGCTTACTTTGATAATAACAGTTGGCTATCTCATCTTGGTATCGACCACCAGACACACCGACTGACCATAACCGCAATAGTCATATCAAAAAGGAACAATGCGATGTACCAAGTCATATTATCCCATGCATTGTCCCTTCTCGTATAGTAAAGGCAGACCTCTGCCTGAATTCTTCTGCAAAGACAACACTTTTTTCGCAATTGGATAGTTTTTTCTTTCCATGTCGCGAAAAAATAGTACTTTTGCAAACTGGAATTTGGTGATTTGTGCATAGGACAATACAACCTCAATCACCAGTCACCAAGTTAACAATACTACTATGATTAAGATACACGGTGCCAGAGTCAACAATCTGAAGAACATCTCTGTGGATATACCCCAGGGCAAACTTGTGGTCATCACCGGCCTCAGCGGTTCGGGCAAGTCGAGCCTGGCGTTCGACACACTTTACGCCGAAGGGCAACGGCGGTATGTTGAAAGTCTCTCGTCCTATGCACGGCAATTTCTCGGCCGCATGGCGAAACCTGAAGTAGACTTAATCGAAAACATTTCGCCCGCAGTAGCCATTGAACAGAAAGTCAACACCAACAATCCCCGTTCGACGGTAGGCACTTCCACCGAATTGTATGAGTATTTGAAATTGATGTACGCACGCATCGGACGCACCTACTCCCCCATATCGGGAGTAGAGGTAAAACGCCACTCTGTCAGCGATGTGGTGGACTATATATATGGTTTCGACGACGGCACCCGAATCACTCTTTATGCTCCCCTTCTCCTTGATGCCGACCACGCACTACGTCCTCAGCTTGAAATGTTGCATCAAGAGGGATTCATGCGCATAGCTGTGAAGGGTACCATTGTGCGTATTGAAGATTTTCTGGCCTCGCAGGCTGATGACGAGACCGATGTAACGCTGTTAGTGGACCGTATCACGGTACGCCATGGTGACGACGACCAATTGGCACGTATCTCCGAATCGGTACAGACTGCCTTTTTCGAAGGACGCGGAAACTGTTTGGTTCAATCACAAAAACCGGACAGCAACTCTGCACACATACAGTCTTTCAGCAACCGTTTCGAGGCTGATGGCATTACCTTCGAAAAACCCAATCCAAACTTTTTCAGCTTCAATAATCCTTATGGTGCCTGCCCTACCTGTGGCGGCTACGGCAGTGTGATAGGCATTAGTGAAGACCTTGTGGTGCCTAACAAAAGTCTCTCGGTATACGAAGACGCTGTCGTGTGCTGGCGAGGCGAAAAAATGAGCGAATGGAAGAGCCAGCTTATTCATCTCTCGGGGAAACTGGATTTCCCCATCCACACTCCTTACTGCGAACTCACCCCTGCCCAGCGCGACATCCTTTGGCACGGCAAGGGAGGTTGGGATGGTATTGACGGTTTCTTCAAATGGATTGAGAGCCAAGGTTACAAAATCCAGTACCGCGTCATGCTGTCGCGCTATCGCGGTAAAACCATCTGTCCTGACTGCCGTGGTTCCCGTCTGCGCAAAGATGCATCCTATGTAAAAGTCTGCGGCCGCTCCATTACAGAGCTACTTGACATGCCTATTTCCGACTTTGCTCTTTGGCTGCAATCCATCACCTCTACCGATTCTCCCGAGACTTCTGGCAACAACCATCAAGGTCTCACTGACCACGAACGACAGGTTGTACACCGTCTGCTCACCGAACTCAACACACGGGTAAACTATCTCCTTGACGTGGGACTTGGATACCTCACCCTGGGACGCCTCTCCAACTCTCTCAGCGGCGGTGAGTCTCAGCGCATCAATCTCGCCACATCGTTAGGCAGTTCTTTGGTGGGCAGTATGTACATTCTCGACGAGCCCTCCATCGGTCTCCATTCGCGCGATACAGACCGTCTCATCCGTGTATTGAAACAACTTCGCGACCTTGGCAATACTGTCATTGTTGTCGAACACGACGAAGACATCATGCGCGCTGCCGACTATATCATCGACATCGGACCAGGAGCTGGGCGTTTAGGAGGCCAAGTGATTTTTGCCGGCACACCCCAGCAACTGGTCGACAATCCCCCCGCAGAATCTCTTACCGCCCAATACCTCCTTGGCAAAAAAACTATACCTTTGCCCGCATCACGCCGTCCTTGGCGCGACCGCATATCCATCCATGGAGCCTACTGCAACAACCTGCACCTCGTCGACGTCGACATACCACTAAAAGTCCTCACCGTCGTCACCGGTGTCAGCGGTTCGGGAAAAACCTCCCTCATCAAACAGGTACTCTACGATGTACTGCAAAAACGTTTCGATGGTGCCTCCGAGTATATTGGCAAATGCGCAGGTATCTCGGGCGATCTGAACCGTATCAACAGTGTCGAACTGGTAGACCAAAATCCCATTGGACGCTCCACTCGCAGCAATCCTGCCACATACATGAAAGCCTACGACGAAATCCGCCAACTCTACGCCCAACAGCCTTTGGCAAAAGCTCGGGGCTACAAACCCGGATACTTCTCTTTCAACACCGAGGGAGGCCGTTGCGAAGTGTGCGAAGGCGAAGGATACGTCACCGTGGGCATGCAATTCATGGCCGACCTCCACTTGGTATGTGAAGAATGCCACGGTACCCGCTTCAAAGAAGAAACACTCGAAGTACTCTATAATGGTGTCAATATCTCACAAGTACTCGACATGACCGTCGACCAAGCCATAGACTTCTTTGCCGACCGCCCCACTATCCTTGCTCGCCTCAAACCTCTACAGGATGTCGGACTGGGATACCTCAACCTCGGACAATCGTCCAGCTCTCTCAGTGGCGGTGAAGCCCAGCGCGTCAAACTCGCATCATATCTGATCCGTGGAGAAGCCACATCTCCAAAACTCTTCATCTTCGACGAACCCTCTACTGGCCTCCATTTCCACGACATCCAAAAACTTATCTCTGCCTTCAACAGTCTCATCGAACGTGGACACAGCATCGTGGTCATTGAGCATCATCCTGACATCATCAAAGTGGCCGACTGGGTTATTGATATGGGACCCGAAGGCGGCCGCGATGGAGGGAATGTCGTTTTCACCGGTACCCCTGAAGACCTTGTCAACTGTTCTGACTCCTACACTGCCCGTTATCTGAAAGAAAAGCTAAATATAAACCATTAAATATGTTAATTCGTTAATATGTTATTCGTGTTGTTGATATGCTATACGTGTTGCGAATCGTTAAACATATCAACATTAGACACATTCAAAAACTTTAAACCTTTAGAAACATGCAAAACTTAATCCGCAAAATTCGCAGCACCGCCAACTGGGGTCTTTATGGTTCCATTGTCGCTGTACTCATCGTAGTCATATTCCATTTCAGCCCATGGCATATCAGCTACCAGTCACCCCAGGTGTCCCGCTGGATGCTTATCTCGGGAACCGTGCTTGCTGTCCTCGCCGTGGTCATGGCACTTATGACCATCCGCAAAACCACGCCTCGGCTACGCCAACTCACCAACCTCGAACAGAAACTGCAGGGCTACACCGCCTACATCGCCTCCCTCTACAAAGGCTCTCTCGCCATCGTAGTCATCGAGTGCGTACTCATTCTCCTCATGTCCGACACTTCCCTGCTCATGATTACCATTCTGCTCATCCTGCTTCTCTTTCTGGCCTACCCAAACATGTATAAAATAAAAAACGACTTAGGCCTCACTGACGATGAGATGACCTCTCTTTTCGGCAGCAACTATGTTCGTGACCCACAGCCCGGCAATACCGACATCCAACCTCGCGACAACAACACCACCGACCAATGAACAACACCATTGCGGCCGTTTCTACCCCTCACGGAGTCGGTGGCATTGCCGTCGTCCGTCTCTCGGGGCCTGAAGCATGCAACATCGCCTCACGCCACGTCCGTCTCCCAAAACAGGCAGGCAGCACCTGTTTCACTCCTTTCCGCATCAACGACACCTTACTGGACGAAGTGGTCGTCACCCTTTTCCGCGCCCCCCACTCCTACACTGGACAAGACACTGTCGAATTCTCCTGCCATGGCTCCATTTACATCCAACAGATACTCCTGCAGGCGCTCCTTGACAGTGGAGCACGTATGGCTGACCCCGGTGAATTCACCCGCCAAGCATTCCTCAACGGAAAATTAAACCTCTCCCAAGCCGAGGCCGTAGCCGACCTTATCGACTCCACCAATGCCGCAGCCCACAGCCTTGCCGTCAGCCAACTGAGAGGAGGCTATGCCCAAGAGCTGGAGCATCTACGCCAGCAACTCGTCGAACTTACCGCACTCCTCGAACTCGAGCTCGACTTCAGTGAAGAAGATCTTGAGTTTGCCGACCGTAGCCACCTCCTGTCATTGGTCTCGCAAACAAATACCCGCGTCCAATCCTTACGGCAGTCCTTCCATATGGGAAACGCTCTTAAGCGTGGAATCCCAGTAGCCATCATCGGCCGTCCCAATGCCGGCAAATCCTCTCTCCTCAACGCCTTGTTGCACGACAACCGCGCCATCGTCAGCGATATTCCCGGCACCACACGCGACACCATCGAAGAGACCTTTGTCATCAACGGGACCCCCTTCCGCATTATCGACACCGCTGGACTGCGCCACAGCGACGACCCCATCGAAACACTCGGCATCCAACGCACCATCAACACCGTAGAACAAGCCGACATCATCCTATACGTCCACGACGCCACACAACCCTTTACCCAAGCCCTCACCGACCTTCAAGAACTTCAAGGCTCCCTCTCGCTCGAAGACAAACACCTGTTCATCGTCAACAACAAGATAGACAAATGTGTGGATTCGTTAATGCGTGAATGCGATAATGGGTTAATGGGTAAATCAATTCACGAATTAACACATTCTCACATTAACACATTCAACATCTCCGCCAAAGAGGGCAACGGTCTCGGCACCCTCACAACAGCACTGGCCGAAGTAGTCCAAACCGACTTCGCACAAGCTCCAGACGTAATGCTCACCAACGTGCGGCACTACAATGCCCTTGGACATGTCAACCAAGCCCTGCTGCAGGTGTCCCAAGGACTCTCCGACAATCTTCCTGCCGACCTCGTAGTCATTGACCTCCGCGATGCCCTCCACCACCTCGGCACCATCACCGGCCAAGTCACCACCGACGAAGTCCTCGGCACCATCTTCTCCCGCTTCTGCGTCGGAAAATAGAAAAAAGCAAACACAGCATACTTTATTCACAAAAAAGGCGTATCTTTGCATTTGTGTTTGGTATTTTCGAATGACGGAAACACACAACATATCAGACCTTTGAAACAATTACACATCACTGGGGTCGGCCCTGCAACGGGGCTACCAAGAGGGAATCACGTGAAAACCGTGAGCTGTCGCGCAACTGTAATTCCGCCGCTGACGGACAGAAAACATGTCATTGGGGGCACTCCCCCGAGAAGACTTCTGTCCCGAGACGATAAGCCAGGAGACCTGCCCTGATGATACGGCAATGCCTTCGCGTCAAAAGGCTCTTGTCGCGCCCGGTGTACGGGCTGACAACATACCCCTTTCTTTCCTCTAACTGAAGAACGCGAGCATCGCCTTATTATGAATAACAAAACAAAACACAATAATACAATGAACTGGAAAGAAGACTACAAAAGGAAAGTATCCAAGCCCGAAGATGCCATCTACGACATCCGCGATGGCCAATGCGTGGTGATGGGCCATGCAGCGGCAGCACCGCGACTGATTCAGCAAACACTGGCCGACCATTGCGAGGACTACAACGACGTGCTCATCTTCCACATGACCACCCTTGGCGACAACCCCTGCTACAAGCCCTGCTGCTACGGTCATTTCCGTCATGTGAGCAACTTCCTCTCGGCCAACTCACGCGAAGTTGTTGAACGGAGGGAGGGAGACTTTTTCCCCGCCTACTTCAAGGATGTGCCCTCTATGATAGGGAGCGACATCCCCTGCGATGTGGCCGTGTTCCAGGCCACTCCCCCCAACGAGGAAGGCTACTGCTCCCTCGGTGTGAGCTGTGACTATGCCAAAGCCGCCATCCGCGCCGCCAAGACTGTCATTGTCGAGACCAACGAGATGATGCCTTTCACCTACGGCGACGACATGATACACGTCTCCCAAATCGACCACATCATCCCCTGCTCCTACCCCCTCCAGGAACTGATTCTCCCCGCCCCAGGCGAAGTGGAACTCGCCATAGGCCGCCACTGTGCCTCACTCGTGGCCGACGGCTCCACCCTACAACTCGGCATCGGCGCCATCCCCGACGCTGTTCTCCAAGCCCTCTCCGACAAAAACGACCTCGGCATCCACAGCGAAATGTTCTCCAACGGCGTGATGGAACTGATGCGCAGCGGAGTCATCAACGGCCGCCGCAAAACCCTCCACCGTGGCAAGGCCGTAGTAACATTCATCATGGGTTCCAAAGAGCTATACGACTTCGTCGACCACAACCCCGACGTCGAATTCCACCCCGTCGACTACGTCAACAGCCCACTCATCATCGCCAAAAACGAACGCATGATATCCATCAACTCATGTCTTGAAGTCGACCTTCAAGGCCAAGTGTCGAGCGAAACCATCGGCATGCGGCAGTACAGCGGCATCGGTGGACAGGTGGACTTCATCCGCGGGGCATCTCTCGCCCGCGAGGGCAAAGCCATCATTGCCATGCCCAGCACAGCAGCCGGAGGCACCATCTCGCGCATCAAGCCCTTCCTCACCGAAGGCGCCGCCGTCAGCACCTCGCGCAACGACGTCGACTACATCGTCACCGAATACGGCATCGCCCGCCTCAAAGGCCGCACCCTCCAGCACCGCGCCGAGGACCTCATCCGCATCGCACACCCCGACTTCCGTCCACAACTGATTGAAGAATACGAACGCCGATTCCACTGCAGCTACCCCGAATAAACTTACGTATCCAACTTTTTTTTGTATCTTTGTCTTTTAAACAAAAAAACACACTTATGCTGCAACTGCAATATATAAAGGAACATACAGAGGAAATCATCGAACGCCTCAAGATTAAGAATGTCGAAAACGTCGAAGAGCGCATAGCCGAAATCATCCGTCTCGATGCCGACCGTCGCGCCCTGCAACAAAAAGCCGACGCTGTCAAAGCCGAACAAAACGCCATCGCCAAAGAGATAGGCATGCTCTTCAAACAAGGCAAGCGCGACGAAGCCGAAGCCAAGAAAGCCCGCACCGCCGACCTCAAGGCGCAGGAAAAAGAACTTGACGACCAGCAAGCCGCCGTCGACGCTGACCTCAACGCAAAACTCATCTCCCTGCCCAACGCACCGCACATCACGGTTCCCAAAGGCAAGAGCGAGGCCGACAACGTCGTCGTCGCAGAGTTCGGCACTAAACCCAACCTGCCCGAAGGGGCACTGCCCCACTGGGAACTCTGCGCCAAGTACAACATCGTCGACTTCGAACTCGGCAACAAGATTACCGGCGCAGGATTCCCCGTCTACAAGGGCAAAGGAGCCCGTCTGCAACGCGCCCTCATCGACTTCTTCCTCGACCAAGCTACCGCCGCTGGATACGTGGAGATAATGCCTCCGCTCATGGTCAACGAAGCCTCCGGCCTTGGCACAGGCCAGCTTCCCGACAAGGAAGGACAAATGTACGCCATCCCCTTAGACGGCTTCTACATGATTCCCACCGCCGAAGTGCCCATCACCAACCTCTACCGCAACGTCATCGTCAACCCCGACCAGTTCCCCATCCGCCACGCAGGCTACTCCGAGTGCTTCCGCCGCGAAGCCGGTAGCTACGGCAAGGATGTCCGCGGACTGAACCGCCTGCACGAGTTCAGCAAAGTGGAAATCGTCGTCATCGAGCACCCCGACCGCAGCTACGACACCCTCGAGGACATGAAACACCACGTAGGTGGACTGCTCGACAAATTGGGCCTCCCCTACCACATCCTCAAACTCTGTGGGGGCGACATCAGCTTCACCTCCGCCATGACCTTCGACTTCGAAGTGTGGAGTGCCGCACAAAAGAAATGGCTCGAAGTCTCATCGGTCTCCAACTTCGAGACCTTCCAAGCCAACCGCATGAAACTGCGCTTCAAGGACACCGACGGCAAGACCAAACTGGCGCACACCCTCAACGGCAGCGCCCTCGCCCTGCCCCGCATCGTGGCCGCCCTCCTTGAAAACAACCAGACCCCCGACGGCATCGTCATGCCCGAATGTCTGCGTCCTTACCTCGGCTTCGACAAAATCGACTAACACCGTCAACAACGGTTCACCATACCCCACATCGGCATCCCGCCGATGTGGGGTTTCTATTTCCTACCGCCATTATACTCATCTACCCAAACGGGGCATTCGAGCGGACAGCAACCGATAAAACCCAG
>JAEEGH010030515.1_pt1 | contig 10476 bp, 8 predicted proteins | sample 9134181 | NCBI WGS metagenome assembly JAEEGH01 (sample SAMN16246544, study PRJNA631951) | gut metagenome | biome: gut microbiome; feature: rumen; material: DP-attached | host: Bos | place: Iran: Karaj | collected 2018-10 | reverse complement strand
AAGAGGCATTGACGGTATTGCGCAGGGAGCTGCGCTTGAGGCCGGAGGAAGATCTTTCGGGGTACTGTTATCTGTGTCCCTGATTTCTGTCTGGCTTCCACCACAAGAAGCACATCAGAAAGTGCACTGATGATTCTGTTTCTCATCGGAAAGAAGTTGGCCAGTGGTTCCATTCCCGGAGGATACTCTGAAACAGCACCGCCATTCTTGAGCATCGCATCATATATCACCTTGTTTTCCGGCGGATAGCAGATATCAACTCCGCACCCCAGTACCCCGAAAGATCTTCCTCCGGCCTCAAGCGCAGCTCCCTGCGCAATACCGTCAATGCCTCTTGCCATTCCGCTTATCACCTGTACGCCGGAAAGAGCAAGTCCTCTTCCGAACTGTCTTGCCATATATCTTCCGTATTCGGAGCACATCCTGGCTCCTACGATGGATACAGAAGGTATCGCCGGATTGGGGAGGTCCCCTTTTACATAGATTGCAAACGGTGCGTTTGGTATGTTCTTTAGTTTTTCCGGAAATTCAGGATCAATTCTAGACACAAATCGCACGCCTTTGTCCTTCAGCTTTTTCTTCTCACCCTCAAAATCCCAGCTGTACCTTGATCTTTCTATGCTCTCAACTTTCTTTCTTGTAAGAAGTTTTGACAGTTCTTTTGAACTTAACTGATATACATCCTTGCAGCTAAGACCACTGCAAAGAAGCTTGTCCACACTGGCGTTTCCCACATCGGGAACATTGAACAGCCAGTATGCATAATCTTTTTCACTTATTTCCATTTTTATTCCTCCATTTGATGCCAGTATTTTCCGTCTGTGATCCTGTATCCGACCGCTTCCATCAGATGTATCTGCCTGATTTCCTCAGAGCCGTCGATGTCTGCAATAGTGCGGGCCACACGCAGGATCTTATGATAAGCTCTTGCGCTGAGCTCCATGCTGCAGAATGCGTTTTCAAGATAAGCCTGTTCTTTGGGTCCCAGGACACAATACTTCTCAATATCTTTGGGTGTCATCTCCGAATTGAACTTGATGGCAGTTCCTTCAAATCTCTTTTCCTGTATCTTTCTGGCTTCCAAAACTCTTTTCCTGATGCTCCTGCTGCTTTCATTGGCATTTTTATTCTTCACTGCAAGATCTGCGATATCTATTCTCGGAGCCTCAACGCAGATATCAACCCTGTCAAGAATAGGTCCGGATATGTGCCCCAGGTACCTTTTAATATCTGCAGGAGTACACCTGCACTTGTTTCTATCGGGGTAATAACCGCAAGGACAGGGATTCAAGGCACCCACAAGCTGAAAATCCGCAGGGTATGTATACGTCCCTCTGTTTCTCACGATATGGATGCTGCGATCCTCAAGCGGCTGACGAAGCAGATCAAGCTTGGCTCTGGGAAATTCCGGCATCTCATCCAGAAAAAGAACTCCTCTGTGAGCCAGGGATATAATACCCGGTCGGGGAGTCGATCCACCTCCCACAAGTGCTGTCTCAGTTACCAGGTGATGAGTACTCATAAAGGGTCTTTTTGTTATAAGCGCCTCTTCATCCGAGAGCATTCCTGCCACTGAATAGATGGTTGAAACCTCAAGGCTTTCCTCCAGTGTCAGCGGCGGAAGTATTGTAGGAATTCTCTTTGCCACCATGCTCTTTCCGGCCCCCGGCGGCCCGATCAGCATTATGTGATGAAAACCGGCCGCCGCTATTTCAGTAGCTCTTTTAACTCCTGCCTGTCCGTTGATATCCGCAAAATCCAAAGTCTCATCCAGATACTCAGCATCTTCAAACAACTTTTTCACATCAACAACGGTCGGTGCAATAAGCCTGTCCCTCTCTTCCTCCGGGGCATTCAGATACTGGCTGGCCTCCTGGAGGGAGCCGACTCCTATTATCTTAATTCCATCGACCACAGCACCTTCTCTGGCGTTGCTGTCCGGGAGAATAACGAGCTTATAGCCCATTTCCTTCGCCCTTGTAACGATTGGCAGTATCCCCTTTACTGCCTTCACCTCTCCATCAAGACCCAGCTCTCCGAGAACCACTGTGTCTTTTAAAGAATCAGTATCTATCTCGCCCATGGCTGCCATGATGCCCACAGCTATCGGCAGGTCCACCACAACGCCGCTCTTTCTTATATCCGCAGGGGACAGATTGATGGTTATCTTTGAGGGCGGAATCTTTGTCCCGGCATTTCTCAGTGCCACCTTGACACGCTCGCCGGCCTCTCTTACGTCTCCGCTCATAAAGCCAACCATGTTAAAGCTCGGAAGTCCGTCACTGACATCCACTTCTACCTGCATAAGGTAGGAAGAGATGCCACCCACGGCTCCCGAAGTTACAGAACTAAACATTAAATTTCCTCTTTTCTACAAATAGTGGGATTCCCTTGTAGACAAACACAGAAATATCAGAATTTTAGATATAAAACAAAAATCGACCTGCTGATTATACAACAGGTCGACCTTAAAAATCTTTAAGATTTTCTTAAGATTGAAAAATTTTATGATTTTATCTGAGCATCTTATTCTGCATGGTATCCGGATCCTGTGCAAAGGTAAGAGCCGCCTCGCGTCCGATCTTCTGAGCCCTGTAAAGTTCAAGGATTGCATCATCCATCGTGATCATACCCTGCTTTCTGTAGGTCTGCATATAGGTAATGAGCTGATGGCTCTTTCCCTCACGGATAAGGTTTCTTACGGCACTGTTGATATGGAGCACCTCAAAAGCTGCGATTCTGGACACACCATCGTTCATGGGAATAAGCTGCTGTGACACGATGGCCTCAAGTACACCCGCCAGCTGTATTCTGACCTGTTGCTGCTGATGCGACGGAAATACATCTATAAGTCTGTCAACAGTATTGGATGCGCCGATTGTATGAACCGTCGAAAGCACCAGATGTCCGGTCTCGGCTGCAGTAATAGCTGTACTGATAGTCTCAAGATCTCTCATCTCTCCAACAAGGATAACATCCGGGTCCTCACGAAGAGCTGCGCGCAGAGCGCTGGCATAATTGTTTGAATCCGTGCCAATCTCACGCTGATTGACGATTGACATATTGTGCTGATATGTAAACTCGATAGGGTCCTCCAGTGTGATAACATGGGCTTCCCTGTTAGCGTTTATCGTATCAATGATGGATGCCAGAGTTGTAGACTTTCCGCTTCCGGTGGGGCCTGTAACCAGCACCAGTCCTCTCTTTTTCTGATAGAGATCTATTACAGAATCGGGAATTCCAAGGCTCTCCGCCGATGGTATCTGCGTAGCCACTACTCTGAAAGCCATGGCTGTAGAGCCTCTCTGCTTGAAAACATTCAACCTGTATCTTCCGACCTGAGGAATGGAAAAAGACATATCAAGCTGGCCCTTTTCATCAAGAGCAGCCTGCTGTTTTTCCGACATGATCTCCTCAGCGATAGCTGCTGTATCCTTGGGCAGCATTTTGCCATATTCATCCATGGTGATCAGCTTGCCGTTTACTCTCATTTTGGGCGGAATACCTACCGTGATATGTACGTCAGATGCTCCCTCATCCTTTGCCTTCTGCAGTATATCTGTAATCTGTGACATAAACTCTCCTTATACGTATTCCGGTTCTTCCACCGCAATGCCCAATGCCTTCATCCTGGAGGTGTCCATTATGCATCTGTTGTCCATGGTCTTCATGATATCAACGATCTCCAGATCTCCGTAGGCTCTTCTGTTTGACAGGTCAATGATGGAATTATCTCTGAAGCTGAGTACCGTAGGTCTTAAGAAGTCATCATCATTGGTCCTTATTACCAGCGCCTTCTCTCCTGTATTAAGCTCTACACTGATTCCCGGAATCAGAATATTAAGCGAATTGATAAGGCCGTTTACAACCTTCGGATCAAAGACATCACTTCTGTGCATCATCTTTCTGATGACCATGACCTCCGAAACCGGTGAATCATCAATTCTCACAGCTGTTTCCTTGTCAAATATTCCGGCAACCACGAGAACCTTGGCCGCGGTCAGCGTCTTCTGGTTTTGTATCGGATTTCCATTCCAGTAATCCAGAAGTATTCTTCTTGCCTGATTACATGCTCTCTTAATGTTGGGCTGAGTAGAAAAGGCCTCATCAATTATTGGATATCCCTGAACTTCGTGGCCGTCAATGATGGCTCGCTCTTCCTCCGTTGTCTGCTGTTTGGACTGCAGCTCCACAGGAAGGGTAAGCTTTCCTATATCATGGATTACAGCTGCCATTACCGCTTCATTCTGTTCCGAGAGAGGAACATTCATTGTATGAGTTATCATGGCAGCAAGTATTGCAACATTGAGAGAGTGTTTATAAATATAGTCATCCGCGCTTCTGAGCGATTGCTGGAATGTTATCTTTTTCTTGAGATTACCGTAGTTTTTAATTATCTGTGCACATATATTGGGGAACTTTTCCTGCTTGTGGTTCTTGATGATCCTGGCATGTTCCTCCATGATCTCGTTATACATAACAGTCTGGAAACGCTCAAACTCCAGATCATCCTGAGTCATCGGCGGAACAGGCTCAGCAGGCTCTAATACAAAAAGACCAATAAGACCGAAGCTCTTGATATTCTCAATGCTCTGCATATCTTTAAGCACAGAAGCACGATCATACAAAAGAACTCCCTTCTTACTGTATATGGGTTTCGCAAGGCGCATCCCCGGCTTAAGCTCTTCACATTTTATGAATTTCATCCTGTTTGCTCCGTTTAATGAAGTTGGCTTTTTAACTGTATAAACTTATTCATAATTAATTATCATGCTAAATCGCCAAAAAATCAATTAAATATCGCTAAAACAAAGATTATATTCAGGTCAGCTCATCCAGGGTGCTTCCGTAAGAGGCAAGGAACTCATTTACAAAATCCAGAACCTCAGGAAGTTCCTGATACAGGCTCCTTATTGCCTTACCTGTACTCTCTTTGGCTGTTCGAAACTCCGAGTTGCCTGCATTGGTCTCGCCGATACACTTAATGAGTGCAGAAAGCTTATCTGCTGCTTTGACAAGTTTTCTCATGTATTTCTCTTCCTCTGAATCCTCAGGTTTGAAAATCTCTTCAAAGGACGGACGCAGATCGTCGGGGAGTTTTTCAAGAAGCTTCTCATCAGCAATTGCCTCAACCTCTTTGTAGGCGTGCTTTAAATCGGCATTAAAGTATTTAACGGGAGTAGGCATATCGCCCGTGATGATCTCGGACGCATCGTGATATAGACCTATAAGCGCAGCCTTGTTGGCATCAAGATTCCTGCCGTATCTGACATTACCTATAGTGCAGAGCGCGTGGGCTATCATCGCAACCTCCATGGAATGCTCGCAAAGATTCTCTTCCCTGGTATTCCTCATAAGTGCCCAGCGGTTTATATATTTCATTCTTGATATAAGCGCGAAAAAATTGTAGTTCATAGTAATCCCCCTTCATACCTTTTCATAAATGTGAAGCTAATATCCATTATAACAAAAAATCTGCCATGACAGTGTTGCTGACATCAAGGCCCTTATCGGTAAGGCCCAAATAGTTTTCCTGATTTCCGGCATATTGCAAGAGCCCCATCCCAAGATATTTATCTATCACTTTGCCGTATACATCCGAGATGTCTTTTCCAAAAGTTTCCTTAAACTGCCGGACATTAACACCTCTTACAAGGCGAAGCCCCAGGAACATAAACTCTTCCATCTGTGCCTGAATACTCAGCTTCTCCACGTTCTCTCTTATCTTGTCAAAAGAGCTTTCGGCATCCGCAAGTTCTTTTACATAAGTGCCAATGTCCCGGATGTTACTCCATCTGACATTGTCCACCATTGAAGCAGCTCCGAGGCCAAGGCCAAGGTAATTGCCGCGTTGCCAGTAAACCTTGTTGTGACGGCACTCATAAGCATCATCATCACCGGTTCCAAGGGCATAATTTGATATCTCATATCTGTGGAAACCATGTTCCTTCAGAATCCTCTTGGTCTCGTGGTACATTGCCCTGTCGGTGTCCTCATCAGGAATATCCAGCTCCATGTCATAAAAAGGAGTACCCTCTTCGATAATAAGGCTGTAGGCCGAGATATGCTCAGGTTCCAGCTCCAGCACCCTTTTCAGTGTACTCACATAGGAATCAAGACTCTGCCCCGGAAGAGCGCTCATAACATCCACGTTGATGTTGTTAAAGCCTGCATTCCTGGCGTTATTAAAGGTCTCAACAAACATACTGCTGTTATGGAGTCGTCCCAGTATCTTAAGTTCATCATCACTCAGGGACTGGCATCCGATGCTGAGTCTGTTAAAGCCTGCTGCCCTGTAGGAAACAAGCTTAACTCTCATAGCTGATGCAGGGTTGACCTCAATGCTGATCTCCGCATCATCGCTGACATTAAACTCGTCTCTGATCCTGTTCAGTAATCCACAAACTCTTTTTTCATCAGCAAAAGAAGGAGTTCCACCCCCAAAGAATATCGTAGTAACCGTTCTGTCTTTATACTCTTTCGCCGACTTCGATATCTCTTTTTCAAGAGCATCAAAGTATTCATCCATCAGCTCTTTTTCCGCATTAAAAGAGAGGAAGTCGCAATAATTGCACTTCCTCGCACAAAACGGTATGTGTACATATAAAGACAAAGTCTTTGGTAACATACTAATCATCTATATCCCCGGTCAGTCTACGTTATCGAGCTTAAGGACACTAAGGAATGCGGACTGCGGAACTTCTACGTTACCGATCTGACGCATCTTTTTCTTACCTTCCTTCTGCTTCTCAAGGAGTTTCTTCTTACGGGTTATATCACCGCCGTAGCACTTGGCAAGGACGTCTTTCCTGTAGGCCTTGACAGTCTCACGGGCAATTACCTTACCACCCACGGAAGCCTGAATAGGAATCTCAAACAGGTGCCTTGGGATCTCCTCTTTGAGTTTCTCGCACATCTTACGGCCACGCTCATATGCGCCGTCCTTGTGAACGATAAAGGACAGGGCATCAACCTCTTCTCTGTTGATGAGGATATCAAGCTTAACGAGATCTGACTTCTCATAGCCCTTGAGCTCATAGTCAAAGGATGCATAGCCTCTGGATCTCGACTTAAGCGCATCAAAGAAGTCATAGATGATCTCATTGAGCGGAAGCTCATACTTAAGGATCGCTCTTGTCTGCTCTATATAATCGGTACTCAGGTACTTGCCTCGTCTCTCCTGGCAAAGCTGCATGATAGCACCGACATAATCCGTTGTAACCATGATCTCACCGTTAACAATAGGCTCTTCCATATAGTCGATCTCTGAGGGATCAGGAAGATTGGTTGGATTGGTAAGATCAAACACCTCTCCGTCTGTCTTGTGAACTTTGTAAACAACAGAAGGTGCTGTAGTAACAAGGTTCAGGTCATATTCTCTCTCAAGTCTCTCCTGTACAACCTCAAGGTGAAGGAGTCCCAAAAAGCCTGCCCTGAAACCAAATCCCAGTGCCTGAGATGTCTCCGGCTCATAGAAAAGAGATGCATCATTAAGCTGCAGTTTCTCCAGAGCATCACGAAGATCTGAATAATGAGCGGAATCTGCAGGGTATAGTCCGCAGTAAACCATGGGCATAACCTTCTTATATCCGGGAAGTGCCTCTGCACATGGCTTTGCAGAATCTGTAACGGTATCACCCACACGGGTATCCTGAATATTCTTGATAGACGCAGTGAAGTATCCAACTTCTCCCGCTGTCAGCTCATCACTCGGAACAAAACTTCCGGGTGCGAAATATCCGACCTCAACAACCTCTGCCTCTGCTCCTGTTGCCATAAAGCGGACCTTCATTCCCTTTCTGACAACGCCGTCCTTAACTCTTACAAATACGATCACTCCTCTGTATGAATCATATATACTGTCAAAAATAAGAGCCTTAAGAGGAGCTGATGCATCGCCTTGCGGTGCAGGGATCTTGTGAACTACAGCCTCAAGTACTTCCTCGATTCCAATGCCGTTCTTGGCTGAAATAAGAGGCGCATCCTGAGCCTCAATTCCGATGACATCCTCGATCTCATCCTTGGCCTCCTGAGGCATCGCGCTGGGAAGGTCAATCTTGTTGATGACAGGAAATACATCAAGGTCATGATCCAGTGCCATATATACATTGGCCAGGGTCTGAGCCTCAACTCCCTGAGTTGCATCAACTACAAGGATAGCTCCGTCACATGCTGCAAGAGACCTTGAAACCTCATATCCAAAGTCTACATGTCCGGGAGTATCGATCATGTTAAAGGTATACTCCTGTCCATCCTTAGCCTTATATATCATTCTTACTGCCTGGGACTTGATGGTGATACCTCTCTCCCTCTCTATATCCATATTGTCCAGGACCTGAGCCTGCATCTCTCTGAGTGTAAGAACACCTGTCTTCTCGATCATACGGTCGGCAAGTGTAGACTTACCATGGTCAATATGGGCAACTATACAAAAATTTCTAATCTTACTCTGATCCACAATTAATTCCTCTGTATGTTCTTTTATAAATATTGTACGCTGAATTATAACATTAATTCTATTGACATCGCCATCATTTTCATCTAAAATATTTCTACGTATGTGGCATTAACTGTCCGTGTCCGGCTTAATGCACACACGAACATTATTATAAAAACTATTACATTGATTATTATCGGAGGTAATTATGGCTAATATCAAATCTGCCAAGAAGAGAGTTTTAGTAAACGAGAAGAAGGCTGCACAGAACCAGATGATCAAGTCTGCAGTTAAGACAGAGATCAAGAAGGTTAGAGCTGCTGTTGAGGCTGGTAACAAGGAAGAGGCTGCTAAGGCACTTCTTGCTGCTACATCAGCAATCGACAAGGCTGAGTCAAAGGGTGTTATCAAGAAGAACACAGCTTCAAGAAAAGTTTCAAGACTCGCTCTTGCTGTAAACAAGCTTTCATAATCATAACGATAAAGAAAAGACCTTAAGCATGGCTGCTGCTTAAGGTCTTATTTTTTTACTTTTTTCTTCTTTTCTTTACTTTTTCTTTCACTTCTTCAAGGTTTCCCTTGTAAGATTCAGATGACATCGTAGGATTTCCCTCAATAGTGCGTTCTCTGTACCATACAAAGAAATTCTTAACAGGTGCAGGTGTAAATCTAGCCATAATAACTTTGTATTTGGCATAGAGCTCCAGAACTTCCTCTCTTGCATTGCCGACATAGGCTGCTGGATCAAGATTTATCTTGTCTCTGATGGTCTTAAATGAATTCTCAAGGGAATCACTGAGGCTGTCCAATCTTACTGAAATACCTGAACCGATAGCGCCTACGGTATTCCCCACTGTACTTCCTATCCCACCGATCCTGTCGCCTATTCCATCGATCTTATCTCCGATACTCTCACGTACATCCTCGCCTTTAAAGGCAATGATAACATCAAGTCTCTTTTGCATCTTCGCCATTTCGCTCTTGGCCTTCTCCATGTATATGAGCACATCCTTAAGATCAAGAGCAGTCTTAAATGCCAGCATAAAGTCGGCACTGAATACCACCAAAACGATAGTGGTTGCAATGGTTACTATGTTGTAGGGAATTGACAATACAATCCTCTCGATAGGGATCTGAAGCCAGTGTGTGAAAACCACTGTACATAAGCCCCAGGCAAGTGTTGATTCCAGTGAGATACGCCCCTGAAAATGAATTTTCTTGTGAGAATAATCCCAGTATCTGACCTTAAAAAGAGCCTCCATCACAACGGCTGTTATATACTCAAGAGCCGTTGCCCCGATACATCCGGAAATAAACACCAGAACTATATTTTCATAAAAAGGTTTGGATGCCAGCAGCATCATGATTCCGCCACATCCATACAACGGCAAAAAGGGTCCACGAATGAACCCTCTGTTTACAAAATGCCCCTCATGTACGGATACATAAATTGTCTCAAAAATCCAGCCAAAAAAGCTGTAAAAAAAGAACAGGAAAAGCCACTGCATTGGCTGATAATTAAACATCTCGTTCTCCTACGGTCACTGCTGTGGATTTGAAAAATCTATAACAGGATTCTCAGGCTCTGTTGTCTTTTCAACAGATATAGCCTGAAGAACAGGGCCCTCGCCCTTATATTCCGGGACAAACTGCTTAACCACCTTGGCTGTTACAGTAACCCAGTCTTTCTCGTTAAGTTCATCAGTCTTATCGTACTCGCAGGCAAAGCCCAAAAACTGCATATCCTGAGCGCAGCATGTCATTGCCATTCTACCCGGCACGAATCTGTTGTCAGGGAACTCTTCAGGCTTGAGCACAAGGCCTTTGAACCTGACGTTCTTACCCTCATATCTCTCAACGTGATCAAGCGCATCAAGATAGAACATTCCGTATCCGTAGTTGTTAAGCTCGATAGGATCCTGGTTGAGATCGAAAGGAAGGTCCTCATCAAGCGTTACATACACTTCTCCGTCCAGGTTCTCAAAGATAATATCTGCCTTCTGATTGATGGCCTTAACGTTTTTCTTGTATGAGGGAAG
>JAEEGH010030513.1_pt1 | contig 10477 bp, 9 predicted proteins | sample 9134181 | NCBI WGS metagenome assembly JAEEGH01 (sample SAMN16246544, study PRJNA631951) | gut metagenome | biome: gut microbiome; feature: rumen; material: DP-attached | host: Bos | place: Iran: Karaj | collected 2018-10 | reverse complement strand
AATCGCCGGAGACGCCGCAGGCGTCTCCAAAATTGCCGGTTGGTCGGGTGGCGGTTCATTCGTCTCGTGCGAACTTGCAAAGTGCAACGCCGTGTTTGCGGAAGAAATCGCAAAGGCGGCGGACGACGCGGCGCTGACGGCGCTGCTGTGGAAGATTCTCGACACGGGCTACGCGAGCCACCGCGTGTGGACGGCGGACGTGAAGGAATACGGGCCGGAGTTCGCGGCGCTGCCGACGGAGGAGAAGCGGAAGGTTCTCTTCGACCTGCTGGACACGAACATGCTCTACGTGAACCGGTCGGACGTCGACGACGCGGAGTCGGGTCTTTCGGACGCGGACAAGGCGTTCACGCGGTCGTTCTACGGGGAGTAGGCAATGTTCCTGTTTGAGCGAATCGACACACTTCGGGTAGCGGCACCGGAAACATGGGCGGAGTTGCCGCGGGAGGTGGCGGAAAACCTGTGCGCCGCGCGGCCGTTGCGGGATTACCAGATTGCGGCGTTGCGGAATTTTGCCACGTATTTCAGCAACGACGCGCTGCGGCGGAAGCCGGCGCAAACGCTCTTCCACATGGCGACGGGCAGCGGCAAGACACTCGTGATGGCGGCGCTCATCCTGTACCTGTTCAGGAAGGGATACCGGAACTTCCTGTTCTTCGTGAACCTAGACAACATCGTCCGCAAGACGGAAGCGAATTTCCTCGATGCGGCAAGCTCCAAGTACCTGTTCGCCCGGAGGTGAGGATGGACGGGGAGACGGTGCGCATCCGGCGTGTGGAGAATTTCCAGGGGGCGGACCCGGGGGCGGTGAACCTGTGCTTCAAGACGGTGCAGGGGCTCCACCACGACATGTGGTTCCAAAAGGAGGGTGCGCCGACGTTCGAAGACTTCGCGGAAACGCCGGTGGTGCTGCTCGCGGACGAGGCGCACCACCTGGCGGCGGATACGCGGCGCGGGGGGCGGGGCGCCGACCCCGCCACGGCCAGCTGGGAGGAAACCGTCGAGCGCATCTTCCACGCGCGCCCCGACAACGTGCTGCTGGAGTTCACGGCGACCTGCAACGTGCGGGACGACGCCATCCTGGCGAAATACGAGGACAAGATTGTCTTCGACTACCCGCTCGCGAAGTTCCGCGAGGAGCGCTGGAGCAAGGAGGTCGAGGCGGTTCGCGCGGACTTGTCGAGGGAGGAACGGGCCTTGCTGGCGCTGCTCTTCAGTCAGTGGCGCCTCAAGGTGTTCGCGGACCATCGGCAGGACGTGAAACCTGTCGTGCTCTTCAAGAGCAAGACCATTGCGGAAAGCCGGGCGTTCTCCGCGACGTTCGGGGAGCTCGTGGGGAGGCTCCGCGGCGAAGACATCGCGCCGCTCCTGGCGCGGCGGGAAATCCGGAACGTGGGCGCGATGGCGGACTATTTCGCAGCCAAGGGCCTCGCCCCCGACGACCTCGCGCGGGAGCTCCGCGACGCGTTCGGGCCGGAACACTGCATCAGCGCGAACGACGACCGCGAGGCCGAGGAACGGCAGATGCTCCTCAATTCCCTCGAAAGCCCGGACAATCCCTTCCGCGCCGTTTTCGAGGTGAAAAAGCTCGACGAAGGCTGGGACGTGCTGAACCTCTTCGACATCGTGCGCCTCTATGAAACGCGCGACGCGGGGCGCGGCAAGGTCGGCAAGGACACGACGGCGGAGGCGCAGCTCATCGGACGCGGGGCCCGCTACTGGCCGTTCGCAACGGAGGACGGGCAGGAACGGGGGCGGCGCAAGTTCGACGGCGACGCCCAAAACCCGCTGCGCATCTGCGAAACGCTGCTCTACCATTGCCAGATCAATCCGCGGTATTTCACGGAGTTGCAGACGGCCTTGAGGGAAAGCGGAATTCTCGCGCAGCGCCGGACGGAGGTGAAATACGTCCTCAAGGAATCGTTCAAGAGGAGCGACTTCTACCGCTTCGGCGTCGTGTTCGCCAACCGGCGCATCCCGAAGGCGCCGGAAAACGCGGCGGGGCTGGCGCCCTCGTTGCGGGACCGGGAAGTCGAGACGCGGTTCGGACTGCGGCGTGCCGCCGTCGGCGCCGTGCTCGGCGGAGGGGAAATGGTCGCGGCGGAGGGGCGGACGTGGATGCACACCTTCGCCCTCTCGGATGCCGGACGGGAAGGATGGTACGCCATCCTGCACAAGGCGGCCCGGGAACTCCCCGCGTTGCGGTTCGACCGGTTGCGCGAGCGGTGGCCGGCGCTTCGGTCGATGCGGGAGTTCCTGACGGGGCCGGACTGGTGCGGCGGAATCCGCGTCCGCGTGGAAAGCGGCCGCGCCGAACGCGGCGCGGAGGAAACACTGGCGGGCTGCCGCGCGGCCTTGGGCCCCGTGGCGGACTACGCCGCTAAACTCCGCGAATCATGGGAGGGCTCGCGCGAATTCGCCGACCGGCCGGTCCACGAGGTGTTCACCGACAAGACGCGCCTGCTCGCCGACATCAAGGACGAGGGCGAGGGGCGTTCGCAGAACGACCCCGCCCTTTCCGACGAGTTCCGACTGGATCTCGCCGACAAGGATTGGTACGCCTACAACGACAACTACGGCACGACCGAGGAAAAGGCGTTCGTGCGCTACTTCGCGCTCAACATCCTGCCGGAATACGAAAAACAGCATGACGACATCCGGCTCGTCCGAAACGAGCGCCAGTTGCCTCTTTACTCCTTCGACGGCGGCGAACGCTTCGAGCCTGACTTCGTGCTCTTCCTCCGCCGCAAGAAAAGCGATTGCTGAGAAACACGCCAGATTTTCATCGAACCGAAAGGCACCCATCTGCTGGAGGCCGACGCCTGGAAAGAAGCGTTCCTCAAAGACATCGAAGGCAAAGCCATCGTCCGGCCGCGCTGGACGGAACACAAAGACACGATACTCGTGGGCCTGCCCTTCTTCAACCGCACCGAACGCCCCGCCTTCCGTTCCGCTGCCGAAAAGGCCGGCGGCTGAACACCGGGGATAATCCGAGACGCGTCGGCTGGGAAATGCGGAAAGGTTCCCCGAGTCCTGAACCCGATTTGTTTCTGTTGTGCACCCGCCCAGCATAAGGCCCTGTGCCTCCACTTGATTGCTCCAGTCTCTCCATCACCTCGAGGAATCGTGTCCATATACGAAAAATGAAGTTCACAAGAGGCAGATGGAAGGCTAGGATATTGGAGTGTGTCAAGGAAGCGGCAGGAATGAGCATCGGCAAGACAGGACAAGTGGGTGGGTTTATTTCCCATTTAAAATCTTGCATCTCTGTCTGCCATCGACTGAGTATAATCATATTCCGAAATCGAAAAACAACTCTACGCCCAATACGGGCGTACCAAGTCAAATCCTACCTACCTGTATCGAATCCATGATTAAGGCGATGACGTAGTGTGAAAACGGGAATTGATTACAACGATGAAATTCACCATGTATTCAAATCTTTCAAATAACTAACTCGTACCGCTAGTTCAAACGATTTCATGAAGAACATTTACAAATCGTATTTGTTATATCTTCGCAATCACCCAAATGATTTGTTAAATCGATATGTGATTTTCCATTTGCCATATGAATTGTTGAGGGCAGAAAATGAAAACGGGGTACTTCGAAACAATGGGGCTTTCTTCAGTGGCGATGCGATAACGTCATTTCTCTTAAAGGATATTGTGAAGACCAAAAGGACGATTTTCGATCCAACGGCGGGATGTGGAGATTTGATTTTACGCTATTTGGATGGATTGAATGTAAATTCATCCTTCGAAAAAACCATAGAAGATTGGGAGACAATTGTTTTTGCAGCTGAACGAGAATGTTCTTTTGTAAAAATGATAAAACTGCGTTTGTGGCTACTTGCAAAATTAAAACACGGTAAGAATCTTAAAATCAGTCAATGTGTTTTGCCGAATTTTGATGATCGGTTTAGGGGTGTTGTTCACTGCGATGCTCTAAAAAATCATCTTTTTCTTAATCCATCACTTATACTTATGAATCCACCATTCCAACAGGTCGATTCGTGTGGAGAATACCCATGGTGTTCCGGCAAAGTCTCTTTAGCTGCCATTTTTTTATATGAAATGTTGCAACGGTATCCAACAGCGTGTGTTGCAGCTATTTTGCCAGATGTTTTACGGGCAGGAAGTCGGTATGAGAAATTACGCAAACTGTTGAAGTTTGATTTACAAGAACAAGCGCGAATATTTGGTCGGTTTGATTCTCTGACGGACGTTGATGTGTTTACAATAAACTTTGACCCTGGACGGAAAAAAGTAATTCCTCAGAAAAAGGCAAGGCGGCAGAGAGATTTGATATCGGATTACTTTGAAGTCCACGTTGGTGCAGTTGTGCCTTATAGAGATAAAAACAGAGGTAGAGAGTGCTTTTATTTGACAGCCAAGAATGTTCCTCCAGGATCGATCATTGCCTCTGTGAAGGAAAGGATTAAGTCTTGCCATGCGCCAGTCAAAGGACCGTTTGTGGTCGTACGCAGAACGTCCAGTCCATCTGACAAGTTGCGGTGCGTATCAGCGATTGTGCAGTCACATTCTGAATTTCATTTAGATAACCACATGATATACATTAAACCCAATAATTCAAAATGTGAACTGAAACTTTGCCAACAAGTGCACGCTTTCTTTTCTTCAGCCGAATGCACCTCCATCATTAACAACTTGATACGCTGTCGTCACTTAACTATCCAGATCATTCGCAACCTAAAGTTTAAACCTCAAGCATAAGGGAGACTATTGAAATGCCAAGTCAGTCAATGCAAGTGTCGCGCCGACCGTCAACACAAGATGTGTCGTGGTTTTTGGATTTAGCGGCAACAGGACAATTGGATTTAAATCCTCCTTATCAGCGAAAAAGTGTCTGGAATTTAAAAGACAGAAGATTCTTTCTTGACACAATTTTTCGAGGCTTTCCATGCCCGCCAATTTACTTGCATAAAACAATTCGAGATGGACGGTCTGTCTATGCTGTTGTCGATGGTAAACAAAGACTAGAAACCATTCTTTTGTTTCAAGATAATAAAATATCTTTGCCAAGCACCTTTGGGGATATCCGGTTAGATGGGAAGAAATGGAGACACATCAAAGAAATTAATGAAGTGGCAGCATCATTTCTGAACTATGTTTTTCCTGTTGAATTCGTTGAATTGCCTTTTAATGACACAGCGTATGTCAATGATGTGTTTGATCGATTAAACCGAAACTCTAAGATATTAAATCCGCAAGAATTGCGTCATGCAAAATACTCTGGATGGTTTATTAAATTTGCAGAGGAAGAGGCGTATGACAAATTTTGGGAACAAATCAAAGTCCGCACAAAGGCACGCGCAAAGAGAATGGCGGATGTGCAATTTATTTCTGAGTTGCTATTGATCATTATAACAAAGTCAATTGCTGGCTTTTCGCAGGAAACGCTGGATGGTTTATATGCGACATATGACGATATTGATGACTTTGATGCAGATAATGAATGGCGTTTCAAACCTCTGACGGAGGAAGATTTCCGCGAAGAAGTCAGCTCCATTAAAAGAAAAATTTGTGATATCTTGAAAGGCGATGAAACGGTCCGGGCGTTCTTAACTGATACGAAGCATCTGTATTCATTGTGGGGATATCTAGTCCTAAGCGAAAATGATCGCAATATTCCTGTTTTCGATTTGAAGAAATACAAAAAACTTATAGAAAACTATCTTGCAATTGAGCACTCGGAAAACCCAACAGAGGAAGACATGTGGGAGCCCAATGCATATGGGTACTATGATGCCAGTCGGGGTGCCACTACAGAAGAACCTCAGCGGAGAAAAAGGCAGGAAATTCTGGAAAGAATAATGGGGTGATTCAAATGAAAATACCTCATTCAATAAAAGAGCAGTATGCAAATTTATTGGATCGGTATAAACTTTTAGAGCCTCGTGTCTCGGAAGTTATTGAACGTAATGTAAAACAAGAACGTTGGTTGTATCTACATCGCCTAAAAACAGAAGAGAGTTTTTATGTTAAAGCACAGACTCGCCGCTGGGCGGCCGTGAAAGAAGATTTTTTGGCATGTACAATCGTAGTTGAGAATACAACGCAAATAAACGATGTGGTATTTCTGTTAAATCAATTCTTTAATGTAAAATATCGAAAACCAGAAGATCCAAAGCTCACGGCAAAACGTCCAGAATCATTTGTTTTTGATGATTTGAGGTTGTATTTGACGTTAAAAGAGCGTGATAGCAATGACGAAACGGCTAATTTGCTGTTTGAGTGTCAAGTAAAGACATTCTTGCAACATGCTTGGGCTATTGCTACTCACGATTTGATTTATAAACCCAAAGATTTTTCTGGTTGGGCTAGTGCCCGTGTTGCATATCAAGTGAAGGCGATGTTGGAGCATGCCGAAGTTGCAATTGCAGAGGTTGAATCGATAGCGCGTTCCTCTATTTTGCCCATCGCAAATAAGGAATTTGAAGCCAGGCAAACGGTCCTTCTTGCTCTTCAAAAACATGGTGTTGATTTAGGGGACAGCCCAAATCGGATAGTTGATAATATATTATCATTGCTAAAAAGTTGGGGATATGCATGGGAACAAGTATGGAACTGGGTTTTACTTGATACAAATAATGGAGATGGGTATGGGTTGAATCAATATCGATTTTCTATTTATGAGATCATTATTGAGTCGATCATTTGTCATGATAATGATGCGATAGTGAAATATAAGCAGTTTCTCAAGAGGCGGACTGATCAAAAAATTCTTGTTCCGACCGAATTGCTGGAAAACTATCCAACGTTGCAAAGCATAGGTCAGTCAATTGAGGGGTTGTAGCAGACATGCTGAGTGGTTTTACTGCACACAATAGGGCCTTTCCCTGCCCTGCCATCAGCCCAAAGTTCAAAAACCCCTTGGATGCCACTTGTCCAGGCTCCCTACTCTCGCTTGATACAGAAAAGGAATCCATGCCATGACGGACCAGGAACTTGAAACCGCGATGGGCGCCAGCGGGGAAGTGCGGACCCAAGTGCGGTTGTTGGGGCATTGCCAGCCATGTGAGGAGTAAGATGTCCAAGGTTTCCATCCGTTTCTTCAACGACAGGGAGGTACGGGCCGTCTGGGACGACGGGGCGGCCAAGTGGTGGTTTGCTGCGGTGGACGTCGTCGCGGCGTTGAGCGGGAGCGCAAATCCCGGCAATTACTGGCGTGTCCTGAAAAACCGGCTGAAGAAGGAGGGGGACGAACTCATTACAAAATGTAATGGTTTCAAGATGCTGGCACCAGACGGGAAGCGCCGCATGGTGGATTGCTTCGACAGCGACGGGATCGTGGAGCTGGCAAAGAAGTTTCCCGGCACGAAGGCGGCGGCGTTCCTGGACTGGTTCCTGTACAGCGACAACACGCTCGACGGAAAGAGCAAGCAAAAGGCCTATGCCCTCTTCGAGAGCGGGCTGATCGGGAGCATCGAAACCGGGACGGTCAAGGGCTTGCAGCAAATCCATGCCTACCTTTTCGGAGGGCTCTACGATTTTGCCGGGCAAATCCGCACGGTGAACATTTCCAAGGGCGGGTTTGCCTTCGCCCCGGCCCGCTTCCTGGACGGCACGCTGGAGAAAATCGAAGCGATGCCGGAAAGCGATTTCGACGCCATCGTGGAGAAATACGCCGAGATGAACGTGGCGCATCCGTTCCGCGAAGGAAATGGTCGCGCGACGCGGATCTGGCTGGACATGATGCTCAAGAAGAACCTGCGCCTGTGCGTGGATTGGAGCCGCATCGACAAGCGGACCTATCTCGAAGCGATGCGGGCGAGCGTGGCGGATTCAAGCGTCCTCCGGGAACTCCTCCGCTCGGCCTTGACGGACAAGATCGATGACCGCGAAACGTTCATGAAGGGCATCGACTATTCGTATTACTACGAAGAAGGGGAGTAGTTCCCTTCGCTTTTCTCTGGCTTCCCGCCCAGCCCTTCCCGTGCTCCCTCCGCCTCCCCTCCGCCTGCGCGGGGAGTTTTTTCAAACAACTTGGAACAACCCAAAACAAACAGGAACAGCGTAAGGTTCATTCTTTCTCATGTTTTTGGTAGCCCGAGTTTCCATATTCGACCCCATTTTCAACTTTTTTCAGGGGGACGGCAGTGGAGTTTCCTAGGAAATTCGCACATCCGGCCTCCCGAAAACCGCCAAAACGGCGTGTAGTCTAGACCTACCCTCTTGCGTCACTGCGGAGACGTGCGACAATGCCCGTATGTTTCTGAGAACCAACAAGCGGATCAAGAAAGACAAAGTCCATTTCTACTGGAACCAGATGGAGGACGTGTACGCTGGCCTACGCGTGTTCCAAGGCCCCAACACCATCCTCCTGCTTGCCCATCTCATTTTGACACTTCCTTTCCCAGTCCGACCCAGTGCCCCCCCTTCCCCCCTTCTGCCTGCACTCCGCGCACGACAATGTAGTGGAGACCTTCGAGCAAATTCTTAGGAAACTCCACATCTTTTCCTCCGAATATGGAAACTCGGGGTAGGGCGGCGAGTCCCTTCGCCGCCGTGTGCCAGCCAAGCGCATGGAAAGCCATATATTTGCTTTCATTCCGCGGCGATTTCACACGGCGGGCAGGGGACTGCCCGCCCTACCCGCGGCCCGACAAATACGAATGTTTTGAGGTTACGATGTACGAGTTGGAAACCAGGCAGAACAAGACCGGCAATCTTCTTTTCTTGAATTCGCAAGGTGTGCCCAGCGACGACCCGTCACCGGGAATGTTGGGGTGGAAAAGGGACCACGATGGAGAACGCAAAGAAAGTTGTTTTGTGTTGTGTTGCGAGTTGTTTTGAGTTGTTTTCCAATTTCGTCCGGTTATGCGTGGAGTGCGCCACGGGAGGTGAGGGATCTTGCCGTGCAAAGCGTTTGCGGAATGCTTGGAAGGCCCGGAAACATGGATATGGAAGGAAATTTGCAAAGATGAAATAATTGGAAATTCCATAGAGGAATTTGACTTCCGTGAGTATTTCCTTGTCATGATTTGGCCTGTTTGTCTTTCCCATCTTATCGGAACAGCAGCGTGAGGAGTTGCCCGGCAAACGTCCGCGGAAAAGTTGTCCAAGGGTGTCATGGTTGTCTCAATTCTGGCAATGGATCATAGGGAATTTCGTGAAATCATTGCATGATTGGCGGGCCGCTGGACTATGGAGTGTCCGTTGTCCTTTTGGGCTCCGGAAAGGCGTCCGCGGGGTGGGGAAGGAGGGGGGAAAAAAAGAAAAACGAGAAGAAGTGTGTTTTTATCTTGTTGATGGAAATAAGATTGCAAACAATCGTAAAAAAATCTGAAAAAAGGTGTTGACGCCGCATGGGGGTTCATGTACATTGACCCACGCTTGAACGAACCAAGGCGAACGAAAGCCGAGGGAAGGGCAAGCGAGGTTCTGTCAGAAAAAAAAGTGATTTTGGGTGTTGACAAACTCAGGAGACATGCTAAAGTCACGGCAGAATCAAGACAGCGGACTGTTCCAGTTCCGCATCGCAGTTCGGGTCGCCCTTGACCAAGTAGGGAAAGGGAACAAAGAATTGCGCGTCTAAATCGGTCTTTGGAAATCGGAATATCGTTCATGTACGCCGCTTCGGATCAGAAGCGGCGAGGTAAGTACAAAACAGCTTGTGAAGAGTCTAAGTTAATTCTTCAAGCCGGCCGGACCTAATCCGGTCGGCCCAAAAGGATTCAAACCCGGCCTCGCGGGGGCAACCCCGCAGGTCTCACCATATTCATTATGGAGAGTTTGATCCTGGCTCAGAACGAACGCTGGCGGCGTGGATTAGGCATGCAAGTCGAACGAGAATCTAGGGAATCAAGTTTTCGGACAAGGTTCGCTGGAGGAAAGTGGCGGAAGGGTGAGTACAACATGGGCAATCCATCTCCAAGTTGGGTATAACTCCGCGAAAGCGGGGATAATCCCGAATGTGGTGAGCCGGGGCATCCCGGCGAAACTAAAGGTGGGGACCGCAAGGCCTGCCGCTTGGAGCCGAGCCCGTGCACTATCAGCTTGTTGGCGAGGTAACGGCCCACCAAGGCTATGACGGTTAGCTGGTCTGAGAGGATGGTCAGCCACACTGGGACTGAGATACTGCCCAGACTCCTACGGGAGGCTGCAGTCGAGAATCATTCGCAATGGGCGAAAGCCTGACGGTGCGACGTCGCGTGGAGGATGAAGGTCTTCGGATTGTAAACTCCTGTCATGTGGAATAAACGGCCTCTGTGCGAACACCACGGAGGAATGATAGTACCACAGGAGGAAGAGACGGCTAACTCTGTGCCAGCAGCCGCGGTAATACAGAGGTCTCGAGCGTTGTTCGGATTTACTGGGCGTAAAGGGAGCGTAGGCGGTTCGGTGTGTTGAATGTGAAATCCCACGACTCAATCGTGGACATGCATTCAAAACTGCCGGACTGGAGTACTGGAGAGGAAAGCGGAATTCCTGGTGTAGCGGTGAAATGCGTA
>JAEEGH010030511.1_pt1 | contig 10478 bp, 8 predicted proteins | sample 9134181 | NCBI WGS metagenome assembly JAEEGH01 (sample SAMN16246544, study PRJNA631951) | gut metagenome | biome: gut microbiome; feature: rumen; material: DP-attached | host: Bos | place: Iran: Karaj | collected 2018-10 | reverse complement strand
ATATTTGGACAAGAACTTTGCACAATAGGTTTTTATAAACTACGGAAAACACGGAAAACACGAAAAATATTGCTATATACATTTCGCGTTTTTCGTGTTTTTCGTAGTTATTTATTTCCTTCCCATCTTAAACAAAAATTCTTTTTCTTCTTTTGTCAACGACTGATACCCAGACTGCGAGATTTTGTCGAGAATTTCGTCCATACGGCGTTGGTTTTCGGCGGAGGTGCGGTTGAAGTCAGAATTTGACGTGCTGTGGTTGGTGTCGTTATATACAACGCGCATCTTGTGTTTTTTGCCCGATTGGTTGGTGGAGGGTAATAGGGTTACAATCTTGTCCATCAGGTTGTTGAAACCTTTGGTGAGGTCTTTGCCGTTGCTGTATTGCCAAGCGAACAATGCGCCGAATATTGCGCCGCCGAGGTGTGCGATGTGTCCGCCGGAATTGTCGCCGGTGATTTGTAGCACGTCGAATACAACGTACAAGATGCCGAGCCATTTGAGGGTCATCGGTATGATGCCAAAAATACGTATTTCCATATTTGGGCGCATCACGCATATTGCAATCACAATGGCAGTTACAGCCGCCGACGCGCCTACGCAGGTGCTTGCCGTTACCGCTTGGCTAAACACCGGAAACACGTTGTAGCACAATATATAAAGTAATGCGCCGCTCAGTCCGCCGAGGATGTATGTGCCGAAGAGTTGTTTGTTGTCAAATACCATCAGAAACATCTGTCCCATAAAATACAGCCAAAGCATATTGCCGAGCAGGTGCCAAAATCCAAAATGCGTGAACATATATGTGATTGGCGTCCAAAACCTCCACAACAACTTTCCGGGTGCAGCGGGCAGGGCGAGGATGTTGTTGCCAACACTTTCCGCAAGTCCTATATATCCAAATAGAAACGTAAATATCCCGGCTATGCTAATCAACAGATATACAGCCACATTGATTACCAAAAGCCTATTGACCATCGATGATTTGAAAAAAGTCTTAATGTCCATATTTCGTTAGTTCATAATTCACAATTCATAATCCATAATTGCCATCTGGTAGATGCCAATCATATTGATTTGCAAATTTACAAACTCTTTTCTAAAACGCCAAATTTTTTGAAATGTGTGGGCTTTTGTTCCAAAATGTGCACTTTTTAGTGAGATTTTGGAACGAAAGCCCACAACTTTTTACTCATATCTACGTCTATTTCCGTACTCCCAGCACAGCAGCACCACCAATCCCACCAACATTCCGCCAAGATGTGCGAAGTGTGCGATGTTGTCGCCGGAGAAATCCTTGATGCCGAAGAAGAGTTCCGCAACGCCGTAGAGCAGCACGAAATATTTTGCGGGGATGCCAATCGGGATGAATAGCAATTGCAACTTCAAATTCGGGAACATCAGTCCGAATGCGAGCAAAAGCCCAAACACTGCGCCCGACGCGCCCACCATCGACTGATTGTACAAAGCCGCCTGAATCTTGGGCAGTTCCTGTTCCATAGAATCCATAATTTGTTCGTTGGTGTAGAAACCAGTGCGCCAACGGTCGGCGAGTTCGGCGACTACGGCGTCGTTGATGACGTCGGTAGAATTGCCGAGAGCCACAAGCGCATCAGGCGACGGCGCGGCGTAGAATGCCGCCACAGCATCGGTGTAAGGCATTATTTGGAAGTGCCAAACGAGCATATTGATCACGCCCGCGCCAACGCCCGTCACCAAATAATAAAACACAAACCGTTTTGTCCCCCACACGCTTTCTATCATACTGCCAAACTGCGTGAGCGCAAACATATTGAAGAATATGTGCATAAAGCCCGCGTGGACAAACATATAAGTTATAAACTGCAACGGCTTGAAATATTGCGATTTAATGTAGTACAATGAGAGGGCGTGGTCGATGTCGAACCCTGTCATTTGCACTAAGTAGCCCAATATGAAAACCGCTATGTTGGCAAGGAGTATCGCTTTGACTCCGTTGGTGATTGGTGGCATTTAATTGTCTGTTTTTCAAATTATTAAATCAGTTGAACATCCTCTCCAAATCGTCGGGGCGGAGGACAATGGTGGTCTTGCGTCCGTCGGGTGAAAATTCGGGTTGCTGAGTGGCGAGAAGGTCGTCCTTCAACGTCTGCATCTCCTCCGTCGAGAGCGACCTGCCGCCCATCACAGCCTCGCTCCTTGCCGCAGAACGTGCGAGAATGTCCTTCATCGACGAAGATATGTTGCCGTGTTCGTCGCGGTAACTGTCTATTACCTTGATTAATACGTCTATCGCCTTGTTTTGCTCCAAAAACGGCGGTATGCCGCGCAATGTTGCCGTGGCGGTGGGCGAGGGGAAGTCGATGTCGAAACCGACGCTCATCAGTTCGTCCCTGATGTCGTAAGCCATCGCGAGCGACGTGGCGTCGAGGTCGAGGGGTTGAGGGTACAACAATTGCTGCGTGGCGTCCGCGTTGGATGCAATCTGGCGCAGATATTTTTCGTACAGGATACGCAGGTGCGCACGGTATTGGTCAATAAGCATAATGCCGTTGTCGTGGAGCGCGGCGATGTATTTGTTGCCAATCTGCATCAACGGTGTCGGCGCGGCGGCGGGCTTGATGTCGTCCGTAGAGCCGTTGAGAGCCGATTCGTAGAGCGTCTGCCAATTGTCGGTGCTGCGGCGTAGTGGTTGATAATCAGATTGTTTGTAATTGTAACTACCCTTGCTGCGACTTCCTCCGCCGTCGCTGAAACTCTGCGGCTTTTCCGTCGAGACAAAGGGATTGTAATCCGGGTCGTAACTTATCTGCGGCTCTTCGGGCAGCGGACTGTCGGAGCGGAAATAAGGGATGTCGTTAATTGCCTGATTGTCAAAATCAATGGCTGGTGTAACGTCGCTCTTGCTCAGAGTCTCCTTGATGCCCGCCTGCAACAACCTAAAAATGTCGGAGGCGTTCTCAAAATTGATTTCGGTCTTGGCGGGATGCACATTGACATCTATCGTGTGCGGATCAACCTCCATATACAGAAAGTATGGCGGAATGCAGTCGGGCAAGGTCAATTTGTCATACGCCAACGCCACCGCCTTATGAAAATACGAATTTTTCATATAACGGTTGTTGACGAAGAAAAACTGTTTGTCGGTCTTGCGCTTGGATGGCGACGGCTTGCCGCAAAATCCCGTTATCTTCACGATGGATGTGTCTATTTCCACGGGGATGAGCGTTGAATTGAGGTTCTTGCCAAAAACACCCAAAATCCTCTGTTTCAGGTTGGTTTTGGGCAGGGAGTAGATGATATTGTCGTTGTGATGCAGCGCAAATTCTATCATCGGGTGAGTCAGCACAATACGCTGAAACTCAGTGATTATGTGTTGGAGTTCGGTGCTGTTGCTTTTGAGAAATTTGCGACGCGCCGGCACGTTGAAGAATAGCGACTTAATCGCAAAATTTGTCCCCTGAGGTGTGCTTACAGGGGTTTGACTGATGAATTTGGAACCGTTGATGATTACGTCCGTACCAATTGCATCGTCGGCACGGCGGGTTTTCAGTTCCACTTCCGCAACGGCTGCAATGGATGCCAACGCCTCGCCACGGAAGCCTTTGGTATATATGCAAAACAGGTCCTCCGCCTTGGTGAGTTTGCTCGTGGCGTGCCTCTCAAAACTCATCCTCGCGTCCGTAACGCTCATACCGCAGCCGTTGTCAATCACTTGGATGAGGGTGCGCCCCGCGTCCTTGATATTGACGGTGATTTTGCTCGCGCCGGCATCCACGGAATTTTCCACCAACTCTTTTAGCACCGAGGCGGGGCGTTGTATCACCTCGCCGGCGGCTATTTGGTTGGCGAGCGCGTCGGGCATTAGTTTGATGACGTCGGACATTTTTGGCAGTTATAATCTTAATTAAAAACCGAAAAGGCTTGCGATGTACTCCGATACTGAATCGCTGTGTTTGATTATTGTGTATATGAGTATGGCAATGGCGAGATTCCTGAATGTGAGAAGGCCTTTGGCTCCTGCGCCTACTCTGCCCGTCTCCTCGTGCTTGCGCTCCAACTTCCGCGTGAAAGTCCCTTTTTTGAGGTAACGGGTGCGCTCGCCGTTTTCGTCGGTCTCCTCGCCGTACATCTCGGCGCGGATTTCGGCACGACGCTGCGCGATGCGGTCTTTCACCTCATCGTAGAAAAGCGGCTGGTACTCAAACTCGTGTATTTCAGTTTTTGGAAAAAAAATCAATCCCATTTGCTGCGTATTTATATTTTTATTATCTTCGCAAAGGTAAAAATAATTATCGAATCCACGTAAAAAAATATGTTAACTTTTGATAATAATCCGGCGATATTGCAGTTTAATATACTACAACGCTATCCGGAGGTGATAGATTTTGTAACTACGCGGCAACATCCCGACGGCAGCGGCGCGGATTTCAATATCGGCTACAAGGGCGGCTCGCACGACGATTGCGTCAATAATAGGCTCGCGCTCTGCAACGCTGTCGGCTTGGGGCCTGAATGGATGGTTTTTCAGAATCAGGTGCACGGCTGCAACGTCCATATTGTACGCAAGGGCGACAAGGCGTGGGGTTTTTATGACAAGGAATCCGCCGTTCAGGACAATGATGTGCTTGTTACCAACGAGCCAAACACTTGCCTCATAACACGTTCCGCCGACTGCATCCCTGTATTGTTGTATTCGCCCGACACCAAATCCTGCGCGGCGGTACATTCGGGCAGGGAAGGCACTTACCTTGGCGCGGCTGTCGAGGGCGCAAAGGCTTTGAAGGCTAATTTCGGTGCTGATTATGCCCAAATGATTGCCTGCATAGGCCCTGGCATCTGCAAGGATTGTTATGAGGTGGATTGTAATTGCGCCGCCAAGTTTATGAAGGACAACCGTTTCCCGTCCGACACCTACACCGTCAAGGGCGACAAGGTCTATCTCGACCTCAAACGGATGATATTTTATGATTTGTTAACACTTGGACTTGTTGCAACTAACATCGAAATTAGCGATATTTGTACCAAATGTGCCAACGACAAATTCTATTCGGCGCGCTCTGGCGATACGCAGCGGTTTTGCGCGGGAATTTGCATTAGGGATTATTAGTAATTAACTGTAAATAAACACAATAATGGAAAATACAAATAAGGATGACAAGAAAGACAGCATCCGCATCAAGAAAAAACACGTGAAAATCGCCTTGGCTGTATTGGCTGTGGCGGTGTTGCTTTTTGTGGTTTGGGCAGTAATGGAAAAAAATGCAGCGGAGAGTCAGCGGCAATCGGCTGAAATGGCTATGGCTTCTGCCAACAATGCCCGCGGACACCACAAGCACGGCAAACACGCCCGCGAATACGAGGTCAAATTCCTTGATTCTATGGATGTTAACAAGGTGCGTATGGTTCGCGCAGGTGGCAACAATGGCGACGGCAACCGTCATTGGGCGGGCAACGGTGCGCCAAATCCCAACGCTGGCAATCCCCCCGAGCCTTCCGCCGTCAACAACCGTATGGGCGCGGCTTATAGGCTTGGAATGGCTTTTGCTTCTGTTGATGACGACGCAGCCGCACAGCGCGAAAGGTTGTTGGGTATGGTGGTGCCCTCGGTGGAAAGGAACAACGCCGACAGTTTGGAGCAATTTTTCTACGACTGTGTTTCCCGCGCCGAATCCGACGGCGAGAACGGTATCGCGGCTTTGATGATGTCGGGATATTATTTTGGAAGTCTTAGCACTGTGCTCGAATACGTTGACGAGGAAACCCAACTGCCCGACGAAAAGACCCTTGCCGCCGGCATCAAAAAGATGGACAATCTACGCGAATACCTCAACAACGCCATCACCGCCGAGAAGGAAGTGAAGATTGCAATGACCATCCAACGCCTCGAAGTTGCCGCCGACTCCGTGCAGGCCACATATTATAATTGTCAGGCAGACTACGGCGAAAACGGCCCCAAGTACGACAAACTCTTGTCCTCTATCAAGACGGTAGAAGACGTATTTAAATGATTAACAACTAAATATTTAACAACGATTTTTGAAATGAATTTGTATTTGTTTCATTCGTAGAGACGTGATTAATCGCGTCTCTACAATATATTCGTATTAATTCGTTTCATTCGTTGTTAAAAAACTAAAACATAACCGCTTATGGCAGAAGATATTAAAAATACTAAAACGTTGGAGCGTTACAATCGCAGGACGCTCACGCGGATTTTGGGCGAGTTGTTCAAAAACAACCCCCTGCACGACTACACCCGCGACGAAATCATCGAAACCCTCGAAATACGTGACGCGGCGTCCACGCAGATTCTCGATCTCGTGATTGACGACCTCATCGGTACTCACCGCATTGCAAAGGGCGAGGGCGGCACATACCACACCGTTGTCAATACGGGCGTTATTATGGGCACTCTCGACCTCAGCAAGAAGGGTCTCGCCTTTGTATTGCCCGACGATAGCGACATCGAGGTTGCCATCTCCAACGAAAACCTCCACAACGCCCTGCACGGCGACAGGGTGGAAGTGTCGCTATTTGCGCACACCCAAAACGGCACTCAGGAGGGCGAAATCATCCGCATCGTCAAGCGTGCGCGTACCACTTTCGTTGGCACGGTGGAAAAGAGCCGCAATTTCTCTTTCCTCGTCCCAAACCATAAGACGATGCCCTACGACATTTTTATCCCGACGAGCAAATTGATGAAGGCTCAGCCCGGCGACAAGGCAGTTGCCCGCATCACCGAGTGGCCCGAAGGTGCAAAGAATCCCATCGGCGAAATCATCGAAGTCCTGGGTGCAACCGGCGACCACGAGACCGAGATTCACGCCATCCTCGCCGAATACGGGTTGCCTTACGCTTTCCCGAAGGACGTGGAGGAGGAGGCCAACAATCTCGTAGCCGGCATTACTGACGAGGAGATTGCCTCGCGCCGCGATGTGAGGGACGTTACAACTTTTACCATCGACCCCGCCGATGCAAAGGATTTCGACGATGCCATCTCTATCCGTTGGCTCGACAATGGCAACTACGAAATTGGCGTCCACATCGCCGACGTTTCGCATTACATTGAAGAAGGTTCAAGGCTCGACGAAGAGGCTTTGGCACGAGGCACAAGCGTCTATCTCGTTGATAGGGTAGTGCCAATGTTGCCCGAGGCTCTCTGCAACAATATTTGCTCCTTGCGTCAGGACGAGGACAAACTCACTTTCTCCGCCATCTTTGAACTCGACGAAAACGCCCACGTAGTCAATGAATGGTTTGGCAAGACCGTCATCCGAAGCAACCGCCGTTTCTGTTACGAGGAGGCACAGGCAATCATCGAAGGCAACGACGGCGACCTCAAAGACGAAATCCTCAAATGTTGGGATCTTGCAAAAAAACTCCGCGACGAGCGTTTTCGCAATGGTTCTATTTCATTCGAGACCGCCGAAATCAAATTTGAAATCGACGAGAAGGGCAAGCCTATCCGCGTGTATTTCAAGGAGTCGAAGGAGGCCAACTGGCTCGTGGAGGAGTTTATGCTCCTTGCCAACAAGCGCGTCGCCACTTTTATCGGTCAACAGAAGGACAAGAGCCACCCGCCAAAGACTTTCGTGTATCGTATCCACGACGAACCCGATTTGGAAAAACTCAATTCGTTCCAAAGGTTCATCGGCAAGTTTGGTTACGCCATCAATATGAACAACGAGGATCTCATCGCGCAGTCGCTCAACGAGGTTCTCGCCAAGGTGAAGGGCAAGGCTGAACAGGACGCCGTGTCTATGCTTGCCGTCAGGAGTATGGCAAAGGCGATATATTCCACCACCAACATCGGACATTACGGCCTCGCGTTCCCGTATTACACGCACTTCACGTCGCCGATACGCCGCTATCCCGATTTGATGGTTCACAGGTTGCTGTTCAGGTACTTGAACGGCGGCAAATCTGCCAACAAGTCCGAGTACGAAAAACTTTGCAAGCATTGCAGCGAGCGCGAATACCTTGCTGTTCAGGCAGAACGCGCCTCCGACAAGTACAAGGAGGTTGAGTATATGCGCGACCACCTTGGCGAGACTTTTGACGCGGTCATCTCCGGCATCACCGAATGGGGCGTCTATGCCGAACTCGAAGAAAACAAAATCGAGGGTATGATACCGATGCGCGACCTCGACGACGATTTTTATCAGTTTGACGAGGAAAACTACTGTCTCATTGGATATTACAACCGCAAGAAGTTCCAACTCGGCGACAAGATTCAAATCAAGATTGCCCGCGCCAATCTCGAACGCAAGCAACTCGACTTTGTGCTCGCCACTTCCGACAAGTACATCGAGACCGACCCCGACAAGGCCGACGCCCAAAACGGTGGCAAGCGCACCGGCAGTTCCAAAAAGCCCAAGAAGCCGAAGGAACTCCGCACTCCCAAACCCAAATCGCCCAAGTCCGGCGGCAAAAAATCCGGCGGCAAAAAGCCCGGCAAGAGCAGGGGCAGGAAGCACTAATTGAAATTTATAATCCGCTATATCTGCATTTTTTTTGCAGATATAGCGGATTATAGCGTTATGTTCCGCTATATCTGTAATTTTTTTGCAGATATAGCGGATTATAACTATCAACTATCAAACGTTACACTTTAATCTTTCCTCTTTAATCTCTCCTCTTTTTACTCCGCCGCCAATTTCAGCCCCATTACCCTGAAACAATTTTGGCAGTCGCCCTCGATGAAATCGACGGTCTTGATGCCTTTGGGGAGTGGCTCGAAGGTGAGGCGGCAGTGTCCGACTTCGCCGAAGGGCACTTGCGTGTAGTTGTCATTGCTGATGTTGCTGCCGGTCAACTTGCTGACGCACTTGCCATTGACAAAAAGACCTGTCTCCTTGACTACCTTGTAGCCGCCGTACATCGGGTATGTGCAGTTGAGCACCACGGAATCCTTGTAAATCTCCGCCTTGTCGATGAGGAACGAACCATTGATGTCTGCAAATGCCGGGTTAGTGATGATTGTAGCACCGTTTTCAGACTTGATTTCGGGCGCGGCAAATCCGTGGTCCTTCATCACTTTGATGATTTTGTCCATAATGACGCCCATAAAAATGTCCTCGATTACGCCGTCGGGATTCACAACATAGAATGTCGGGGTTGCGCAAATCTTGTTGATGGCAAAAATTCCTGTTCTGCCATCGCGGTCGTTGAAGAGCGGGTGGTTTGGCTTTTCAGCATTTACCATCTCTGCAAACTGACCTTGTGTGTCGGCGGTCATAGTGATGATTTCAAAATCCTTGCTGATGCCCCTCTCGTAAAAATACTTTACCGATGCGTCAAACATCCTGCACGGGCCGCAGTAGTACGAACTGAAATCAAGCAACAGCCATTTGCCCTTGTAGTCGGCGAGGTGGTGAACATTGCCGTTGATGTCGTAGAGGTCGTAGTCGTTGATTTGGTCGCCGACGGCGGGATTCTTGCCATAGAGGGCGTAGTTGACAGCCTTGCCAATCTTGGAGTTTTTGTACTCGTCGGGCAGTCGGTTGTAGAGAGCCTCCACCTTGCCGTAGGATTTGCTGTCTTTGCCCTCGTAGATGATGCCGCCAATCCTGTCGCCCAATTCCTCCATCAAGTAGTCGTCCACGGGAAGTGTCATCATCGTTTCAAAATTCCTTTCGGTGATTTGGTCGTAGATTTCTTCGATTTGGTCGTTGATTTTGTCGCGCTCTTCGTCCGAGGTGGATTTGCGTGCGGCGAGTTTGAGTTCATCTACCTGTTTGAACAAGTCCTTGGATGACTCGTACAGTTTGTTGTTGAAGTCTTGGTGAGGGTTCTTGCTCTTGACCGTCCACATACTTGGGAAGATTCCTGAGCCTGTTACGGTGGTGGTGTAGCCGTCTTGCACGAAAACTGCTTTTGACGATGTGTAGAACTCGTAGTTGCCTTTCTTAATCATCAAGTTGAAGTGAGTGTTTTCGGTGATGGAATCGCACTTGAAGGAGAATTTGCGTGTGGTGCTTCTTGTTGTGTCGAAGAATACCGTCTGTCCGCCTCTGCCTTCTATGCGGCTCGGATTGACATCGTATTCTTCCGGAATGTCCGTGAGGTTGACCTCGATGGTGGTCTCGCCCTTCTGTTGACAAGACGACATCGCCGCAATGCTGAGTGCGGCGAGATAGATTTTGAGTTTCATTTTGTTGTGTGTTTTATGTTTTTAATTGTCATCTGCAACTAAAAGTTAAGTTTTTTAATTGCCGATGCAATTTTACAACTAATAATTTAGTTATACAAATATTTTTGATAGTTGCATAACTAAATTATTAGTTAAATTATGTGTTGTGTTTCATATTGTGCTTGTATTCAAATAATTGTGTGGCTTGGTATTTTATGTTAATTTTTGTGAATGACAAACCACCCAAAAATGTCGCTATTCCTTGATAGTCCTTTCTATCGGTTCAAAGAGTGATTGGTTGGCGCGGAGTTCGCTGACGTTTAGGTTGTTGATTACCTGTCCTTCGGGGTCTGAACCCCACATC
>JAEEGH010030509.1_pt1 | contig 10478 bp, 6 predicted proteins | sample 9134181 | NCBI WGS metagenome assembly JAEEGH01 (sample SAMN16246544, study PRJNA631951) | gut metagenome | biome: gut microbiome; feature: rumen; material: DP-attached | host: Bos | place: Iran: Karaj | collected 2018-10 | reverse complement strand
AGAACGGCAATTACGACCTTGCTTATATCGGAATCGGAAGAGCACTTCTTCGTCAGGAACAGTACAAAGATGCCATGAAGTACTTCGAGCTTAAGTATGACAGAGAGAATTACTCAAAGGCATACAAACAGTACAGAAAAGAGTGGGTTGAGGCTCATATCGGATGGATAGTAGCAATTATTCTCATACTTTTCCTTGTGCCTCTTACCATAGGAAAGATAAAGAGTATCAAGTGGCAGATTGATAATGCTGACATATTCAAAGTAGAAGAAAACAGGTGAAGCTATGATAGCAAATGTTAGAGAAAACCTTACTCCAAAGGAAAAATATATAGATTCCCTCAAGTTTACACTTTACTGCACGACTCATCCTCTGGATGGATTTTGGGATCTTACTCATGAAAAAAGAGGTACATACGCAGCAGCTAATACAATACTTGCCCTTGCGCTTCTCATAAGAATATTAAAGCTTCGCTATACGAGCTTTCTGTTTATGGAAGTTTACTGGGAAGATCTGAATATTTTCATGTATCTGGCAAGTATAGTTTTCCCGCTTACGCTCTGGGTACTTGGAAACTGGGGACTTACAACACTGTTCGACGGAAAAGGAAGACTCGGGCAGGTCTACATGGCAACATGTTACGCATTTACTCCATACGTCCTGATACAGTTTCCGCTCATGATATTCAGTAATTTTGTAACGGTTCAGGAAGCAGAATTCTACTCGGTTGTAAGCTTTTTATCACTGGTTTATTCAGCTCTTTTGATAATAGCGGCAATGGGGCAGATCCACGAATACTCAGCAGGCAAGAACTTATTGTTCGTTGTAGCAACACTTTTTGCGATGCTGGTAATGATATTCATCCTGATGATCTTCTTTAGTATGGTCGCTCAGGGAATTGCATACTTCATTTCCCTGGGAAAAGAATTGATGTTCCGAATGTAGTAATAACAAGAGGTGACGGATTTGAAGACAGAGAATAAGAAACCAAAAAATATATATGCAGGCGCGATCCTGACAACTATAGTAAAGCATTTGCCCTCGATTATTCTGGTTTTGATCATAGTTATTGCAGCCATATTTGTTATTAACTACAAGCCTGTAGCAGAGGAAAAAGAGCTGGTTCAGCCCTATACCTTTGAGGGAGACGACACACCGGTTGTAGTAGACAACGGTGAATTGAAACTCACCATGGATCCTTTGACAACAGCCTTCGAGCTTGAGGTTAAGGATTCCGGAAAAGTATGGCGCTCAAATCCTGCTGACGCTTTAGAGGATACGGCAGCTCTTGATGATCAGAAGACATTCCTTCAGTCTCCACTTGTTATGTCATATTCCATAACACAGGGACTTGAGACAACCTACAGCACTTTTGGCTATAGCACAAACAACGGAATATATGAGATCGTTCCGGGCGACAATGAGATCAGAGTCAACTACTCACTTGGTAATGTAGAAAAAGAATATGTGGTACCGCCGGTTATCACTGAAACAGAGATGAATGACTGGCTTTCAAAGATGGACAAGAAAGAAGCTGATCTTGTTAAGCAGTATTACAAGAAATACGACATCAACAAGCTCACAGCAAAAGACAACAAGGATGAGCTCTTAGCAAATTATCCAAGCATGGAAAATGAAGTTATCTACGTTCTCAGAAGCGGAACAAAAGAGAACGTGAAAAAGACCATTGAAGAGAAGTTTGCAGCAGTTGGTTACACATATGAGAACTTCCTTGCTGACAAAGAACTTGATCTTTCAGTTAAGACTTCAGAAAACCCAGTGTTCAATGTCAGCGTAGTTTACAAGCTCGAGGGAAAAGATCTGGTGGTAGAAGTTCCACTTAAAGACCTTGAGTACGACAAAGAAACACCTATCTATACAATAACTCCTCTTCCATATTTTGGAGCAGGCGGTCCAAACGATAAAGGATTTATGTTTGTTCCTGAAGGTGGCGGAGCAACAATTAACTTCAACAACGGTAAGACTTCACAGAGCAGCTATTACACAAACGTATATGGCTGGGATATGTGCCTTTCAAGAGATGCCGTAGTACACAACACAAGAGCATATTACGGTGTGTACGGTGTATCTGAAGGAAATGATTCTTTTATCTGCATCCTGGAGGAAGGAAGCCCATACGCATCTATTCAGGCAGACATTGCAGGAAAGAACCACAGTTACAACTACGTAAATGCAAAATACAGTATCTGTCAGAGAGAAAAATATGATGTAGGCGATATCGCCAACTCAGATATTTATGAATACATAAAAGAGTTACCTGATGAGACTCTGACTCAGAGGTACACCTTCGTAAATTCAGGAGATTATGTGGACATGGCCAAGTGCTATGGCAAATATCTCCAGGACAAGTACGCAGGATATATGGACCTTGTTAGCGATGAAAGCACTCCTGTTGCTATTGAAATGGTAGGAGCCATCGATAAGGTTAAGCAGGTTGTGGGTGTTCCTGTATCAAGACCACTTAAACTCACAGGTTATAAAGATGCAGAAAATATAGTTGAAGACCTTAGTGCAAACGGCGTTTCAAACATGAAAGTAAAAATGCTTGGCTGGTGTAACGGCGGTGTTCAGCAAAAGATACTTAGGAAAACAAAAACAATTTCTGATCTTGGAAGCAAAAAAGACTTAAAGAACATGATAGCTTCTGCTAATGAAAAAGGAGCTGAAGTTTACCTCAACGGTGTAACACAGTACGCATATGACAGCGACCTCCTTGATGGATTCTTCTCTTTTAGAGATGCAGCAAAATTCATAAGTAAGGAAAGAGCTGAGCTTTACAATTACAGCCATGTAACTTATGCACAGAGGGAAAACACAGATAACAACTACTTCCTTCTTCACACAGATCTTTCAAAGAAATTGTCAGATGTACTTGTAAAGAGCAGTAACAGTCTTGGCGCAGGTGCCTGCTTTGAAGACTTGGGAATGGATCTTTCTTCTGACTTCTCCAGAAAGAAGACCTACAGCAGAGAAACTGTAAAGAACCTCCAGGTTGAGCAGCTTAAAGGATACGCAGATGGCGGATCAAAGCTCATGATAAACATGGGTAACGATTATGCAATTCCTTTCTGTTCCATGGTTACAGAGATGGATTTAAGAGGAAGTGAATACACAATCCTTGATGAATGTGTTCCATTCTTCCAGATAGCAGTTCACGGAAGAGTTGATTATACAGGCAATCCAATAAACATTTGCGGTAATGCTGAAAACGAAGTTCTATATAGCGCTGAGTATGGAGCAGGCCTTTGCTTCTCATTCATGGAAGAGAGCTCTTTTGCCACTCAGAAAACTCTGTACACAGATTACTATGGTTCAACATATGATTCCTGGAAAGACAAGATGCTTGGTATCTACAACAGATACAATGCAGAACTGGGACACACATTCAATCAGGAAATGGTTGGACATAAGAACTTAAATTCAGATGTTTCATGTACAGAATATGCAGATGGAACACAAGTATATGTCAATTACGGTTACAGCGACTTTACTACAGATGAAGGCGTAAAAGTACCGGCAAGAGACTATATCGTTAAGAGATAAGGAAGGCATCCTTTATGAGTAAGCAGAAAAATAAACTGGCAGGATTACAAAAGCGAAAAGCCATATCGGGATATTGTTTCATATCACCATTTATTCTTGGTTTTTTGCTGTTCATGATAAAACCTCTTTTTGAATCCTGTTACATGAGTTTTTGTAACGTTGATCTGTCAGCAGGAAAGGTTACAAAGACATTTTCAGGAATCACCAATTACATATTTGCGTTCAGGGTTGACCCGGAATACAACAGGCTTTTGTGGGAGGAACTATCAAGAATGATGGTTTACTCACTGGCAATCATAGTATTCAGCTTCTTTGTAGCCCTTGTACTGAATCAGAAATTTAAAGGAAGAGCCCTGGTAAGAGCAATATTCTTTTTACCTGTTATCCTTTCATCAGGCGTAATCGTAGGACTTGAATCAAACAACCAGCTGATGGCAAATCTGGCACAGAGTATTGAACAGACAACAGAGGGCGTAAGTATTACAGGAGCTCTTGAATCAATACTTAGAACAACAGGCGTCGGTGTGAGAGCTTTTGAACAGGTATTTGAAGTCATAGATAACATTTACGATGTGGCACTTGCTTCCGGAATTCAGATCATTATCTTTTTATCAGGTCTTCAGACAATCTCATCAAGTATGTATGAAGCTGCTGATATAGAAGGATGTACAAAGTGGGAGAGTTTGTGGAAGATAACATTTCCGATGATAAGCTCATTGTTCCTTGTTAACTGGATCTACACAGTTGTTGATTTCTGTATGAGATCAGATAACGGAGTAATCGAAAAGATCCAGAAGGTAATGATCGAGCAGCAGCAATATGGAAATGCTTCAGCAATGTCATGGATCTATTTCATCCTGGTACTTGCATTTGTGGGAATAACATCATTCTTTATTTCTAAGAGGGTTTACTACTATGACTAATGTAAAAACAAACAGTGCCTACGCAAAGCAGAGCTTTTGGGAGAGGAACAAACAGTCCGGAGGATATCTGCTTAGAAAAGTAATAGCAGAAAGAGCTGTAAGCATTATAAGATTCATTCTTCTTTTTGGAATGTGCTTCATGATCATTCAGCCGATCCTGAATAAAATATCTGTCAGCTTCATGACAGAGCAGGATCTTTATAATCCGGTTGTTATCTCGATCCCTGAGCACTTTACAACAGCTAACTACAGACTGGCAGCAGAGCTCATAAGCTTCAAGCAGGCGCTTTTAAACTCAACACTTATTTCGCTTACAATCGCAGCTCTTCAGATTGCAATGTGCACACTGGTTGGATACGGGTTTGCAAGATTTGAATTTCCTTTAAAGAAATTCTGGTTTGCATGTGTGATACTTGTTATCCTCATTCCACCACAGACCATTGCCAGCTCACTCCATCTGCACTTCAGATTTTTTGATGTACTTGGTCTTTCACAGCTCATAACAGGTCAGACTATTAACCTGAGAGGTTCAAAACTTCCATATTATCTTATGAGCGCTGGATGCATGGGTCTTAAGAACGGTTTGTATATTTACATGATCCGTCAGTATTTCAGAAATATCCCTGGGGATCTGGAAGAAGCCGCTTATGTAGATGGCTGCGGAACATTTAAGACTTTTATCAGGATCATGCTTCCACAGGCAAAGCCAATTCTTACATCATGTTTCCTCTTCGCCTTTGTTTGGCAGTGGACAGATGGATTTTATTCAAGAATGTTCCTTGGAAACACAAAGCTTATAAGTACAGGTCTTTCAAGAATTGTGGATAGTCTCGGAGCATATATTCAGAGAATAAATGGTGTAAAAACAACAATTTCAATAGCTTATTCAAACTGTATTCTCGCAACAGGAACACTTATGATCATCGTTCCGCTCATTGTTCTTTATCTTTTTGCACAGAGGGCATTTGTTGAGAGTATCAGTAGTACAGGTATCAAGATGTAAGGTTCCACCCGGACAATAAGTCTGGATAACAATAATATTACCTTAGGGGGTAAAGGAGGATTTTTAGAGTATGAGAAAGTCTCTAACAAACAAAGCAACAGCCGTTATTACAATGGCAGCTATGCTTTTCAGCATGGCAGCTTGTGGCTCACAGGAAGCAGCACCAGCAGCAACTGATACTGCTCAGCCAGAAGCAAACACAGAAACAGCTACCGCAGAAGCTACAACAGAAGCAGCTGCAGAAGCTACAGAAGCACCATCTGATGAATATGATCCATATCAGGTAATTACAGATGCAAGCGGCAACCCAATCGACCTTGGCGGAATGGAGATCATCATCCGTGACTGGTGGTCATCAGATGAGCCTGCAGCTCCAGCTAACGATTATGAAGAAGCTCTTCAGGAGTACAGAGATTGGATCCAGCAGACATATAACTTCACAATCAAGTCTCAGGCATTTGGAGACTGGGGTTCAACACCTACAGATTTCGTAGACTATGCAACAACAGGTGGCGATGAGAACTATCTCTTCACACTTCGTGATGACCCAGCTATCACATCAGCTATGGCTAATGGCCTTATGTATGACCTTGCAACACTTGACTGCCTTGATTTCAATGACATTAAGTTCCAGAGAAACAAGCTCCATGAGCAGTATTCTAAAGGAAACAGCATCTATGCTATGTTCGCTGGATATTCAGAAGCACGTACAGGTGTATATTTCAACAAGAGACTTCTTAAGGATGCCGGAATCGATCCGGAATCAATCTATGATATGCAGGCAGATGGAACATGGACATGGGATAAGTTCGAAGAGCTTATGCAGAAGGTTCAGCAGGATAAGGACAACGATGGTACTGTAGATGTTTGGGGCCTTACACTTAACGAAGGTAACATGACAACAGCAGCTGTATTCTCAAACGGCGGATCATACATTGACAAGGATGCAAGCGGCAAGTACGTATATAACCTTGAATCTCCTGAGACACTTGAAGCTCTTGAGTGGACAGTAAAGATGTTTACAAACTATGACATGCCAGATCCAGAGGGTGCTGAGTGGGATTACTACAAGGAAGCATTCATCAATGGTATGGCAGCATTCATGGTTGATGATGAGTATTGCGCAACACCTGGTAACTTCCTTGAGGATATGCAGGATGAAGTTGGATTCGTTATGTTCCCTAAGGGACCTAAGATGGACGACTACATCAACGTTTGGACAAACAATCCAATTGCAATTCCAGCATGCTACGATGCAGACAAGGCTTGGAAGCTTGCATTTGCTTGGAATCTTTACACAAACGCTCCTTCAGCTGAGTACCTTGATTACAACGGATATCTTTCAACAGCCAGAAATGGTGTCTTTGATGAGAGAGCAGTTGATGAGACAGTTACTATGATGACAGAAAAGGGAACAATTGCTTACCACGGAATGATTCCTAACCTCAGTCTTGGCTCAGACTTTGTATGGAACATTGGACCAGGTAGCGTTGTTTCAGAGCAGGTAGAAGCAATCCGTGACACATGGAAAGCTTATGTTGACGAGGCAAACGCTCAGTAAATCTGTTGGGGGTCCTAAGGCCCCCAAAGATCCTACAAAGAAAAGACCTTTCTTTTTCATAATGCAGGGTAAAGAAATATTTGGAGCGCCTCAGCCTGATGGCCGGGGCGTTCAGTTTCTTTATATGGACTGTGGAAGACTTATAGATGCTGCCAGATTATCAGGTAACATCGAAGACGACTACATGTTAGAACTGCTTAAGTCAGCTCAGGGCTTTAAGACAGTTGTCCACAGCATAGGTGTCAGTGTTTCAGGTCGTGATGCAAAAGAACCTGTTAAATTCGTACTTGAGATGTATCCTGAACATCCGGGACAAAAAGCTACTCAGATAAAGCAGGAGCTTTACATGGATGGGATGGAAACAGTCATAAATCTTGAGGATATTGAATGGGAAGCTTCAGATAAAGAAGTGGGGCAGATAAGATTTGAGTTTGGAACTTCAGGAATCCAGGCAGCAGCGGATGTCAGATTCTATCTTAACCAGGGCTTTATTGCTCCTGTTCAGCCAATGGAGCAGCTTGTTGATTTTAAATCTTCAAGATACAAAAAGATGATTTCACAGAGCTTATTGCATGTAGGAAACACGGCAAGGCTTGAAAAAGTTTTAAGTAAGGCCGGAAGTGGTGAGAATGTCACTCTTTCTTTTATTGGAGGATCTATTACACAGGGAGCCGGAGCTATACCAATAAATGAGAAATGCTATGCAAAAGTTTTTGCAGATGAGTTCCAGAAAAGATACATAAAAGGCGGAAAAGTAAATTTTATCAAGGCAGGTGTGGGAGGAACTCCCTCAGAACTTGGAATGATAAGATTTGAGCGAGATGTCCTTAGGGACTACGCCGAGAAGCCTGACCTTATAGTCATAGAATTTGCTGTAAATGATGAAGGTGATGAGACCAAGGGAGTCTGCTATGAAAGCCTTGTAAGAAAGGCCCTGTCACTTCCATGGAAGCCGGCAGTAGTATTACTGTTTGCAGTATTTTCTTTTGACTGGAATCTTCAGGACAGATTGGGGCCCGTAGGAATCAGATACGATCTTCCTATGGTGAGTGTCCTGGATGCAGTAACAGAGCAGTTTAAGCTTCTTCCGGAGGATGGAAGGGTTATATCCAAGAATCAGTTCTTTTATGATGTATATCACCCAAGTAATCTTGGCCATCAGATAATGAGCGACTGCCTCATAAATCTGATCGATAACGTCAATGAATCAAGGGACACTTCATATGAAGAAGATGAGAAACTTCCACATCCGGTAATAGGTGGGGACTTTGAGAAGGTTGAACTGCTGGATAAAAAAGAGTTAGAGGCTCTTAAAAAGAAATACAAGATAACAAAACTTGACGCCGGTTCTTTTGACGATGTTGATAAGGATGTTCAGCTTGTGGAGATGGATGAAGAGATCATTCCAAGACCTGAATTTCCGAATAACTGGGCTTATAATGGGAAAAGCTCAGATCCTGAACCATTTGTCATGAACATTAACTGCAGTAAGCTGCTACTGGTGTTCAAGGATTCAGGAAGCGCATCCTTTGGAACGGCACAGGTTTTTGTGGATGAAAAAAAGATAAAGGATGTCAATCCGTTAGAGGTTGGATGGACACATTGTAATGCCGTGATTCTTTTCAATGAAGAGAAAAACAGACAGCACAAAGTCGAGATTAAAATGGCGGACGGCATGAACGATAAGAAGTTTACAATCCTGGGGTTCGGAGTTGTAAGATAATATGAGAAAAGTGCGTGTAGAGGAAAAAGCTCTGCAGGCACTTTTTTAGTTCATTATTTATAAAAATAATCACATGATGAAAATGAGATATTCGTATTCAGAAAGATACTTTATTTATTAGAAAAGCTTAGAGTTCGTCGCCGAACGCCACCCTTGACTTTAGCCTCTGGAAACGCCGTCTCCCCCTCGCCGACGGTGAGGATGATGGGAACAGTAGATTCTATCTCACCGTCGGATCCAGCATTGTAGCGTTTCCATCAGCCAAGTCAAGGGCAAGCACCTTCGGTGTGGCTGGTTTTTATTGCCTCCGGCTCTGAATCCAGGAACAGTAGGGGGCTACTTTCAAGAGTGCGCAGGGCTATATGCCCATTTTACTGTGACAATTTATGGTCAAATTTATTATGATCTGCATGAATATTACCAAAAACATGACCTAATCATCAGATTTCAAATGCCTAGGTCATGTTTTTTGTCATGATATCGCCCTGCGATTACAAAATCCATGACCTAAACAACGGATTTCATAAGCCTAGGTCATGTTTTTTATCATGGAACCGCTCTGCGATTACAAAATCCATGACCTAAACAGCGATTTTCATAAGTCTAGGTCATGTTTAGATAGCTCGGCCACCCAGCTTTGGGCATATAGCATGATGTCGAGCTTGCAGCCACCCCCTCATCATAGCTTTTATCGCAGACGACTGGGCATATACGGTAATTATCCGTCCACAGCCACCCTTTTAAAGGGTGGCCAGAGGCTTGAAATCAGCCTATATGCCCATTTGAGGGGGGCTGGCCTCGTAAAAAGCTGCTATATGCCCAAAATAGTAAGAATCAGAGGTGGCTGGAAGCTTTACAAAGCGCTATATGCCCAAACCATTATTCTTCACGATCATATGGACTGAATGGAAAATAGAAAATTCGGATTGTCAAAGCGAATTGGGTATATAGTCATATTTTTTAAGTTACCACACCCCTCGGCAGCATTTTCAGGAAGTGAAACTGGGCATATACGAGAAAAAATGGATTGCCACATCCATTGGATGAGTGAACTTTAGACATATGATCTCTATATAATGGTGTGGTAACCTCAAAAATCAGGCTATATTTCCAAAACAGAATCTTCACTCTCTTTACATTGAAAGACGCAGACATATAGTCACACATATCCTTGAAAGTAGCCGTCCCTCTGTCTTCCCCCCCTGCCTTCAAACTCACTTACGCATATACAAAGGGAGAGTATTTTGCATAAAATAAAATCCAGTCAAAATACTCTCCCTATTCTACAGCGTAAAACTTAGCAGGTGGTTGAAAAAATGAGAACAAATATTACATTAAGTTTTCATCATAGATTGCACGCTGGCCGCCGACATATTTAGGGCGGTGGCGTGCACATATGATAGGAGCCTCACCTATTTTTCTAAGGGATATGCGCATTGGTACTACAACGCTGTGCATGTGCATTCCGATCATGGTTCCACCGATATCGATTCCGGCATCGGCTTTTCCGCATATTGATTCCACAAGAACAGGATTCTCAAATCTCTGGTAGCTGACTGTTGCCATGGCGCCACCTGCGTGATTTGGCTGAGGAATTGCATTAACCTGTTCAAATCCGTATTTTTCCATGGCGGCTCTTTCCATTACAAGAGCCCTGTTTAAGTGTTCACAGCACTGCACAGCTGCAAATATGCCATTTTCTTT
>JAEEGH010030507.1_pt1 | contig 10479 bp, 8 predicted proteins | sample 9134181 | NCBI WGS metagenome assembly JAEEGH01 (sample SAMN16246544, study PRJNA631951) | gut metagenome | biome: gut microbiome; feature: rumen; material: DP-attached | host: Bos | place: Iran: Karaj | collected 2018-10 | reverse complement strand
GGTGTGGAGATGAAAGATACAATTACCTATCCCTGCGACCCTGTGATTTTGGCAACCGGCGGGAATTCTTACCAAACAACCGGCTCCAACGGTGCAGGATATGAAATGGCAAGAAAAATTCAAATGAAGGTAAAAGAGGTGCATCCTGCTTTGGTTCCTATGGAAACAAAAGAGGAAGATATTTTCTCTTTACAAGGCCTTTCTTTAAAAAATGTAAGTCTTAAAATCAGTGACGGAAAACGCATCTATTTTGATAACTTTGGAGAGATGCTTTTTACCCATTTTGGAATCAGCGGTCCTTTGGTACTTTCTGCTTCATCTTATGTTACGGATTTAGTTGGGAAAAAGGAGCTAAAAGCTTACATAGATTTTAAGCCGGCTTTAAGTTATGATAAGTTAGAACAACGAATCCTTCGCTTTGTAAAAGACCATCCGAAAAACAAGATGATTTCTTTGCTGAAGGATATGTTGCCACATAAAGTGGCGGATATCTTTTTGCAACGATTGGAGATTTCCGGAGAAAAGAACCTTTCCGACCTTGCAAAGGAGGAGAGGGCCAAATTGATTGGGATGTTAAAAGGATTTGAACTTTCCATAAAAAAGACCCGCGGATTTAAGGAAGCGATTGTAACCAAAGGCGGAATCAGCGTAAAAGAAATCAATCCTTCCACGATGGAAGCGAAAAACATCAAAGGCTTATCGGTTTGCGGTGAAGTTTTGGATGTGGATGCCCTTACAGGAGGCTTTAATTTACAAATTGCATTTTCAACCGGATATTTAGCCGGAATAAGTATAGATTAGGAGAAAATATATGGGATTTAATGTAGCCATTGACGGCCCTGCAGGAGCGGGAAAAAGTACCATTGCAAAACGACTTGCAAAGGAGCTTGGTTTTGTATATGTAGATACAGGAGCAATGTATCGTGCCATCGGATTATTTATGTTAAAAAATTCAGTTGATGGAAGCGATGAGGCTGCTGTTAGCGAAGCGGTGAAAAATGTAGAGGTAACTCTTTCTTATGATGATGGAGTACAGTGCGTGTACTTAAACGGTGAAGATGTTTCCGGAAAGATTCGTACGGAAGAAGTTAGTGCCTTGGCGTCACAGACTTCTGCATATCAGGCGGTTCGTGAAAAACTTTTGGACTTGCAAAGAACCATGGCCAAAAATAATGATGTTTTAATGGACGGAAGAGATATTGGAACCACTATTTTACCTAATGCCGATGTAAAAATCTATTTAACAGCTTCTGTAGAGACCAGAGCGAAAAGAAGATATGATGAATACATTGCAAAAGGACAAACCTGTGATTTGGCGGAAATCGAAGAAGACATTAAAACCAGAGATCACAATGATATGACAAGAAAAATCTCTCCTTTGAAAAAGGCAGATGATGCCATTGAGGTAGATTCTTCCAATATGAATATTGATGAAGTTGTAGAAACAATTAAAAATATATGTAAAGAAAAGATGTAAAGATATGAATATCAGATTGGCGAAAAGTGCCGGCTTTTGCTTTGGTGTCAAAAGAGCGGTAGAGATAGTAGAAAAACAAATAGAACAAAACCAAAAGAGAAAGATTTACACCTATGGACCAATTATCCATAATGAAATTGTAGTTTCCGAATTTGAGCAAAACGGTGTTTCTGTAATTGAGGAAAATAGCGATTTGAGTCAATTAGAGCCAGGGGTCGTTATTATTCGATCTCACGGAGTTTCCAAAAAGGTGATGGATGAATTAAAAAATTTTGGTTTTGAAATCGTGGATGCCACCTGTCCTTTTGTTTTGAAAATTCACAAACTGGTACAGGAATTTGATGAGGCAGGATATGAGATTGTCATCGTTGGAAACGCTACCCATCCTGAGGTGGAAGGCATCATTGGTTGGATTCCTTCCGGGCACTATCATTGCATTTCGTCCATGGATGATTTTGAAAAATTAAACATTAGTTTGGATAAAAAAATAGGTATTGTCTCACAAACAACATTCAACTATGATAAATTTCAAGAATTGGTTGAAAAAATTGAACAAAAAGGGTATGATATATGTGCTAAAAATACAATTTGTTCTGCAACGGAGGAGAGACAAAAAGAAGCCGTTGAGATTTCAAAAGAAGTTGACGCAATGATAGTAATTGGTGGGAAGTCTTCTTCCAACTCACGGAAACTCTATGAGATTTGCAAATCAAATTGTAACAATACTTACTTTATACAGACAGATGATGATTTAGATTTGTCGGTACTTCAATCCATTGACGATGTAGGTATTACAGCGGGGGCTTCCACCCCAAAGAAAATTATTGAGGAGGTTCAAAAGAAATGTCAGAAATGAGTTTTGAACAAATGTTGGAAGAATCTTTTAAAACTATAAGAAATGGAGATGTGGTTGAAGGTACCGTTATATCAGTAAAGCCTGACGAGATCGTATTAAACATCGGTTACAAATCCGACGGTATTATTACCAGAAATGAATACACCAATGATAACAGCTTAGACCTTACCACAGTCGTAAAGATCGACGATGTCATGAATGCCAAGGTGATCAAGGTAAATGACAGTGAAGGTCAGGTGCTTCTTTCTTATAAGAAACTGGCGCAGGAAAAAGGAAATGAGCGCTTAAAAGAAGCTTTCGAGAATCAGGAAGTATTAAAGGCGAAGGTTGTACAGGTATTGAACGGCGGACTTTCCGTTGTTGTGGACGAAGCGAGAGTATTTATTCCCGCAAGCCTGGTTTCCGATACCTATGAGAAGGACTTGAACAAGTTCAAAGATCAGGAGATCGAATTTGTCATCATCGAGTGTGATCCCCATAAGCGTAGAATCATTGGTGATCGCAAGCAGCTTTTGGTTAAGGAAAAGTCCAAAGCGCAGGAAGAGCTTTTTGCAAAGATCAAAGTTGGCGATGTAGTGACCGGTACGGTAAAGAACATCACAAACTTCGGTGTATTCATCGACTTAGGCGGTGTAGACGGACTTTTACATATTTCCGAAATGTCCTGGGGTCGTGTAGAGAATCCTTCCAAGGTATTTAAGGTAGGCGATGAAGTAAAAGTCTTCATCAAAGAGATCAATGAGAATAATAAGATCGCTCTTTCCAGAAAGTTCCCTGAGGAGAACCCCTGGAATGGTGCTTCCGAGCGTTTCGCTGTTGGTACCATTGTAAAGGGTAAAGTTGCACGTATGACAGAGTTTGGTGCATTTGTTGAGCTTTCTCCCGGAGTGGACGCTCTGCTTCATGTTTCACAGATCGCCAAAGAGCACATCGACAAGCCTTCGGATGTATTAAAGCTTGGTCAGGAAGTTACAGCTAAGATCGTTGACTTCTCACTTGCAGACAAGAAGATCAGCCTCAGTATCAAGGCCCTCCTTGCTCCCGAGCCCAAGGCAGAAGCTACCTCAGAGGAAGCAGCAGCAGAGAGTGATGCAGCCGAAGAGGAAAAGAAGGATGAGACACTTGCTTGATGAGTCAGGCATAAGATAAAGTTTACGGTTTTTTCCTCGCCGGTCCGTGCACCACACGGACCGGTTACTTTACAAAAAGGGTGGAGTTATCATGGAAGAAAACTACGAGTATTTCAAAACACAGATACTGCGACTCACGAGCATTGACCTCAATGCGTATAAAGAAGGTCAGATGCGGCGTCGTATTGACACACTCATTCAGAAGCACAAGTGTAACTACGTTACATATGTGAACCTCATCAAGTCCGATAAGGCAAAGTTTGAGGAATTCGTCAACTTCCTTACCATAAACGTTTCAGAGTTCTGGCGTAATCCGGAACAGTGGAAGGTCCTTGAAGAAAAGGTGCTTCCCGACATCATCAAAATCCCTTCATTCAAGATCTGGAGTGCAGCATGCTCGACAGGTGACGAACCTTACTCGCTCGTCATGCTTTTGTCGCGCTACCTGCCTCTTTCGCGTATTAAGATCATCGCTACCGATATCGATAAGCAGGTTCTTGAAAAAGCAAGGGTCGGGCTCTATCACGAGAAGAGCCTTAAGGGACTCCCCAAGGAGTTTATCACAAAATACTTTGAGAAGAAGACCGAAACAAGCTATCAGATAAGCAATGATATAAAGAGGTGCGTGGAATTTAGGGAGCATAATCTCTTAAAGGATCCTTATCCGAATATGTGCGATCTGATCGTTTGCAGGAATGTTCTTATCTACTTTACCGAGGAAGCCAAGGATGAGATCTATGTGAAGTTCAACAAAGCTCTCAAACCCGGCGGAGTTCTCTTCCTCGGAAGCACGGAGCAGATCATCCAGCCCGGCAATATCGGGTTCGGTGCCATTTCTTCATTCTTCTATCAGAAAAAGAACTAAAGTCACAGTTAAGGGTTTGGGTAACGCGTATGGATAGGGTCATAAGTATCGCTCTCGATCTGTCGGGACCTTCGGAACAGCTTCCGGAGAGGGTTGCCGGCTGTGTTAATGCGTGCTCTGAACATGATGATATCAATCTTGTTCTTTTTGGGGACGCAGCGCAGTTGCAGAAGATCATGACCTCATACGGACCGCTTAGTAACAGGATCAGGATCGTAGGCTCTGCCGAGGAAGTCACAGAAGGCGACGCGATCGTTGATGCGGTCCGTAAGAAAAAGGACAGCAGTCTTGTAAAGGGACTTGAGATGCTTCGAAGCGGTGAAGCGGGCGCTTTTCTTTCATGCAATACACGCAGGATCGTCGGATCGGCCGCACTTATGATGCTCGGCAGGATCGAAAGACTCAGTGTGTCTCCCATGGCCACGCTCGTGCCCGGGATCAGAAGAGAGTTCCTTATCATAGACAGCGGCTCCGGCGGAATGACAGGCGTGAAGCCTGCGGATTTTGTCAGATTTGCATCGATGGGATCTTTGTACATGCGCTTTCTTAATGCTCTCGAGAAGCCTACTGTCGGGTTGCTCAGTGATTCGGAGCTCCCCCTTAACGGCGGGATGTTGTACGGCGACAGCTATGAGCTTCTCAGGAGAAACGGCGAGAACCGTTTTATCGGAACCGTGAGACCCGAAGATCTTTATCACAACAAGGCTGATGTCGTTGTCTGCGACGGATTCTCGGGCGGGCTTTTGCTCGGACTTATAAGCGGAGTCATAAAAGATATAAAATTTGCTGCGTCACCTGTGCGCAGACATCCTCTTTTCGGTAAGTCGAGGGATCTTGCGACCGAAAGGATGCTCAGTTCGCTTGACTTTACAAGCAGGGGGATGACATTCTTCCCGGGCCTTACCGGCCACGTCATCTCGCTTTGTGATAAACCGAATCGTGACACCATACAGAAAGCGATCGGTCATGCGGCTCTCCTCGTCAGGGAAGACATGAGAGGAAGGCTGATCAGTTTATTAAGGTTATAAGAGGAGTTTTGGTTTTATATGGAATTTGAGATCGTTAAAAAGATCGTGGCACAGATCACGAACCTTGACCCGGATGCCATTACGGAAGACACTACATTTGCCGATGATCTCGGAGTCGATTCTCTCGACCTTTTCCAGATCTTAATGGCCGTCGAAGAACAGTTTGAGGTTGAGATCAGTGAGGAGGACGCACAGTCCGTTGTTACCGTAGGGGACATTGTCAGAAAGATATCACAGCTCGGAGGAACTGCCGGTGACTCAGAGGGATTACACTAAGCTTGAAAAGAAAATAGAGTACGAGTTCAAGGATAAAAAGCTCCTCTGCGCCGCACTCACACACAGCTCTTATATGAACGAATGTGTGATCGGTCAGCATGAGTGTTATGAGAGACTCGAGTTTTTGGGAGATGCGGTCGTTGAACTGATCGTTTCAGAGTTCCTTTACAGGAAGATGCCCGAAAAAAGAGAAGGAGCGCTTTCCTCAATTCGTTCGCAGCTTGTCTGTGAACAGTCTCTTTCGAAGATCTGCAGGGAGTTGGGGATCGATGAGTTCATTATACTCGGAAAAGGTGAGGAGTCATGCGGAGGAAGAAACAAGAACTCTATCCTTTGCGATGTCTTTGAGTCGGTGGTAGGTGCCGTTTACCTTGAGGGAGGTCTCGATGCGGCACGTGCGATAGTCGACAGAGAAATACTTTCGAAGTATGAAGAGCTGATCGTAAGGAACTACAAGTCCGAGCTTCAGGAGAAGATCAATTCGATCGGCGGACTCGGAATCGAATACAAGGTTCTGGAGGAATCGGGACCGGATCACGACAAGCACTTTACGGTCGGTGTTTATATCGGCGGTGAGCTTAAGGGAACCGGCGCCGGTAGGAGCAAGAAGGAAGCACAGCAGCTCGCTGCAGCTGCAGCACTTGAGGATAATATCTATGTATCTTAAAAATATAGTCATTCACGGATTCAAGTCCTTTGCCAACAAGATAAAGCTTGAGTTTCACGACGGGATCACGGCCATAGTCGGACCTAACGGAAGCGGCAAGAGTAACATTGCCGACGCCGTCAGGTGGGTTCTCGGCGAACAGAGCGCCAGGCTTTTGCGTGGCTTCAATATGCAGGACGTCATCTTCTCCGGTTCGGAGGCAAGAGGACCCTTGGGATTTGCTTTTGTAGAGATCACATTTGACAACAGCGATCATAAGCTTCCGATAGCTTATGATGAGGTTTGTGTTGCCAGAAGAGTGTATCGTTCGGGTGAAAGTGAGTACCTGATCAACGGTTCCGTGTGCAGACTGAAGGACGTCCATGAGCTCTTTATGGACACCGGTATCGGAAAAGAAGGCTACTCGATCATCGGACAGGGACAGATCGACAGGATCCTGAGCACCAAGCCCGAGGACAGGCGTGAGCTTTTCGATGAGGCTGCGGGTATCGTTAAGTACAAAAAAAGAAAACAGATCGCACTTACGAACCTTGTCGAGGCGAACGACAATCTCCTCAGAGTTACGGACATCATCCGTGAGCTCGAATCTCAGCTCGGACCTCTTGAGAAGCAGTCAGCCACAGCCAAGGAGTACCTTAAGCTTCGTGATGAGCTTAAAAACCTCGAGATCAACTCGTTCCTTACCGAGTACGACAAGTCTGATTCGATCAGACAGAATCTTGAAGAGAAGCTGAAGATCGTAGAGGACGATCTCTCGAATACAAAGTCCGCCAATGAAAATACGAGAGCGGAGTACGAAAAGCTCGAGGCTACTCTCGAGGACTACGCGGGTGCGCTTGAAGAAGGACGTTCGTACAAGACGCAGCTCCTTGTCGGGATCGAGAAGAAGGAAGGAGAGCTGAGGCTCTTTGACCAGCAGATAGTATCCCTCGAAGAAAACAAAAAAAGAACAGACGAAACATCCGCGGGTCTCAAGATGGAACTGGCGGCACGTGTTGATGAGGAAAAGGCCCTCTTTGAACAGAAGGAGCAGATCGATGGTAAGCAGAAAGCCGTTGCAGAGTCCATGAAAGAAGCGAACGACCGGCTGGCCAAGGTGGACGAAGAGATCGCAAAGGCAACCGACGGTGTCGGGAACTGTGACAGAGAGCTCGCCGGACTGCTTTCGGATGAAGCACTTGTGAAGCAGAGTATCGAGCGTTTTAAGGCGCTCACCGAGCAGATCAATATCAGACGAAGCGAGAACGCTTCAAAGCTGCTTGCCAATGCGCGTCTCAGGGAAGAATCGGACGAGGTTACGGTAGAGCTTGAGATCAAGCTTTCAGAGGCAGATCAGGCCCTCAAAGAAAAGAAGGAAGGTCTTGATTCACTCCTTGATGAGATCACACGCCGCGGAGAGGAAGCCAAGGGAGTAGTCGACAAGGTCAATGAGCTTCGTCAGAAACAGACGGCCGTTAAGTCACGTCTTGAGATGCTCACAGATATGACTGAGCGCTACGAAGGCTATCAGGGAACTGTTAAAAAGGTCATGGAGATGGGTGGTACCTTTAAGGGTATCATCGGACCCGTCGCTGACATTATAGACGTTGACAAAAAGTACGAGACAGCTGTTGAGACCGCGCTCGGCGCATCAATCCAGCATATCGTTGTTGAAGACGAGCAGACAGCCAAGAAGATCATCGGCAGACTCAAGGAAGAGAAGCTCGGCCGTGCGACATTCTTGCCTCTCGACGGGATCGGCCACAGGAACACCAACATCGAAGAGTCCGTCTTCTCCGAAAAAGGTGTACTCGGTGATGCCTTCTCACTCATCCGTACCGAGAAGCGATTTGAACAGGTACTTACATTCCTGCTTAAGGCTTTTGTGGTTGTCGATAATGTTGATAATGCGCTTGCACTTGCAAGAAAATACGACCACAACCTCAGGATCGTAACACTCGAGGGTGAGCAACTCGCACCCGGCGGTTCGATCGCCGGCGGTGCTTTTAAGAACGCTGCCAATCTCCTCGGAAGAAAGCGCCTTATGCAGGAGCTTGAGGAAGAGATCGACGGACTTGATAAGCAGATCAAAGAGGCATCTCTTAAGTATGACGCCATCAACAAAGACCGTCAGGCAGCAAAGGCCCGGAGTGAGGAGTTCAGGACACTCATCGGCCGGATGTCCATAGATTACAACAGTATTAAGGTCAGCCTTGACAATGAAGTAAAGAAGAAAGAAGAGATCATTGCCACGGGAGCACAGCTCACCAAGGAAAAAGAAGAGCTTGACGGACAGCTCCTCGGTATCGGTGCAGATATAGAACGGGCAAAGGCCGCTCTGGAAGAAAACGGCAAGCGTCACGAAGAACTGGCTTCGAAAAGGGCAGGTCGTGAGGGAGAGCTTGCGGCACTCGCAGAGAAAAAACAGAAGGCTGTTGAGGGAGTATCGCAGCTTAGGATCGACGAGGCCAACGTTGCAAAGGCACTTGAGTATATCGGTGAAAACCTTTCGCGTGTTGCTTTGGAGAAAGAGCGTCTCCTTACAATGATCCGTGATTCGGACAGAGCTGACAGTGAAACCGTGGCCAACATCGAGGAACTCAAAGAGAAGAGTAACTCCATGAAACAGTCGATCGAGGACGACCGCGGCAAGATCGCGGAACTTGAGAAGAACATCGACGATCTTGTGCAGAAACGCGAGACACTGACCCGCGAGCACAAATCCTTCTTCGATTCCTGGGAGCAGCTTAAAGAAAGGATCACAGAACTCGAGAAAGAGGGACTCAGACTTGCCAACCAGCGCGACAGGATCAACGAGTCACTTGACGGGTGGATCAGTCATATCTGGGAAGAGTACGAGCTTACTGTCACAACCGCCAGAAAGTTTAAGGACGAAGACTTCAAGCCTTCGACTGCCAGAAAGGATATCGCGGCCGTTAAGACAGCCATCAAGGACCTCGGCGATGTCAATGTCAGTGCTATAGAGGATTACAAGAACGTATCCGAAAGATATCAGCTTTTGAACACGCAGAAAGAAGACCTGGTCGCTTCGAAGGAATCCATTAACGAGATCATCCTCGACCTCGACGAAAAGATGCGCAAGCAATTTGCCGAGCAGTTCGATGCGATGAACAAGGAGTTCGACAAGGTGTTCAAGGAGCTCTTTGCGGGTGGAAAGGGTGCCATCGAGCTTGTTGAGGATGAGGACATCCTTGAGGCAGGTATCAGGATCATAGCTCAGCCGCCGGGAAAGAAGCTTCAGAACATGATGCAGCTTTCGGGTGGAGAGAAGGCTCTCACAGCCATCGCACTGCTTTTCGCGATCCAGAACCTCAAGCCCTCGCCGTTCTGCCTGCTTGATGAGATCGAGGCTGCGCTTGACGATTCGAACGTCGGACGATTTGCGTCGTTTTTGCGTAAGCTTACAGGTCATTCGCAGTTCATAATAATCACTCACAGAAGAGGCACCATGGCATGTGCCGATATCCTTTACGGAATCACCATGCAGGAAAAGGGAGTTTCAAAACTCGTGAGTGTCAGCATGATAGAAAGTGAATTAGAAAAGTAAACTAGTTGAACAAAAAAGCCAATTATAGTATAGTTATTATCAGGAGTATTTTTTATGGAACAAGAGAAGAAAAGCGGGTTTTTCGGCAGACTGCTGAGCGGTCTTTCCAAGACCCGTAAGAATATAGCGAGCGGTCTTTCGGGACTGTTTTCATCAAAGCTCGATGACGATTTCTACGAAGAGCTTGAAGAGATCCTTGTTATGGCCGATATCGGAATGCAGGCTTCGGAGGACATAATCACCGAGCTTCGCGCAAAGGTTAAGGAGCAGGGACTAAAGGAGCCCGGTGAGGTAAGACAGCTTCTTATCGATATCATAGCAGGTCAGATGAATGTCGACGAGCATGCCTATGACTACGAGGATAACGGCGGAGTCGTTATGGTGATCGGTGTCAACGGTGTCGGTAAGACAACTTCGATCGGTAAGCTTGCCGCACTGCTGAGAGACAAAGGCAGAAAGGTTATCCTTGCCGCAGCCGATACATTCAGAGCAGGTGCCATCGATCAGCTTGCCGAGTGGTCGGACAGAGCGGGTGCGGTACTTATCTCACAGAGTGAAGGCAGTGATCCCGCGGCGGTCGTTTTTGACGCACTCGGAGCCGCAAAGGCCAGGAAGGCAGATATCCTTATGATT
>JAEEGH010030501.1_pt1 | contig 10481 bp, 8 predicted proteins | sample 9134181 | NCBI WGS metagenome assembly JAEEGH01 (sample SAMN16246544, study PRJNA631951) | gut metagenome | biome: gut microbiome; feature: rumen; material: DP-attached | host: Bos | place: Iran: Karaj | collected 2018-10 | reverse complement strand
AAAAGCGTGTTTTGTATCAGTAATATTCCCTTAGCCCACGTAAGAAGATAATTCTGATACGATAAAAAGTGTCAGAATTTTTCATTTTTAGAACATTTTTAGCGGTATTTGCTATAAATTAAAGTTTGTGTGTGTGAATTGAAGCTGTTTATAGCCGCTTCTTTTAATTTTTATTTAAAAAGCGAAAACGATTGGAAACGCCAAAAAACGAAAGATGCTTATAATCCATGTAATTTGTGTTTAGAATAGGTATAGGTATGAAATATCTCTCGACGGTGATTATCAGTAAGCAATGAAAAAGAGATTTGTCTGTAGAAGAATGCTTAAAACTGGCCTGTGTTGTATTGCGCTTGACGTAATTGGTAATATTTTATTAGCCGTATTTTTAATAATTGTTGGCAAAAACATCGACATAATTATCTCAATTATTGCGCCATCTAGTTTGGCGTTGACTATATTGATTGTGATTATATTTTTAATGATTCCTTATCTAGGAAGAATCAGCTATGAAAACGGCGTTGTAACACTGTGGAAATTTAAAAAGAAATACGAAATAACATCTAATAAAAAAGTTATTTTTATATTTCGAAATCCATGGACACCGCGATATACTAATAGTCCAATTTATCCGATGAAGCTTAGAGTTAAAGGCGAAAAAGAAATTATACCCATTCAAATCGTAGACAAAGAAGTTATTGAGTTTCTGAGACTGAAGCTGAATTATGTTGTTGATCCCCAAGATTTCGATTTCAATAGAATCTAAGCATTTTCGGCAATATATAAGAAGAGACAAAATACGAAAAATGTTACCAGCTCGATGAGATGATTTATGACATATCATTCTTAAATAGTCTTTTTAAAGGTGTACGAACTGTACGAGGGTGTACGAACTTTGTATCAAAATGGTGCTTTCGACCCATTAAGAAAAATACGATATTGATTAAATCAGTATCGTTTTTTTATATTTAAATATGCTCCAATCGAAAAAAGTTTTAAAATCAATAATGATTTTGTATTATTATTTATAGACAAAGAAAAGATAATAGCAAGGTTGATTCTCATATGGAAGAATTCTTTAAACAAATAAGTTCCTATATATCCGAATACGGATTTAAATTACTTTTAGCGTTATGCATCGTTATAGTCGGTGTTTGTATTGCGTGGATTATTGGTTTCTTGCTTAAAAAGATCCTCTTAAAAACCCGTCTTGATGGGGCGATGCTCACATTTATCGTTTCTATTTTACGTATTGTCATCGTTGTTCTTTCCGTATTAATTGCCGCGGGTGTCTTAGAATTAACTACTTCAGGCTTACTCGTTTCTTTAGGTACTGTTGTTATCGCCGTTGGTTTAGCTTTAAAAGATTCCTTTGCTAATTTAGCTAACGGTATCTTAATTATCTTCAATAAACCATTCCGTAGAGGTGACTTTGTTTCTATTAATGGAGTAGAAGGTAAAGTCCATAACATCAAATTATTAACCGTTGAACTCATCACATTCTCTAACGTTAAAATCGTTCTTCCAAATAATACTGTCCTTAATGGTAATATCATTAACTATAGTGCTTTAGCCATTCGAAGAGTGGATATGAAATTCTCAGTAGCCTATGGTTCAGATATGAATAAAGTCGAAGAAATACTTAGACAAGTGGCTCAAGATCATCCTCAAGTCTTAAAGTCTATGAAAATAAACATCTATATGGAATCTCACGATAGTAGTGCGATTACTTATGCAGTTAAAGTCTGGGCTAATAATGGTGATTACTTCTCTATTGCCCATTCCTTCCCAAGACTCGTTTATGATGCATTTGAAAAAGAAGGCATCAAGATTCCATTCAATCAACTCGATGTGCATTTGGATAACAGTGAAAAATAAGGAGAATGACTATGTTTAAAAAGCTAGCGGTATTATTTTCCTTATTATTAGTCACACCTTTTGCTCTTACTATCGCAGAAGCGGCTAAAGAGTCTTCTTTGAGAATGGCCTACGCTGAAGAAGGAACATTTACTGGTGAATGTGATGGTTATACCTATACCCAAAAAGATCTTGAAAGATATTATGATTCTCCAGATTTTGTGCCCGATATCGTCACTAATTTCTGGGCGCCATCTGGCTATAAATTCACTTTAAATTACACTGACGAACAACTTAATAGAGTGTTCGACCAAGCCGAAGAATGCGGTATTACTTATGGCTATATTGATTTCATTCTTAACTATAAGAAATTCGGTATGAATATTTACCTTGAATCGTTTATTAATGATTTCAACGGCGAAAACCCTAGAGAAGATTGCATCGCTTGGGTCAAAGATAAGTTCAACAATTTCCGCCCATTCTATGAAGCTAAAGAAGTAACAGTGGAAACTGATATTTCTTTAAACATCCAATTCTATTTTGCGACGCAATATTCAGGCATGACTTTTAATTTTGAAGGCGAAACTTTACAAGTTAAACCATTTGATTCAAAAGACGCGATTAAAGTTTATTCTTCATATTACGATGATCCAGAAAGAGGTGACCGTCGTATTGATATACGTGGTGAAATCATTCCTGGTTTCTTCTACGAACCACCATATTATAATGAGTACGGCTTCCATACCGATACTGTTACATCCCGCTATATCCAAACTGATTATAGTTATGATCAATACGATGACTGCGCTGATTATAAATTAACTTTATTTGCGTATCGTACCGTCGAAATCGGTGATTTAACTGGAGGTGGTGGCTTAGAAGTCACTTATCCATCGCATCCTTTGAATGTCTCCGCTAAGCTTGAATTTACTAGTGGTGGCACTAATTATGAATTCTGGTCAGATGAATTTATGATTGGTGATCCTAATTTTTCTGTCGCCATTGATGGCTATAATGACCGTTCCTCTGTTCAAATTGGCACTGAACACAATTATTCACTCCATTTTGATACATATGATGACCGTGAGATCTATTCATTATCCGCAAAAGCGACCGCTGGTCCCGTGCGACTTGATAAGAGCGAAAATTTAATCGAATATTACGATTTAGTTATCCCTCCAATCAATGATTCAGATTACTTTTTACGCGGTTCATTTAACTCTTGGACTTCTCCACAAGCCCATTACGCTTTCTATCAAGATGAATATGATAGTAATCATTACGTTTTACGTAATGTGGCATTAGATGCTGGCACCACAGTGGCCGCTAACTTAGGTTGGTCAGAGCGTGTCTTTATTAATGCTGAAACCTGGGAAGGTTGCCATTATATCATTGACCCTGTTTGGGATAGATTAGAAATCACCGAAGCTGGTGTCTATGATATCGATTTATATTTAGAAGAACCTAATGATAATCATGTGCGTTTTAATCTTGTTTCCGCAATTCCAGAATATGTAGCGCCATTTTATTTAAATGCTACTTCATTAAGTAATCCTATTAAGTTAAATGTTGATGATTTAGAAAACGATTACTATCATGCCTATAGTGTCAACCTTACTGAAGGTGATGTTTTAAGTGTTAGCGATAGTGGTTCTAATACTTTTGTTAACAAATACACTTGGCCGTCCTGTGGCTTCAAACTTGAAAACAATAAGATGATTGTCACTAAAACTGCAACTTATGATGTGACTTTCTATCCATTTGCTAATAATGGTTATCAAATCGTTTTAAGAGAAAAACCATTACCAAAAGTCGGTAATAAAGACGTTATTTATTATCTTGCTTCTAGCGATGAAGTTTTATTACATCAACAAGGTAAAGACGCGGAATTTTTAGATGAGCCCGCTGGTGGACAATATGTCGTTTGGAATGACGAAACTAATAATTATGTCAATTATGAAGGTATATCTTTAATCGATTTCTATTCTTCAGAATGTGAAGGAGAATCAACCGATTATATCTCTTTAGCTAGTAAAGATGTTCAAATCAACTTTGTTGGTGAATGGTATATCTATCTTGAAATAATGGCGGAAACTTCTAAAGGCGGCTATTATTTCCATTCTTCTTTACAGCGTCTAGAAGTATCGATTAGAGATAAAACAGGAGATTATATCGTTATTAAAACTCCTAATTCCGAAGAGTCTCTTCCTGACGAAATAAATCTCCTTAATGGTGGAGATAAAATCGAACTAGTGCCATATGTTCCATCTCACGAAGAAGGCATTAGATATTATTACGATTATGAAATCGATAAAGAAGGGGTCGTCGAAGTTAACGAAGGCGAAGATGGTCATCTTACTTTAACGACCATAAATCCTGGTTTAATTAATGTCACTTTCTATATTGAATGCGAACTATTCCCAACGATTTCTAAAACGATATCTGTGCGTGTTTTAGACGCAATTTACGATGTCGCCAAGATTACCGTTAACGATGAATTCCATTATGCTGGTAAAGATTTAAACGCCTATTTAAGCATTAGAGGTTTCACAAAAATCCAAAACATCAACGTTGATTGGACAGTGACTGATAAAGCGGGTAAAGAAATTGAAAAGAATAAATTATTGATTAACCACGACGCTTCTTTGGTGGTCAAAGATACTGAAAGTACTGACTATACATTTGCCGCTTATTATGAAGGTGTGAAATTAGATGAATTAACCGTACAAGTAAGATATGTCGATATGAATAAGTTCTTAAGAACTAACATTTGGTGGATCTTCTTAATTACTATTTCATTTGTAGCGTTATTACTCTTTTTAAAATTCTTACTTAATAGAAGTAAAACAACCGTCGAAAACATTGAAAGAGTGTATCAAGTATTTTGCCAATGCTTAAGCGATGATAAATTAACTAAAGAAGAATTAATTAAAATTAGAAAAGAAATAACTAGATGCATGCATCGCTGCGAAGACTTAAATATCGATGCCCTTAATCAATATGAAAAGGCAATTAGATATCTTCGTAAGTCTTTGTTTGATACCAAACAATTAATCAATAAATACGATACTATTTCTATAACCGATAGAGGTGTCTATACTGATCAACTTGACAAAGACTTAGCCAAAGCCCTTAACGTTGCTAAAGAAATTGAAAACGCTAAAGATTTGATAGAACAAAATCACTTCAACGCTAATCGCCATAACTTCGAAGTCTTACAAGGTGATAAGCCTAACAAAGAGAATAAAAAATAAGAAAAGACGGTGTCGCTCGATGCCGTTTTCTTTTTTATTTAAAGTAAAAGTATAAAAATGATAAAATAATGTGGTATATAATCTTTAAGAGGGCAAATATATGGATATTTTCTTAAAATACGAACTATTCATGGATGAATGTAATAAGGTTGCATTTAATTATGATCTTTTTAACAAACACCCAGAAGTCTTTGAAAATCTTTTTGCTGATGAACCATTAGATATCAGAGTTTATCAAAGAATGGCGGACAAATCATTCCTTGACCGTAATGATAACTATTCCATTTCCGTGGAGTGGTTAGTGCACGATATCAAAGATAACAAATCCATCTTAAAGCAATTATTCAATGGTAAATTCACCGATGTTAATTTAACTGAACTCGAAAGAAATATCCTTATCTTTAAAGAAGTCTTCCCTCTTATTGTCGCCAGACAATTTGCCTATAAAACATTACCAGGAGCTTGGTACTATTTTGTTTATTTTAAAAACAACGGCTTTAAATTCTATTTACCACAAGAATTCATCGATGGAAAACTTGGTGGTGAATATAAGAAAGTTGATTTAAAACAACTATCTCCTGAAGAATTATTAAAATATATTGTTCCAGATTATTATCTCGCTTTATCCGTCTCTAAAGTGTATATGCCAAAATCAAAAGACAGTGTCTTATTAAACATTAGTAGAGAGTGGATCAACGAAAACAATCAAGTCGTCAACGCGATTGAATAGTATTATTGAAATTGCATAATCGTCATATCTTGTCATACAATATCAATATAAAATTGAATTGAGGTTTTTCAATATGAAACAAAAATTTATGTTTTTAAGCATAGCCGCCCTTTTGCTTACAGCTTGTGGTGGCAATTCTAGCCAACCAACATCTCAACCTGCTCCAGGACCACAAAAGGATCCAAATGAAGTCTCTGTTTTTCTTTTATCTGGTCAATCCAATATGCAAGGTAATACAAGTTCTAGCGAAGCTAATTTAAAAACAGCTTTTGAAGATTTGGGTCTTGATGACTTAGACGATGTCATCGGTGGTATGCCAACAGTGCAAAGTAGTGTTTACTGCGCTGGCTATGGTGAATTAAATCACGAAAATTTAGTGAACAATTCTAGACTCCAAGCTTATACCAACAAAGAGAATCAATTTGCGGGTAAATTCGTGCCAACTGCTCCAGGCTTAGGTAATTCCAGTTCCCAAATGGGTCCAGAATTTGGTTTGGCCTATGCCTTAAAAGAAGAAGCTGATGAAGATCATCCAATCTTCTTAGTCAAGATGGCCTCTAATGGTTCTGGCTTTGCTCAAAGTGGTACTGATTATAACTGGCCAGTCAAAGATGAAAACGGTGCATTCCCAGAAATCAATCTCTATGATACATTTGCCAAACCATTCTTAAAGAATAATCTCAAACTTATCGAAGATATGGGTCTTACCCCAGTCATTAAAGGTTGGGTCTGGCACCAAGGCGAATCTGATTGTGATGGTGGCGTTAAAACTCAAAAATACGCTGAAAGATTAGGCGATATGGTTGCTCAATTTAGAGAAGACTTTGCTGAATATGCTAGAGATGAAGATGGCGAAAACATCGCCTTCATCGATGGTATGGTCTATCAAGGTACCAATCCAAAATCAAGCTGGACAAAACCAGAAGATATGAACGCTCAAAAGCAAGCTTTTGCAGATTCAGCTGAAAACAATTACATTGTTGATATTTACGGCAATGCTGAAGAACAGACTGATGAAAACGAATTAAAACCAGGAAGCCCAGGTGGTGACAGTATGCACTATAACACCAAGAGCTCTTTAAGACTTGGCATGGCGTATGGTCAAGTTATCCTTGATAACAACTTATTAGACTGATCCTATTAACTATTAAAATAGCCGAGTGAAATAATCATTCGGCTTTTTCTTTAGAAAGTGATATTATTTCTCTATGAGAATTTGTGTTATCGGTGGTGGTGCTTCAGGCACATTCGCGGCTATTAGAATCAAGGAGTTAAATCCTTCTTTTGATGTAACCATTATTGAAAGAAACGATAAACTCATGAAAAAGGTAGCGGTTACTGGTAATGGTAGATGCAACTACGCCAACTTAGGTTCTTTAGAAGGTAAATACAATAATTCATTTGCTAATCAAATCATTAATAATCTCAAACCAACTGAAATAGTGGATATTTTCGAAAGATATGGCATCCATCCGACAAAGATCGATAATTTAGTATTCCCTGTTTCTTTAAGCGCTCAAACGGTCGTTTTGATGTTAAATAAGCGCCTTGAAGAATTAGGCATTAAGATTTGTCTCAACGAAAAAGTTATTGATTACGAAATAAGTAATGACAAGTGCGTTTTAAAAACAGAAAAGCAATCACACGTCTTTGATAGAATCGTCTTTTCTAGTGGTGGATGCGCCTATCCTCAACTAGGAACCGATGGATCGTTATTTGATATATTGAGACAACATGGTTATAAGATTGAGTCTTTATCTCCATCATTAAGCCCAATTAAAGTCAAAGAGAACACCAAAAAGGTTTCAGGTCAAAGGGTTAAATGCCTTGTTTCTTTATTGTATAAAGACAAGCTCTATTATGCTGAAGAAGGCGAAGTCCTTTTTAAGGATGATGGATTAAGCGGAATTGTCATGCTTAATATGTCGCAAAAGATTAATGAGTTAACTGATAAAAAATCAGTGAAAATTGTTCTAGATTTAGCTCCTAATCATAAGGTAAAACCAAATCAATATTTAGAATTCGTTCATCCAAAAGTTGCCGCTTATCTAGATGAAAATGGTTTAAATATCAACGCTCTCACATATACCTTTAAAAACTTCTATGATTTTAACGTCGCGGAAGTGAGCCGTGGTGGTGTTTCTCTTGATGAAGTCACTAACAATTTACAGTCAAAGAAAGAAAACTTTGTTTTCTTCACTGGTGAAGTGTTGGACATTGATGGTATGTGTGGTGGCTTTAATTTAATGTTTGCTTTTGCTTCCGCTGAAACAGTAGCAAAAGCTGTGAGGTAATTATGTACAAGAAAGAATATATCGTCTCTAATAATGACGTTGATACAAAATTTAAACTTAAAGTTCCCGCTATATTTCGCTACTTCCAAGATGTAGCGCTTTTAGCAACGGAGGAAGCTCAAGTCGATTCAATGTCTTTAAGCAAAAAGAATATCGACTGGGTTATCACAAGAATGGTAGTGGACATCAAACGCTTGCCAAAGTGTAACGAAGTTATTTATGTTCACACATATCCAGGCAAAGATATGGCGATGTTATATCCTCGTTATTTCTTTATTACCGATAAAGATGATAATGTCATTATTCGTTCATCTTCTATTTGGGCCTTGATTGATAATAATACGAGAAAAGTTATTGTTGATAGAGATGTAATCTCTAAACTACCTGCGGAGTCTAGAGAAGATCAATTGCCTCTTCCAGAAAAGATATCTATACCAGAGAATAGTAATTTCTTAGAAAATAGAACAATACATTATAGTGATTTAGATTTTAATGCTCACATGAATAATGTTCGTTATGTCGAGCTCTTGATGGATGCTCATGATTCATCTTTCTATAAGCACAATCACATCACTTCGATTTTGCTTAATTACATGAAAGAGATAAAAGAAAAAGAGACAGTCAGTGTTTCCACGAATGCCTCTAATCCAGAAGTTATATCTGTTTCTACTGATAATTCACTTGCGTTCTTAGGCAAGGTCAGCTTCATTAACGAATAATTTTTTAGAGAATTTCTCTTTGACTTCAACGAGCATCTTCTCCATATTGTCCATACATTCGACAAAGTCGAATTGTTTGATGAACTCTGCATACTTTGTGCGCATTTCATCCATTTCATTACGATGCTCATACCAGTATTCGATGTGTTTTGTTAAATCATCGATGTTCTTAGATTGATATTTACATCTATCATCAAGAGCGAACTTTCTAGTGGCGCTCTTTTTGCTATCTGCAATAACTGGCACCATGCCACATGCAATAGCTTCTAAACATGAGATAGCTTCAATTTCAACGATGGAAGTATGGACATATAAGTCACCACACCATAAAGCGGTGTTAAGTTCTTCGTGTTTATATAGTTTTTGAATAACTGGATTGGTGAATTTTAAGCGTTTCGCAAGTTTAAGTAACGCTTTTCTTCTTGGGCCATCACCAGTCAACATAATCTGAATTTTGTCTTCATATTTTGAACGTTTAACAGCGTATAAAAGTTCTTTTTGATTCTTTTCTTTAGATAACCTACCTGACATGATAATGACAAACTTATCTTTTAGGTTATCTGGACGTTCAACTTTTTTAGGATAGAAGTAGTCAAAATTGACACCATTAGAGATGACATAACCTGGAACGTTATTCTTATTAAAACCTTTTACATAATCACGGATGAATTCTGTTGGGTAGTGGATGGCGTCAACCTTATTGAAATATGTTCCCCAAATGTAACGATATGTGCAGTTATTGACTAGGTTAGAAGCCATCATAAAAATGTGGCTAGTAAAGTTTTCTGCTTGCATGTGGAAGCCAGAAGTAAATGGGATATTGTGTCTATGACAATATTTCAAAGCTTTCTTAGAAGCACTAAATGGCACTAAGCCGTGCACAATGTCTGCGCCTTCGCAGGCTTGTCTAATGATTCTTCTAGAACCCTTAGCTAAACAGACGCCATTCTTTTTAAGATAGCCGTTTAATGGACCAAGGCTTAATCTTTTTAAGATGTAAAAGCCTGGCAAATTCTTTTTATCTGGATCTGGACAAACGACTTTAACTTCGTGTCCTTTTTTAACTAATGTAGTAATTAAATTATATGCCGCTAGAGAGGTGCCGTTATTTGCTTCTCCTAGGACATCACAAATGATGGTAACTTTCATAATTTTTAAACCTCGAACAAAAGTTTATGGTACAACGGTGTATTTTCCTACCTATTGTTCTAAACAATAATTCTATAGTTGGGTATGTGTCATTCTACTTGCTTATGAACAAGCGGTAGAGTTTTATTTTAAGATAACTTTATGGAAGGCTTTTTTGCCTTTCTTAATTTTGATTGGTTCTTTTAAATCGTCTTTAGTGATTCTTAAGTTAACATCACTAATCTTATTGCCGTTAAGGGAAATGCCACCTTGATCAATAAGTCTTCTAGCTTCGCCTTTAGAAGCAGCTAACTTGGTTAAAACTAATAAATCTAATAAACCGATATCATTTTCAAGTTCGATTTCAGTTGTTGGCATATTAGCGTCATCACCTTCACCAGAGAATAATGCACGAGCGGCTTCTAAGGCTTTTCTTGCTTCTTCTTCACCATGTACTAACTTAGTGATTTCAAAGGCTAAGATTTCTTTCTTTTCATTGATT
>JAEEGH010030497.1_pt1 | contig 10481 bp, 8 predicted proteins | sample 9134181 | NCBI WGS metagenome assembly JAEEGH01 (sample SAMN16246544, study PRJNA631951) | gut metagenome | biome: gut microbiome; feature: rumen; material: DP-attached | host: Bos | place: Iran: Karaj | collected 2018-10 | reverse complement strand
GCAGTACGACAAACCCTATACATTCGTCAATCTTTTCAAATTCCCCGACAACGGGTCGCCGACCAGCCCCGGCAGTTCCTACTATTTCTACTACAACAACGTGCTGTTCGTCGCGCTCGACATGAACAACTCCGACATCGCGTCCGGTTCGCGTTTCGACGAAGAGGCCGTCTGGTTCCGGGAAACGATGGACCGCCTGCAGGGTACGTACCAGTATCTGGTCGTCTTTATGCACAAGTCGGTTTACGGCTCCGATCTCGTCGATCCGGCCGTCGCCCGGGAACTGCGGCCGCAGTGGGCCCCGTTGTTCCAGCAGTACCAGGTCGATCTGGTCCTGAGCGGCCACGACCACATCTTCTCCCGGACCAACGCGATGGAGGGCGGCACCTTCTACCTCGACATGGGCTCCAGCGGCGACAAGAAGCGCCGGCCCGACAGCACGATGTGGGAAAACACGGCCCGCTACGCCAAAGTCATCGACCTGATCGACGAAGAAATCAGCTGCGCCTGCCACGTCGAAGTCGACGATACCTGCCTGCAAGTAACGGTCTACGACCAGAACCGCCAGGTCGTGGACAGCTTCCGCATCCCGCGGAAAGGAGGGAACTAGCGGGGTGGCGATAAGGACGATGGAATAATCTTTGTTACTTTCCCGGGCATTTCCCGTCCTTATTGAAAAGACCCTTGTATGAGAAATAAATTGCTTTTGACACTTGGCTGTGTCCTGGGCTGGCTGATGCCGGCCGGGGCTCAGTTTATTCCGGGAGGATTGTTCGAAAAGAACCAGGGCACCGTCGTCGTGAAGGTGCTGGAACAGGGCTCCGAGAAGCCGGTGCCCTTCGCCTCGGCTTATCTGACCGCCAAGAACGATACGCTGATCACCAACTTCGCGCTGACCGACACGACCGGCCTGGCCCGCATCACGAAGGTGACGCGGGGCAATTACGTGCTGACCGTCGAGATGCTGGGCTACAAGACGTACAACAAAGAGCATTATTTCTCGTTCGATTGGAACCGGGATTCCGTGGACCTGGGCGTCGTGCAGCTCGCGGAGGATGCGCAGCTGCTGGACGCGGCGCACGTATCGGCCATCGGCAACCCGATCGAGATCAAGCAGGACACCATCATTTTCAACGCCGCTTCGTTCCAGATGGGGCAGAACCAGATGCTCGAGGATCTGCTCAAGCGGATGCCGGGTATGGAGGTTTCGAAAGACGGCACGGTGAAATACAACGGCGAAACCATCCAGAAGATCACGGTGGGCGGCAAGACTTTCTTCTTCGACGATCCGAAGATGGCCCTCAAGAACCTGCCGGCCAAGGTGGTGGACAAGGTAAAGGTCATCGACAAGGTGAGCGATTCCGAACAGTTCACGGGCGTTTCAACCGACCGCGAGAAGGTAATGGATCTGGAATTCAAGCAGGAATTCAAGAAAGGCTGGTTCGGCAACGCCACGGTCGGCGCCGGCACGACGGTGGCCGGCGACCGCAAGGATGAGATGATCGACAACCGCGGCTTCCTCTACACCGGCAACGCGATGGTGTCGGGCTACAACGAAAAAGACCAGATTACGCTGGTGGGCGGAGCCTACAACGCGCCGATTTCGGGCGATGACGGCATATTTGTCGCCGTTATGGTGGATGGTGACGAGCAATCCCGCATGGTCTTCGGCGGCGGTGGCGGCGGCATCCAGACGTACCGGCAGCTGGGGGCCAACTACAATACGACGCGTATCAAAGGCGTTGAAACGACCGGAGCGGCCAACTACAATCACTCCTTCAACGATTCGCGCAGCCGTTCAGAGCGAACGACCTTCGACGCCACCGGCAGCGATATCTTTACCGGGACCGAAAACAAGGCCTTCTCGGCGGCCGACAACGTTAAGATCAATTTCGAACTCAAGAACACCGACCGGAAAAAAATTCTCTTCTCCTTCGAACCGACCTTCCGCTATGTCGGCGAGAAGACCGAACAATACAACGAAAACGCTTCGAAGCAGGTGGGCGGCGGGCAACGACTCAACAGTTCTTCGTCCAGCAACTACGCGCAGTCCGGGCAGTTCTCCCACAATGCGGCCTTCAGCCTGGGCGTCAAATCGCTGGGCGGCAACAAGCTTCGCAGCTTGACGCTTTCCGGAAACTATTCCCTGTCCGATTACGACGCGGACAGCCGGGAATTCTCGCAGACGTTCCGGCAGGCCGTACAGGATCCCGTGACCCGCGATCTTTTCTACAAGACCGATAACCGCAATTATTCCGGAAATATCCGGCTGGCCTACAACGAGCCCCTTTCGGAGCGTTGGATGTTCACGGTCAATGCCAACGGTCACGCCTCGTGGCGGAACAACGGAAAGGATGCCTTCGACCGCACGTCGGGGACGGCCGGTTTCAATCCTTCGGTCGTCGACCGGAACAACTACACGAAACACAACGACTATTACTCTTCGTTCACGAAGAACCGCTACATCTACTTCAACGAAAGCGTCCAGCTCCAGTACAAGAAAGACGCGTATTCCCTGCAGTTTGGTGCCCAGATGCAGGAGACGCTCAACGAGACGCGTGCCAAGTCGCTGGGCCGGGAGACCGAAACCGGCCTGGGCGAGTGGCTGTTCGACTGGAACCCGTATCTCAACTACCGCTGGATGAAGAATCAGAAAACCGTCAATCTTTTCTACAACGGCCGGTCCACCCGTCCTTCCGCGGCCAATCAGCTGCCCGTACTGGACATCTCGGTGCCTACGCGGCTGCGGATGGGCAACATCTACCTGAAACCCGCGTATGGTCATCTGCTGAGCGGAAGCCTTTATCTCAATAATCCGCAGAAGCAGTTGAGTTTCAATCTCTTTATGAATACCGCCATGAACATGCGGCAGATGGTGACGGCCAGCTGGTTCGACGCGGACGGCATCCAGTACAGCATCCCGGTGAACTCCGCGAAGCCGGCGTTCACGGCGATGGTGTACTCCGGCGCTTCGATTCCGCTGACCAGCGACAAGAAGTTGAAATTGATGCCCGGTATTTCTTTGACAGACAGCCGGGCGATCAGCTATCAGAACACCCGGCGGCTGGAGGGTCTCGATGTGGATGCGTTCGATTATGCGAAGTTTATGGATGGGTTCTGGGGCGATGCCGCCGGCAACCTCTTCTATTCCGGAAAGAGCGGGTTCAGCGAAAGCGTGACCAACAGCCTGTCGTTCCAACCGAGTCTCAGCCTGGATTACCGGGGTGAGACGATCTCTGCCTATCTGACCGGTATGACTTCCTACCAGTCATCCCATTATTCCCTCGACAGCGCCGCGGATACGAAGACCTGGTCCAGCACCGTCGCCGTAAACCTGGAATGGGAGACGAAACACGGATGGGAATTGGAGACGGATGCCTCCTACCATTTTTATCACGGCTTCCCGGAAGGCTACAACCAGCCGTTCCTGATGTGGGATGCCGGCATCGTCAAGAACATCAAGCAGTTCTCCATCGGCTTCCACGCCAGTGACATCCTGAACAGCACGCGCACCACGCGCCACATCACGACCGAAAACTACGTGGAAGACGCGATGTACAACCAGCTCGGCCGCCATTTCTTCATCACCCTGAAATGGAACTTCGGCAAACTCAACGCCGCCCAAAGCAACAAGGCCAGCCGGGCCGCGATGCAGATGATGTTCTAGGTTGTGGCACTGAACTGGTTGAGTATGAGCGACTTCTTGAAAATCGCTTGCGCCAAAACACGCAAGCGATTTTTAGGATAAAGCTGACTATCAGGATATTGTCCGCCACAGGCAGGAAGGGCGCCAAGGCTATCGGTCGCGGAGCCAGCGGAGGGCGTCTTCGAGGGGATTGTCCGTCGCCACGTCCGGTGCGATGGGGTCGTCGCAGAAGATTTCGCCGGTGCGGGCCATGTCGCAGCCGGTCGTCAGAATGAGCTGCGAGCCGTCGGGCATAGGGTATGGCGCGTTTGCTGAGGCGTAGCCGGCTGTCGGAGCGCCGAAGGTGCGGGCTTTCTCCAGTCCCCGGAAGCAGAGCAGGGTCGCTTCGCCGGAGCTGGCTGTTTTATCATCGGTCAGCAGGGCGACGGGGCAGTCGAGGGCCGGCCGGGCCGCGAGTCCCACATTCCGCAGGACCATTTCTTTCGTCACGTGCATCGTGAACTTCCGGGTTTTGAATCGCAGGATATTGTCGTCCGGCAAGAAACGATGAATGGCGGCGATCATCGGATACATATTGCCGCCAGTATTGCCGCGCAGGTCGATGATGACGCCTTTCGGGGCGTCGGCTTCCGGGGCGTCGGCTTCCGGCAGCGCGTCGAGCACGGCCTTGGCATAGCGCTGGTTTTCATCGGCCGACTGGCCGCTGAAATGCGGCAGAACGATGAGCAGGATGCCGTCATCGAGCGTCGTCACCGAAGGCTCGGTTGCCATGTCCTCGGCCGACAACTCCTGCTGGCGCTCCTCAGTCCAGATGAAAGAATGCTTGCCCCCGGCTACCTTAATCGCCGTCCGGGTAATCTCGTAAGCCTCTTCCTTCGACCCGGGCATGGCCTCCAACGCCGCCGCCCGCGTCTGTTCCCACGCCGGCCCCTCGGCGAACAGCCCGTGCTTGTCCATCAGCTTGACGGCTTTCTTGACATATTTTTGTTCCGTACTCTGGCACCCGGCCAGCAGCAGACTGACCACTGCGGCCAGTGTGAAAATAGAGAGATACAGTGAACGTTTCATACGGCGAATGTACGCATTTTATGGCAATTATCCTCGCGGAACGACATGTCCAAGCAGATTCTGCGCAGTCGGTCTGGCAGCGAAAGGGATGGCGGCGCCGCTTGATGCCTTTCGCTGCCAAATACCGACGATTTCGGCCGAAAAGTGGCAACGAAAGGGATGAGATAGATGAACTATACCTTTCGCTGCCGGAAAATGAGATAAAGCAGATGTAACGCCATCGCAGTAAGCAGCATCCAGGTAACGCCAGAGAGCGGCTGCGCAAGTTTCCCGACCGCCATCAGGTAGAGACTCAGTGACAGCCAGGCAAAGACGGCAATTCCCCACATTTTTAAGGCGCGGCCGATAGCTGTTGCTAAAACTGGATTGTCTTCTCCCGCTTGCCAAGGCAGATTGATCAGCCGGGGGTGTTTTTGGACAAAGAATAGCAGTCCATACAAGGCCGCAGCGATGAGTGCCAGATATAAAAAAACCGTCCGGTCTCCCCAGGCGTCAATTTCTCCATGGAAGAAATGCTTGGGAACGGGTATCCCTGCCAGTTCGCCATAGTGTACTAGCGGGAAAAGTGTCACCAGCAGCAAGACAGCAGTTATGATTTCCTCGAAGAGGCGGATTCTCTTGTTCATAATGGCAGCGTTATATGCAGTAAAGTTAGCAAATAATCCCTATCTTTGAGGAAAGCATTTCGTCGGTGCGGCGGGCCGTGGCGAACGAAGCGTGCGAAAGATTTGTGAAACTGTAGTAAAACGAAATGCCTTGAGAAAGACCTATCACCTCTGTCTCTCTTCCCACAATGAAGTGATGTTCCGGAGTGAAGCTGACTTGTGTCGCGGCTTCAATGCCTTGGCGCTTGCCATCCTGGAAACAGATTCCCGTCTGCTGGCAGAAGGTTTCTTGACCACCCATTTCCATCAACTGGTTCAGACAGACTGTCCGGAAGAAGTCATCCGGCGGACACGCTATGCGCATGCCCGGTTTTTCAATACGAAATACAAGCGACGGGGAAGCCTGGGCGAAAGGCGACCCTTTTCGCTTGAGGTGGAAGGATTCCACCATACCGTGGCTGCCCTGAACTACGTAAATCGGCAGGGGCTCCATCACGGACTTTCACAGACACCTTTCGGTTACCGGCACTGTTCAGCCGGCGTGTTCTTCCAACAGGACTTCGGGCATCGGCAACCTTTGGCATTGATGCCTGCTGACCAACGTTATAAGTATCTGCCTAAAGGAATCAACATTCCGACAGAATACAGGATGGATACGAGCGGGCTGCTGCTGCGGGAAGACGTCATCGATACTGCACAGGTGGAATCCTTCTACGCCACTCCGCGGAATTATCTATACCAGATGAACAAGATCGGCGATGAAATGTCGGTAAAAGAACAGCAACAAGAAGAATCCACCACGCCCATCATCACGATGGCCGTCATGGAACCCGGCTATTCTCATGAAGAGATTGGCCGGCTGCTGCAAAATGAAAAAGGACGCTATGATCCGCATATGATTACGGACCTGGAGTTATGTGCCGTCATCGACGATGCCTGTCTGCCCAAATACTTCAAAGGCGCCACCCTCTACGAACTGTCCCGGCAGCAACGGATCTGGCTCTGCAATCTGCTCTGGAAAAACCTTTGGCACCGCCGTCGGAAAAGGGCCACGGAAGCCCAATTGAAGCGATGCCTCTGGCTATGAAGCATCTTTCGCGAGAGATGTGGGCCAGAGACCGATTCCTTTATTCCATTGTTTGGCAACGAAAGGGATCATTTATCTATCTCATCCCTTTCGTTGCCACTTTTCGGCCGAAACAGTTGTTTCTTGGCAGCGAAAGGCATCAAGCGGCGCCGTCATTCCTTTCGCTGCCATACTAACGGCGCAAAAGAGGACGCAACTACTGTTACGCACCTACTTGTTGACCGAGTCTATTTGTTGGTCGGCGTAGCTGTTTGGGAGAAGGCGGCGATGACGGCGCGGAGGGCGCGGGCGTCATCACGGGGGCGGACGGTGCCTTCGTCGTTGCCGGACTTGAGGGTGTAGTAGCGGTTGAGGAAGCTGTTGGCGTCGGACCAGATGGTATGGATGTAGCCTTGCAGGTGGGATGCGGTTGCGGGGGCGGATTGCTTGCGGAAGCGGGCCATGTCGCTGATCTGCTGCAGGCAGACGTCGGGATTCCGGTAACCGCAGGAAGCGACGTTGAAGCCTTTCATTGCGAAATAAACGCCGGTCAGGTCGGCCCGTTCGTAGTGCCAGTCGCAGATGAAGACATCTTTCGGAATCATGTCGATGGCCGGCCAGGTGTCGTTGTAGCTGGCTTCCCACTCGCCGAGTCCGGTCGTGCGGCCGTCGAGCAGACGGTCGCCCCAGATCATCAACTGACGGCCTTTCTCCGCCAGGTGGTCGTGGATCAGGGTTACCTCGCCGGCGAACAGTTCGGCTTTGTCGTGGTCGTGGCAGCGGGGGCATTCCGCTTCGCCCAGATAGAACACTTCGTCCATCCCGGCGTGGAAGCCGTCGGCCTCGAAGGCATCGCAGAGTTCATCCACCACCGCGAAGACGACGTCGTGCACTTCCGGATGGAGCGGACAATAGCTTTTGCAGTAGAGGCGGTCGGGATTCGGCCAGGGCTTATAATTCGCCGTCTTGACGGAAGGGTTTTCGTCGAACTGGGGATACTCGCGCAAAAGGGCATAGGTCGTTTCCGCCCAGGACTGATGCCCCAGCAGATTGATCTGCGGCACGACGCGGATTCCGTGCTTGCGGCAGACTGCTACGATTTTCCCCACATCTTCCCGGGTCAGCGGATTGGGGTCCCGAAGTTCCGGATGCGATTCAAAGGCGTAGTTCCAGTCCACCCGCAGGATGAGCAGGTTGAAATGGGCCGGCGCCAGTTCTTCTTCCACGAAGGTAAGGAAACGATCCAGCCCGGCGGGTTTGGGCGCTTCGATGGCCAGGCCCCTGACGGGGAGAGACTCAGCGGCATCTTCTTCTGCGGCCCGGCAGAAGGAGGGGAATAGCAGCATCAGGGATACGGTCAGCAGCAAAAAGGAGAAATGTTTCATGGCGACGATGTGTATGAATCAGATGGCAGACAAATATAAAAATAATCCTTGGATTGCGTCTCAAAGCGTCAGGTGTCCCCTTCGGACGGCGGTTTCGAGGAGTTCACCGGGGATGATGTGGCGGACGGCGTCGATGATGGCGTTGAGTTTGGCTTCGTGGATGAAGTCGGCCCGAACGACGAGGGAGATGGTACGCGTCGGGGTCGGATCGATAATGGGACGGAGGCATTTCTGCTGGCTGTACATAATCAGGCCAGTATGCGTCTCCGGGACGATGGTGATGCCGCCGTTATCGTTGACGACCTGGATCAGGATGCCGACCCGGCCGCCTTCGAAGAAGCGTTCATAGGTAAAATCGCCTCCCTTGAGATCCTGGGAATCGAGTTGCCGCAAGCCGTCACGGATAATCCAAAGGGGCTGGCCCAACAGGGTCTCAGTCCGTATATTCTCCTGGGAATAGGCCGGATTGTCGGGCGATACATAGGCCAGAAAACGTTCGCGATAGAGCGGGATATCCAGAAAGCCGGGGTCCCGGACCGATCCGGCGATGATGCCCATATCTACCTCCGCCTTTCGGAGCTTATCCAGGAGGGTATCGGTCAGCATCTCTTCCATCTGCAGCGAGATGGACGGATATCGGTCTCCGAAGAATTTGAACAGGCCGGGCACCAATACCGGAGCGACCGTCGAAATGAGGGCGATTCGGAGCGGTCCGGCGAGCGATTCCTTTTCCGAGCGGGTCATCTGGGCAATCTGTTCCACATTGTACAGCACCACCTTTGCCTGGTCGATGACCTTGCGGCCGATTTCCGTAGGTGCCACGGGGTGGGCATCCCGGTTGAAGAGACGCACATCCAGTTCTTCCTCCATTTTCTTGACCATCAGGCTCAAGGTCGACTGGGTAAGGCCGCAGGCCTCGGCCGCCTTGCCGAAATGCCTGTACGTGTCGATGGCAACGATGTAACGCAGCTGCTGAAGTGTCATAATTCCGGTATCATTGATAATATCAATGCAAATATAAAAATTATTGTATTGATTAATGACTTATGGGGCCATAACTTTGCCCCGTCAATCGAACGATATGAAGTGGACGGTCATCACCTGGTTTATCGGCGTCTCGCTGCTGCTGGTCGCGGCACTCATGGCTGTGTCGTGCATCATCGCCTTGTGCATCCCGGGCGATGGGAGCTGGGCTCCGCTTCTGTTTTCGACGATTCTCACAGCATGTGCCGGGGTATTCCCTCTCATTTTTGTGAGGAAAGGACGGCATCGGCTCTCTTTCCGCGAGGGAAACTGCATCGTCGTCCTGGCCTGGATTCTGGCTTGCTTCTTTGGAACGCTCCCCTTCCTGCTCTATGGCGGGGAGTTCACGCCCGTCAATGCCCTCTTCGAGAGCATTTCCGGCTTCACGACCACCGGCGCCTCCATTCTGAACGATATCGAAGCGCTCCCGAAAGGGCTCCTGTTCTGGCGCATCTCCACAGCCTGGGCAGGTGGCATCGGCATCGTCACCCTGTTCTCGATGCTGACCGGACGGGCAGACAAATCGACACTTTCCAAGGCTGAAATATCCAGCATCGCCCGGGAATCCTTCGCAGGCGGAAGGAGCATCAGCTTCGCCAACCGCATGCTGATTACCTATCTCGCCCTCACGGTCGTCTCTTTCCTGTCGCTGAAACTGACGGGATTGGGCTGGTTCGATGCGGCCACCCACGCGATGTCAGCCTGCAGCACCTGCGGGTTCTCCACCCGGAATGCCAGCGTGGCCTTCTTTGACAACCCGGCCGCAGAATTCGTCTTGACCCTGACCATGCTCGCCGCCGGCATCCACTTCGGCATCCTGTTCCTCGCGATCCTGCGGGGCAAGCCCGAATACTTCTGGAAATCCGAAACCATCAAGGTATTCCTCGCCCTGGTCGGCGTGGCCATCCTCGTCGTCACCGCGGACCTGCTGATCAACGGGCACTACCCTTCTTTCGGCTCGGCGCTGCGGGATGCATCCTTCCAGGTGGCCTCCATCTCCACCACCACCGGATTCGCCACCCAAGACACGACGCTCTGGCCACCGCTCAGCATGTCGGTGCTGATCATCTGCTCGCTCATCTGCGGCTGCTCCGGCTCCACGTCCGGCGGCATCAAGGTCGACCGGGCCATCGTGGCCATCAAAGGCCTCCAACGGAAAGTGAAACTGACCGTTTCGCCCAACGCCGTGACGAGCGTCCGCGTGGACGGCAAGGTAAAATCGATCGAACAGGTCAGCGACGCCTTCGGCTATATCTTCTGCTACCTGCTCATCGTGGTTGCGTTCGCCACGCTGAACAACGCCATGGGCCTGGACTTCACCACCGGCGTCACCGCCTCAGTCGCCTGCATCGGCAACGTCGGCCCGGGATTCGGCGATGTCGGCTCGATGTGCAATTATGCCGCGTTCCCGCCACTGCTCAAAGTATCCAGCATGCTGGAAATGATGATCGGCCGTCTGGAAATCTTCCCGGTCCTCTATCTGGTGCGCTCCATCCGGAGGAAGTAACCGGGCTATCGCAGTAGATAATTTGAATTCATCCGGTCCAGATCGCGGCGGAGACCTTCGGCATTGCGGCTCTTGGCGGCGTTGAGCTTGCCGAAATTCCATTTCACGGAGAAGATGAAACTGCGGCCGGTCTGGTTATGCATCGAATCTTCCACATAGTTGGCCGTCACGACGTGGCCCG
>JAEEGH010030489.1_pt1 | contig 10482 bp, 13 predicted proteins | sample 9134181 | NCBI WGS metagenome assembly JAEEGH01 (sample SAMN16246544, study PRJNA631951) | gut metagenome | biome: gut microbiome; feature: rumen; material: DP-attached | host: Bos | place: Iran: Karaj | collected 2018-10 | reverse complement strand
GACTCTTCCTGATACCATGTATAATGGTAACCCTTTTAGTTTAATTTGTTCCAAATGACAGTTTATACCAAAGGCGTTTTTTAAAGCATTTTCCAGCATAATATCACCTCGATAACATTTTTTCTTTTATAGTAACATTAAATATGTTATCGTTCAATATTTATGTTACCGTCCTACAAATCTCAGTGATATTAAACCCCAAAACAACATCTATGCTTTTTTATTTTAATAGCAAAGTTCAGTCCTGTCCTTTAACGCGTGGTATAAAATTTGGTCCTTATACCTTCTAGCACCCTTTTCTTCCGCTTTTGTGATCTTCTATAGAACAAGCATCAGGTGTTCCATATTCAATAAGGCCCACTACCGCAGGATCTAGCGTTATGCTTCCATCTTCTAGTACAAAGGCCGGTATACCAACATCTCCAATCTCCTTGGAATGGTCAAATGCCGGATTGTTATCACGAAGTCTGGTAAAAGCTCCCATGTTTCTGATATTCTCACCTATGTTAATGTACTCAAATTCATCCTCACGCCCTACTATCTGCTCATGAATGTAATCGCAGTATGGACATGTAGGCATTCCGTATATTTTGATCATGTTTTTTCCTCCAATCAAATCAATACTATCTTCATATACTTTCAACTCCCCTAATTATATGCAAAAAAGGACTCTGGCGCTATATGAGTCGTCAGAGTCTATCTATGGTAAATCCCCATAATGTGTCAGGGTTATTGTAAGGAGGAAGGCTACGAACATTTTGGCGCAGCCCTTATTCCTTCATCTCAAAACCTCATCTATAATTCAATTGTCAGTTCTTTAGAAAGGATTAGCCCGGCTGACCTCACAAGCCCCCCTACCAGACCGCATGCCCTGTGGCATCAAATCCCTACTACTCAGAGGATGGATCATTTCATTCAGGATTTGTACTCATGAACACAACAACGATTATTACAATTTAAGCTGCTAAATCTCAAGAACGTACTTATCAATGTGTACCTTAGACTCCAGATCCTTTATAGACTCATCTGAATATGCCGTAGATTCTTCACCAAGAATAGCGTTGGCTTCTTTCATAAAAGCAACATATGTCGAATCTTCAGTACCTATCTTCTTAACATTGAACTTTCTAAATAATGCCTTGCTAGCTTCATTATCAGAATAGATTCTCACAATGAATCTGTTAATATCGTTTCTATTCTTAAGGTATTCAGTAAAAGCCTTTATAGCATTATATCCCCATTTTTGATTTTGATATTCTGGAAGAATATTTATCCCAATTTCCGGAAGATCATTATCAGATTCCTTTAAAAGTAAATCGCCAATATATAGGTCATTCACAGTAGAAAAGATAGAATAATGAGTCTCGCCATCTCTATTTAATGCAAGAGACCAAGCAAAGTCATACAGCATCTCATCCTCATACATTTTAGGATTAAATGAAAGCTTAATTGCAAGATCCCTATAGTTCTTTTTGTCACTTTTTTCTAAACGTCTTATGGTAATTATTTCGTTATTATAGTAGTCATTCATATGTTAACAATCGTCTTCTAGATCCTCAAAGAGGCTCTTTCCGTCTCCTATAGTTCCTCTGTCAAGTTCGTTTATTTCTTCAAAGTGGAATTTGACAGTTTTGTATACGGGTAAATCTTCTTATCCCCCTACAACACTCCAACTTCTGCCAAATCCAATGTACTAAGCCCCTATTATTTTAATAAAAGCAGAATTACACAAAATATTATCCAAATAATAAAGTCAATCTTCATCCTTGAGCTTCCAGATCCAGAATACTGTGAATAGTAATCTCCAGTTCCTTTATAATGCTCATAAAAATATCTGTTATCATCACTTCCGATGCCTTTGTCGTAATTGCTCATTATGGTCTCTCCTCGTCACTTACTGTTAGCGTTAATCATAATAGTCATTCCAATAATCTTCAGCTGCATCATATGCTTCGTCTTCATCTTCATAATCATCTTCATAGTCATAAAACTCTTCGTACTTATCATCAGCAAAGTCCTGTGCTGACTTGTATTTATGTACATCATATGGGTCATATGATTTCTTTGATCCTGACTTCTTTGATGAACTCTTGTTGGTAGATGATTTGCTTGATGATGTTGATCTTTTGGTGGTGTAACCGCTACTCTTATTTGAAGACTTGTTCGTGCTTGTCTTCTCAGTATGAGTTGAACAATACCTGGTTCCTTCTACCACCTTACTTGTGCATTTGCTATTACTACATGTATGCCTTGAGCAATACCTACTGTCTTTGGTGGCACGTCCCCAGCATCCACTTGCTGCACATGCTTTATATCCCTTTTCACTTGCATAAAGAGCAGCATGTGTATCACAAAATACTGTTCCGTTAGAAGTGTTCTCAGCAGAACAGCCGTTATATCCACATCTGTCATATGCCTTGGATTCTATTGATCCGGCTCCTAATACTAACATTGCCACCATTATTGTAGCTATAATTCTCTTCATAACCTATACCTCCATTTCAGGCGAAAAGTGCTTTTTCCTGTTATAAACCTAATACCAATCGCCTTTGTAATACATGATTATTTCAGCGAAATCATTATTGTTATTTTGTTAAACAGTGATGATTGATTTCCTTTGCTTCCTTTGTTCTGATGATATAATCTTCGCACTTCATATATCCCATAAAAAGTACAGCTTCAAAATGCCGGTTACTATTCACACTTTCCCAGATATGGTATCTTTCACATAAAGAGTTTACGGTCATATAAAAATGCCAAGAAGCTAGAAAAAATCTAACTTTTTTGGCATTTTTTGTTGCAACTATCATCTTTATGTGTTATACTTTACACATAAAGATAAAGGAGGTACACCATGGGAATTGTATATCAGACCGACAAGAGATCTGGCATCACATATGCCTATGAAAATCAATCATTCTGGGATCCGGAACTCAAACGTTCCAAATCAAAAAGGAAGCTGATAGGCCGCGTTGATCCTGAGACGAAAGAGATCATTCCTACCGATGGCAGATGTAAAAAGCGCAGTCCTTCCTATGAAGCAGGAAGTGATGATTACGAAATGCCCAAGACCATGAAGGGGCTTAAAGATGAAATCCGCAGGCTTTTAAAAGAGAATCAGGAGCTGCGCGATCAGTTGGAAAAATATAAATCAAAGTGATGGGGATAACCGGGGATGGAACTGAAAGAAGCATATGAAGTTATAAAAAAGGAATGGCACGCTGCTGAGCGCAAGGTCAAAAAACTTGAGAAAGAGCTGGAAAAGCTCAGAAAAGAAGGTGCTTCAGATTCCCGTGTTCAGAAACTTCTAAGTCAGATCCAGGGCCTCAACAACAAGGTTTCTCAGTACAAATCCCTTTCAGATCGCTACCAGGAACTCTATGAAAAAGAGCGCTCCAAAGTCAAAGAGCTAAAGAACGAGAACTTCAGCCTTGAGCTTGAAAACCAGCACCTCAAGGACAAGCTTGCTTTTCTCATGGATGAGGATTCATCTGAAAAAATAACTGTTACCAAGGATGCTGAAGCCCAAATAGCTGCGCTTAAGGATGAAGTTGCAAGGCTTACTGCCAGACTTAATAACAACGGCACCAATACCGGTACTCCAACATCCAAAACAGCTATAGACCAGAAAAAAGTAATTCCGAATTCAAGAGAAAAATCTGACCTTTCAAAAGGTGGTCAGCCTGGTCATGAGAAGCATGAAATGGCACAGTTTTCTAATGAGGAGATCACCAATGAAACAGTTCATGCCCTTGTTGAATGTCCTAAATGCGGCAGTCATAACCTTGAAGAGGTCGGTGAAACCATCAAGGATGAATTCGATTATGAGGTCAAAGTCATTAAGCACAGACATCGTTTTGTTGAATATACCTGCCTTGACTGTGGTGCAACAGTCCGTGCTCCCCTTGGATCACTTAAAGCTGCCAACCAGTATGGTAAGGTCATGCAGGCAATGGCTCTCTCCCTCATGGATCTTGGATTTGTAAGTATCAATCGCACAAGAAAAATCCTTACCGGCTTTTCTCCTGAACCACTTACTCTCAGCGAGGGATATCTGGCAAAGCTTCAGAAGCGCTATTCCCAAAAGCTCCATGCTTTTGTGGTTGAACTAAAGAACATCATCATAGGACTTCCGCTTATTTATTGGGATGACACTGTGGTCTTCGTCAACACTGCCAGAGCATGTATGAGGTTTTATGGCAATGATCACATCGCTTTATATACCGCACACCTCCACAAAGATCTTGAAGGGATACTTGAAGACAACATACTCCCGGTGCTGAGTTCTGGAACAAAAGTTATGCATGACCATAACACGATAAATTATCATGAAGGCTTTGTGTTCAGAAATGTGGAATGCAACCAGCATCTTGAAAGGGATCTGCAGAAGCTGCTCGATTCATCAAACCATCCCTGGGCCAAGGCGCTCAAAGAACTGATTCAGTCGATGATTCATGACAGAAAACATCTGATAGCTGAAGGTGCTACTGCATTTCCAAAAGAAACTGTAGAAACATTCCTCATGAAAGTGGACTCTCTTCTGGATAGTGGTTACAAAGAATATATTGCTGATCTGGGACATTATTATGAGAGTGATGAGAATGCTCTTCTCAACAGAATCAGAGAGTATAAGAACAACTACTTTGACTGGGTTAAGGATTTCTCCATCCCTACAACAAACAACCTTAGCGAAAGATCGCTCAGATTCGTAAAGACTAAAGACAAGGTCTCCGGCCAGTTCCAGAGCATTAAATACGCATCATATTTTGCAGATATCAGGACTTATCTTGAAACCTGTGCAAGAAATGGTGTCAGCGAATTCACTGCCCTTATGAGACTGACCTCAGGAGAGCCATATACTGTAGCGGAACTATTAGGCGGAGCATAACTCCGCCCCATTAAAGTCCCTTCAAAACTGGATTTTCTGTTTTGTTAAAAGAATCAAAAGTCATTGCTTTAATAAGCACCTAACTTCTTCTGTTTTGTAACATTTCACCTATGAATCTCATCTATATTTTTGGCAATCTCATCAAATACGTTCTTAGCATTTATTCTATCGTGGAAACCAACAAATGAACCTGCGTGGACTTCAACTGTAAACTCTTTTCCATCAACAGTGATAGTGTCGCTGCAATTTCTGACTTTAGATGCAATGTCTTCTGCATGGGACGGATTGCTACTATTGGTAAACACCACAAACTCATCTCCGCCTATTCGCAAAAAGATGTCACCGTCATTGCAAGCTTCATCAATTCTTCTCATTGTTTCCAAAATAGCTGCATCTCCTGCTTTTGTCCCCAGGTTATCGTTGATCCACATAAGATGCTTTATGTCAGCACAGACATAAGCATTATCCTTACGCTCCTTCAATACATCATATAATTCCGTAAGGTCATATTTTATTCTCTTCATGTTATCGTCCTCCAAATTGTTCAGTAAACCTGCTGAAAGCTTAGGAGTATGACCTGAAAAGCGCCTGTTTTTACGGTAATCTGTTGGAGTCATCATCCAGACCTGCTGAAAGCCTCTGGTAAAAGACTCATGATTAGAATATCCGTACTTAAGTGAAATACTGAGGATGCTGTCATCTGTTGTAAGTAAATCTCTTGCTGCGCAGGAAAATCGTCTTCTTAAAATGTAATCCTTTACTGTCATGTGGAATACATACTTAAAGCGCTTTTGCAAGCTGGACATAGATATTCCGCAACACCTCGCTATTTCTTCTACAGAAAGATCTCCCGCAATATTCTCTTCTATAAACTCAAGTACATCCATGAGCGCTTCGATGCTATTTGTCATCCCTAAGCTCCTGTAACAAAAAATTTATCGGCCCGATAATATATTTATAGCATCAATGAAAGAACCTTTCTTGACTTTTTACGGAAATAATCGTTACTATGAGCATTCAAAACTGTGAATAGTAACTCACCCAGTATCCATGCACCTTTCAGCAATCCTTACAATAAAAAAGACGCATAGCCCATCACACAGATCTACACGCCTTTTACTTTTCTTATAAAGCCCACTCTCACTTCTTCCACACATCTGACTAATAGCCAAGCGTGGACTATTTTCCATTTTTCTTAGCAATGCAGGCTTATTTTCCCATCTTTAAACAACAACTCAACGATATAAGGATGCTCCTTTGTTTTATCGTTTGGATAATGAAGGCAGAAATAGTATTTGCCTTCAAAGTTTTTAAACACCATGCCGTGGCCGCCGTTTTCTCTCCACAGTGGCTCATCAATCTGCTCCCACGCTCCGCTTATGGTTCCATCTAGAGATCTAGCAATCCCGACTGCATAGCTTCCCTTGCTCCAGCTAGACCATGTCATGTACAGGTTGCCATCTTCTCCTTTAAAGACGCAGGGACCATCAGAAAAGTATACATCTCCCTTAAGCCCAAACTCTGCTTCTGCAAAAGGAACCGGCTTTGCCCAAGGGGCATCTTTTGCTGCAAACATCTTCTGTGGCTCTGAGACGCAGCGATCCAACTCCTGTGATAATTCCTGAAAACAAATGTCAGCATCAGGCGTATCCTCGAAACTGTGGGAATATACAAGATATATCCTGCTGCCGTCAAAAAACAACGTTCCATCTATACATGTCCAGTTTTCAGGAGTAAGTCTTCCTGCCTTTAATTCAAATGGTCCTGTAGGTTTTTCAGACTCAAGGATGTAGATGCCTTTTTTCATCCCATCTCCACCAAAGGTAGTAAGAAGGTAGAATCTGCCATTATGCTCGTAACACTCCGGAGCCCAGTAATTCTGTGTAGCAAAGAATCCTTCCGGTCTTCTGAATATTTCAAAGGGACCTTCATAATCCACAAGATCATCGCTCACATAGCAGTCAAATGGGCAGTTACGCCTTATCTATTAATGCTTCAGCTCGTGACTACAAAGCTCATTGTCTACTCCCACTTTTTCCACACATCTGGCTGATAGCCGAGCGTAGACTGCTTTCCGTTTCTGACTACGGGCGTCTTTATTACCTGAGGATTTTCCAGGATTTTTTCCAACTTATCCTCTTCTGCGATATAGCGGATCAATGCAAGAGTATCCTGGTCCTTGCAGTTTGGATCCAGCATGGCGTCAATGCCACCATTGGCCTGAGCAACAGAGGTGAACTCACCCTTGCTCATGCCTTTCTCCTTCATGTCGATGAACTGGTATTTGATGCCGCGTTCCTTGAAGAAGCGCTCCGCTTTCTTTGTGTCGTTACATTTCTTAGTTCCAAAAATCTGTATGTTCATAAATAAAATCCTTTTATATTTGCAAACTCTCTGCATATTTGAATTGAATCACATCTCTTGGTGCTGTTTCAACATATGCTCTCTCTTTATGCATAAATCAAATACTTCGATGTAACCGTTAAACTCATTTAATCTTCTAAATGGATATACTATTGCTCCATCTATTACAGCATCTTCGTCCTCGACTCCAACTATGATGTTTACTGAAAAGAAGGCATTATCATTTGAATCCGTCAAAGGCAGGACCTGTGCCTGTCTATATCCTTCTTTTTTTGAGTATAGCGCTGCATCTATAAGCATTTTCTCAACATCTTCAGCTGAATAGTGCTCAATGCCTATCGATGAAATGAATATCGTAATCATTGTTACATGGTTTCCAGACCAGCATTCCAAAAAGTAAGGTCGCCTTCCGATAGCTCCGCAATCCCAGCCCAGGTTTATATCGCCAAGATCAGTAGTCTTAGGCCAAAACTTTTTTTCATGATCAATCATGGGAAGATAATAGTCCGTATTATTTCTGTAATGCTGCAGGAATTCTAAAGGTTTCATTATGTACCCTCCATTCAGATCATCACTATTACATTAGCCGTTTGTAAATATCAAGCATGCTTTCCATCTGATACTTAAGGAGCCAGGCTGCGTTATTATACTCGGTGGTATCTTTTATTGCCTTTAATAGTGCTGGATAATACTCTTCCGTTTCCTTTATCATCCTATATATTCTTTCCTTGCTCAGTCCCCAGGACATGGTTGTAAGATTATTACATCTGTCCATGCATTTAATAAGAGCAGCCTTGGGATTCTTAGCTATCGCCATATAATATGCACTGACAATCTTTTCTCGATTTTCTTCATTGGTTTTCTCACAGGTAAGCAGACCAACAAGTTCCTTGGTCTCATCATTTACCGGAAGTTCTTCTACCTTAACACAACAATCCTCTACAACATCATGTAAAAGACATGCCGCAATTATCTCATCTTCTCTTATCTCCATGGACAGGGCATGGCATGCAAGATTGAGGGGATGATAAATATACGGAACTGTAGAGTGTTTTCTGCTCTGGCCTTCATGAGCTTTTACTGCAAAATCCACAGCCTTAAGCGTATTTGAAAGCTTGAAATTTCTGGCCGTAGTTTTGACATACGTTTTCATATGCTCCCAGTCATAGATTACATCTCTGGTCTTGAAGGTCTTCCGCTTTTCCTCTACGATTGCTGACACGGAAACATCAAATAATTCTGCAAGTCTGATCAGTTTATCAGTATCTGGCTTATACTCATCTCTCTCCCAGGAAGATACTGCCTGAAAAGATACTCCTAAAGAATCCGCCACCTGATCCTGCGTCATTTTTCTTTCTTCTCGAAGACCCTTGATATTAGAACCTATACTCATTTTGCACCTCGTTATATAGAAACTAAAAATTTAAGAGATCTCTTCTGTATGTCTTAATGATATTCTTGAATCTACTTTCATTCTAGCGAGCATAGGTTTAGGTTTCAATTATTTTTTCAAGTTCAGCTTGAGTTGGGACTTGTACCCAGCTTGCTTTGCAAGTGGTTCAAGGTCTCCGCTTTGCGCCCATTATATCTATATATCTTTGCACCGATAGCTCATTAATAAATTTCCTAGTGCAATAATCAAAAAAGTATGATACAATAATTTCGAACGTCAGTTCTGAAAGGTGGACAAGAATATGCCTTCTCTTAAAGGAAAAGAATATAAAAGATTTGAAGATATAAAACATATTCGCAATGATGGAAGTGAATACTGGAGTGCCAGAGAGCTTGCGCCTGTTTTGGAATACGCAAAATGGGATAATTTTCATAAGGTGATAAAGCGAGCAATGATTGCGTGTGAAAACGCCGGACACAGTATTTTAGACCAATTTCCCGAGGTCGGGAATTTGGTGGTAGGCGGTGTAGCTCCACGAGAAAAGGTTGATTATGAACTCACAAGATATGCTTGTTACCTTATTGTTCAAAACGGTGATCCCCGCAAGGAAGTGATTGCCTTGGGGCAGACTTATTTTGCAATCCAGACTTACAGGCAAGAACTGGCAGATCACTTTAATCAATTGGACGAGGATCGCAGAAGGCTCGTTGTCCGCGGAGATATTAAACAATGGAATCAGCTTCTTGCTGAAACTGCCCATGATGCCGGAGTTATCACCAATGAAGAATTTGCCATCTTTCAGAATGCCGGATACATGGGACTCTACGGCGGACTGGATGTCGACGATATCCATAACAAGAAGGGATTGACGATCAACCAGAAAATCCTTGACTACATGGGAAGCACCGAACTGATAGCAAATCTCTTCCGTATATCCCAAACAGAGGAAAAACTGCGGAAAGACAACATTCAAGGAGCTGATAAGGCAACGCAAACCCATTACGCTGTCGGGCGAGAGGTTCGAAAGGCAATAGAAAAGATTGGTGGAACTATGCCCGAAGATTTGCCAACACCGGAGAAAAGTATTCAGCAAATTGAAAAGGAACAAATGGAACGGCTTCAGAAAAAAGCTAAAGCCGGCAAACTGATGTTAGATGAGTGAGGTACGAAGATGAAATATTCATACAAAGAAATGCCGGAACAGATGAAAGGAACATTTGGGGATTTTTCCCGTAACTTCGGATTTTCGTGGAAAGAATTTGTTGTTACAGTACCATCTCCGTTATTTCTTGTAACAACATATAAGGCAAACGGTCAGCCTAATGCCTGCATGCAGTCCTGGGCTACATTTACAAGCGCAGATCATGGTAATGGGTTTTATGCTATCCTTGCCAGCGTCAATAAAAACGGCCACTTATACACGAGTATCTCTGAAACCAAAGAAGCCGTTATCAATTTCATGTCGGCAGAATATCATGCCGCTTGTATGAGCACCATCAAGAACAATCAGTATGAGGAAGACGAGATCACAGCATCCGGGCTTACTGTAGAAAAGGCATCTTGGGTTAATGCACCACTGGTACAGGAATGCTTCATGAATCTTGAATGTAAGCTCAAATGGGAAAAGGAAATAGTTCCCGGTGATGACCATGCAATGCTTTGCCTTGAGGTGATCGGCCTTCATATCGATGAAAACCATTTACCTGACAGAACCGGAGAAAGCGGGATCCTATATAACATCCACTATCAGGTCAATCCCGAAAATGTAGGCAAAACCGCACATGATTACGCCGGAGTACTGCAAAAGAAAATTGATGTTATGGAGTATTAAGAAATG
>JAEEGH010030488.1_pt1 | contig 10482 bp, 18 predicted proteins | sample 9134181 | NCBI WGS metagenome assembly JAEEGH01 (sample SAMN16246544, study PRJNA631951) | gut metagenome | biome: gut microbiome; feature: rumen; material: DP-attached | host: Bos | place: Iran: Karaj | collected 2018-10 | reverse complement strand
GGTGACCTCAAACATATTGCCGGCGGAAAAATAGTTGCGGTTGGTAATTGTAGTGAGCGACCATCATTTTATATTGAAAGCTATTGAAACAATCTGTGGACTTAGTTTGAATTGACAAATCCCAATTTTGCACAGTAAATTATTCAACAGTCGTGGAAGTTTAACGAACTTTCGCGGCTGTTTTTTTGTGTGGAAAATTTCAGTTTATCGAGTTGATTGGTTTTGGAATTTGTTGCGATAAATTGAAGACTTTCTAACAGCCGTGGATTTAATTTCTGCGGATGTTTTGTTATAATAAAAATAATCGGGAGGATTATTTTATGAAAAGTTTTATTGCGTATTGCGGACTGGATTGTGAAGCCTGTGAAGCCCGTATCGCAACAGTCAATGATGATAATGTGCTGCGTAAATCTGTTGCAAACCAGTGGTCGGAAATGAACCATGTCGAGATCACTTCGGAAATGATTAATTGCTCAGGCTGCCGGATCGACGGACCGAAAACGCCCTACAGTGGTTCCATTTGTCCCATTAGGCAGTGTGCTGTGGGGAAAAAATACGAGACCTGCGGAAACTGCGATGAAATGGAAAACTGTGAAAAGCTCGCCATGATCACCGGGAACAACCCTGATGCACTTACTAATTTAAAAAGTCATAAGGACTGACAGGTATACGATACGGCGAAAATAAAACCGGTTTAGCCGATATAATATGAGGAGCGCGGCGAAGCATTTTACCTGCCTATGGTGGAGATCATTTCGTACCTGGGCAACAACGGCTTTGCTGTGTATATTGATTCAGCCTGTGGGTTCCTTACCACGCGGGAGTTGGGGGATAAGGAGAAAGCGGCCAAACTGAAAGAGTTTGCTCTGAAGCGCGGATGGAACCCGATTTCTATGAAGAACGAGTTTAAAACAATCTACGGAGAGAGGGTTGAAAGAAGTCATTAATCGCTGCCGATGGTTTGCTTATGTCTTTGCCTGCTTGCATAATCCTGAACCGAAAAATTCGTATTTGTCGTGCTGTATTGCAAACCTGACACGTTTGTCGCGTGTCAGGTTTTATATTTTGCCAGAGGGCTCTTTACATATTGGCAAATATATTGTACAATAAACAGGACAAAAGGAGGCGGGAATATGCTGGCTGTTAATTATTCAACGTTACGAAACAACCTGAAAGCGTATTGTGATAAAGCGACAGACGAATCTGAAACGGTGATAGTGACACGGAAAAATGAAAAAAATGTTGTTATTATGAGTTTGGAAAAATACAACAATCTGCGGGAAAATCTGTTCCTGATGCAAAACCGGAAAAACTATCAGCACATTTTGCAAGGGATTGAGGAACTGGAACAAGGTCAGACAGTCACTAAAGTGGCAGAAGATCTGGAGGAGTTTTTAATTGAATAGAACTTTTTCCAGACAGGGATGGAATGATTTTGTGGAGTGGGTGAATGAGGACCGCAAAGTTGCCCGGAGGATTGTTTTGCTGCTGAATGATATTGAACGCAACGGTAATGAAGGCCTGGGTAAGCCGGAAGCGTTGCGCAACCGCTTATCCGGTTACTGGAGCAGGCGGATAACGGAAAAGGATCGTTTGATTTATCGCTTTGATGAGAACACGATTTATATAGCAGCTTGTAAAGGGCATTATGACTGACTGAAAACGCAAATGTATAACACATACAAATCGGGATTTGTGAAGAAAGGTTGGGAATGACAACGGTACAAATTGAAACAGTAAGAACGGAATCGTTCTCGATGGATTTTTTCCGGTTCGGGCATGGAAAAGAAACACTGGTGATCCTGCCGGGGCTTAGTGTGCAGAGCGTCATGGTTTTTGCGGATGCTGTCGCGGAAGCATACCAGAGGCTTGCAAACGATTTTACAATCTATGTATTTGACTACAGAAAAGAAATGCCGATTGCTTACCCTATGCATGAGATGGCACAGGATACGGCAGGAGCAATTCGGGCGTTGGGTCTTAACCGGGTATGTGTTTTTGGCGCATCCCTTGGCGGCATGATTGCTATGAGGCTGGCAATCGAACAACCGGAACTTATACATAAGCTCGTTCTTGGTTCCACGTCTGCCTGTATTGAAGGAGCGCAGTATCAGGCAGTTGAAACGTGGATTCAAATGGCGAAGAGTGGTAACAAGGCGGATTTGTATCTGGCCTTTGGTGAGGCCATTTACCCGCGGGATATGTTTGAACAGTCGCGGGAATTTTTGCTTGAAGCTGCAAAATGCGTGACTGATGAGGATTTGGATCGCTTTGTTATACTGGCGGAAAGCATGAAGGGCTTTGATATTACAAAGGATTTGGGAAAGATTGCCTGCCCGATACTGGCAATCGGTTCGAAGGATGATCAGATTCTGGGCGCTGATGCAACTTTGCGGATTGCGGAACGTCTGAACAGGCGGAGGGATTTTTCGCTTTATATGTATGACGGTTATGGGCACGCATCGTATGATACCGCTCCGGATTACAAAGATCGTATATTACGCTTCCTCATTCAAGAAGCAAATGTCTGAACAGGCGAATGAGTCCATGGAATAGCAATCGGTGGCGGGTTTGCGATGCCTTTGCCTGACAGCATAACTTAGACACATAAATTGCAGTTTTGCTCAGTAAAGATGAGTATGATATAATTAAAAAAATATTTCCAACAGTGTCAATTTTGCTTAACCTGTTTTGTATATATTAATAAAAGCATTTAAAATAATAATTAAAAGGAGGATTTTACGATGCCGATTAACAAAAACGATATTACCAGTGAGATGATTCAGAAAGCTCTGCAGTGCAACACTGCGGAAGATTTGATTGCTTTTGCAAAATCAGAGGGAATTGAATTGACCAAAGAGGAAGCCGAAGCTTATTTGGCAGAATTGGGTGACCAGGAACTGGACAGCGAACAGTTAAGAAAGGTAGCTGGTGGCGGAGACGGTCCATATGTGGATTGTTTTACCGATTGTTTAACAGACTGTGTAAATCGGTACACCTGATACAAGTAAAATGCAATGATAAATTCCTCAGTTATTTATTAATAAACCGATGTCAGTAAGTTAAACCCCAATTTATTACAGTAAACTATTTAACAGCCGTAGATTCACTGCAGCATCCACGGCTGTTTTTTTTAATACGTCAAATCCCAGTTTTGCTCAGCAACGATGAGTATGATATAATTAAAAAAATAATTCCATCAATGTCAATTTTAATGTGTCATCTTTGAATAAATAATAAAAGGTATTTATTGTATTAGGTAAAAGGATAAGATCTGGAGGTTGAAAAAACGGAGAAAAGGGAATACAAATTGACGCGGGAGGACGTCGCCAAGATGCTTGGCGAGGTAGCAGCAGAATATGCCAGACGGAACGGGCCTCCGCTAAAGGTGTTGATTTATGGCGGCACTGCGGTTACTCTCCGGCATAACTTCCGGACTGCAACTCACGACATCGATTATGCGCTATGGGAGCCGTCGCCTCTGTTTGAGGATTGTGTGGCAGCTGTTGGAGAAAAGTACAGGCTGTTTCCCCGCTGGATGCACAGTCTGGAACAATTTACGTCTGCCCCGCACTTTCGCGAAAATTTTTGCCGTCATGCCGATGCGCTCTGCCTGGACGCAGCGTCTGGCAATCTTTCTTTTCTGGTGCAAGACTCCGACTGGCAGCTTGCCCACAAGCTCTGTTGGTTTCGTCGTGACAGGAAAAATGACGGCCGGGACATTGTAGGTATCCTGCAAGGACGGGATGGTGATGCAGCGAAGCAGGTTTCCCGAAGCGTGCAGGATGTATTTGGTGAAGATGCAACATTTGATACCGATGGAACGATGCTGTTGGATGCTTTGGAGCAGGGTGTAAACCTTGACGAACTGGCCGTCCGGCTTGACAGGCGTGCTCAGTATTATGAAACGGTCTACAGCTATCTGTTTCCCTTATTGTGCCAGAAAGATGTTCTTGCCGCCGGGAAAATTTGTCGGATGGAAAGCCTGTTCTGGAGGACGGAAGAGGACATCCGAACCTCGTTGGCGCGGTACGGGGTCCATCTTCCTTCTATCATCGTGAATCATACTGCCCGTGTGATGTTCAAACCGGAATTCTGGAGTTTATAATAAAAGTGATGGATTGCATTTGACATAATTCACATATTTTGGATTGAACTGTTAAATTCCAGTTTTGCTCAGCAACGATGAGTATGATATAATTAAAAAAATAATTTCCAACAGTGTCAATTTTAATGAATCTGTCTTGTATATATAATAAAAAGTATTTAATATTTAGGGAGGTCTCCACTATGCCAATCAACAAAAACGAACTGACAAAAGAACTGGTTGAGAAAGCTGTTCAGTGTAAGGATGTTAATGCACTCATCACATTAGCGAAAGCCGAAGGAATTGACCTTACGCAGGAGGAAGCAGAGGCGTATATGTCAGAGATAGATGACCTGGAGTTGGACAGCACACAACTGAGAAGTGTGGCTGGTGGTGGTTGTTATGGAGATTGTGAAAAGGACCGTTTGTCTCGTTCGTAATTGGCACGGGTATGCATAGCGAGATTAGCATATAAGGATGCTTTTGCTATGCCGATTAACAAAGATGAAATCACAAAAGAAATGTTAGAAAAAGCCATGCAGTGCAAGACTGCCGGGACTGCTGGCTGTTCCTTTGGCGTTAAGCTGATGCAGGCGCTGGGGCTTTAATATCGTTTTCTCTGTACAGAAAAAGCACTGGATGATATAATCAATGTCATTAAGTTAACGCTTTTAAGGCAAAAAAACAGCTCCCTGCTTATTTTTGAGATAAGCAGGGAACTGTGAATTTCTATTTATGTTTAGGATTTGTTTTCCAAAAGGTTTTTTTGCTCTATGTTTGCCCCCCATCGATGTGCTGAAAAATTTTGAGGTAAGAATTTCTTACCAGTAATCGCCGCTGGGGCTCATTCTCGAATTGTATTCATTCACTGCGTTAATATTGGATTATTGTTGCTCCAGCATTGGTCAGCGTAGCCGCGACCACCCGCCACCTGTTTTAACGTATCGCTGTCAAGTTCCACATCATCCATCTCCGCCAGATACGCCTCGGCTTCCTCTTTCGTCAGCTCCACGCCTTCGGCTTTTGCCAGCTCTATCAATTCTTCGGCAGATTCACAAGCCATTGCTTTTTGAATCTGCTCTTTCGTCAGTTCATTTATGTTGATTTTTCCCATTGTAAAATACCTCCGTTTTTTTAAACACCAACACCCTGTCTTCCTTTAATAAGCAGTATAGCATGTGCCACCACCCGCCACTTTTTTCAGTGCGTCGCTGTCAATATTTCAAGGTTTGACATTGTATTCCTTGAAGTCCACCAGCCACATTTTTCAGCATATCCTCATCAAGCTCGTAGTCTTCCAGCTCCGCCATGTACGCTTCGGCTTCTTCTTTCGTCAGTTCGACACCTTCAGTTTTTGCCAACACCATAAGTTCCTCGGCAGTCTCGCAGGACATTGCTTTGGCAATCTGTTCTTTTGTTAACTCATTTTTGTTAATTGGCATATCATAACCTCCTTCAAAAAATAAAGAATAGAGCCGTAACTTTCTATTTATGTTTAGGGTTAAAAAAGATTCATACCCGCATAGAAGAGTGGTTTGAACCATTTGAAATTATATCGGCATACCTTTCAGATGACACTTGTAACTAAAACACTGGTCGAAGTCCTTCGTTACGCACTCTTTCGCACTGCAGTCCCCATATAATCCACCGCCAGCTACCTGTTTCAGCGCATCGCTGTCAAGTTAGTTCCACATCTTCAATCTTTTCCCACTGCAGTCCCCATAGCATCCACCGCCAGCTACCTGTTTCAGCGCATCGCTGTCAAGTTCCACGTCTTCTATCTCCGCTAAATACGCCTCGGCTTCTTCTTTCGTCAGTTCCACGCCTTCGGATTTCGCCAGCTCTATGAGTTCCTCGGCGGTTTTGCAGGCCATAGCCTTTTGAATCTGTTCTTTTGTTAACTCATTTTTATTAATTGACATTTTAGTACCCACACTTTCAAAAAACCTCTTTATCATGCACCAGTTATGCCACCACCTCTATTACAACGTTGGTCAGCTCCCAAGCCAGCACTGTAGCACATACCACCTGCTACCTGTTTCAGTGCATCACTATCAAGTTCCACATCTTCCAGCTCCGCCATATACGCTTCAGCTTCCTCTTTCGTCAACTCATAGCCCACGGCTTTTGCCAACTCCATCAATTCTTCAGCAGTCTCGCAGGACATAGCTTTTGCAATCTGTTCTTTCGTCAATTCATTCATTTTAATTTTTTCCATTATAAAATACCTCCATTTTTTTAACACCAACGCCATATATTCCTTTAATAAGCAGTATAGCATGTACCACCACCCGCCACTTTTTTGACCGTTGTCTCGTCCAGCTCAACATCGTTCATCTCAACCAAATAGGCTTCAGCTTCCTCTTTGGTAATGTCAATGCCTTCCGATTTAGCAAAAGCAATCAACTCTTCCACAGTCTTACATTGCATTGCTTTTTCAACCATTTCTTTTGTGATTTCATCTTTATTAATCGGCATAGCAAAAGCCTCCTTATAATAATTTTTTTACTACTTTGAAGTTTCCCTAAAGTAGGTATCCCATAACAAAGTACCACCAGCGACCTTTTGCAAAGTTTCTTTATCTAACTCATAATCTTCCAATTCTTTCAGATACGCTTCTGCTTCTTCTTCCGTAACTTCATAACCACCAGTTTTTGCTAACGCAATCAATTCATCGGTGGTTTTACACTGTATAGCTTTAGCAAGCATTTCTTTTGTAAGTTCGTTTTTGTTAATTGGCATAGTAGAATTCTCCTTAAAATAATTTATTTTGCTATTTATTTATATATACAAAACAGGTTCGGCAAAATTGACGCTGTTGGAAATTATTTTTTTAATTATATCATACTAATCGTTGCTGAGCAAAACAGCAATTTAGCTTAACTTAATGACATTGGATGATATAATATGTTTATAAATGCAGGGAGATTTCTTCCTGCCACTGAGTAAATGTTACCCGCTAAAAGTGAGTTACTTTAACGGAAAAGGAGATGAAAGGTATGAAAAAACTGTCTGTGCTGGCTGCTGTTCTCTGTGCGATGGCGATATCTCTGCCAATGTCCGCAGACGCGGGTTTTAATGTTGGCGGCATATTAAAAGGAAAACCAACTGTGAAAACCGAAAAGCCTTCTGCCGGAAAAGTAAATCCTGCCGCGCCGGTGAAACAGGGAGGGAAAGCAACTATTACTGTAACTTGTGATGGCGCGCCGCTTCAATATGCAAGCGCTTATATCGGACCAGGCATTGAATATCGCCTGGAAGACGGGAAATGCCATGTCATCAATAAAAGCAACATGGGCGGCATGACCAGCGATAAGGGCATTGTGGAAGTTGAGTATCCCAAGCAGGGTTGCAACATTGTTATTTTCAAGGTCGGATTTGAGCCGGTTCTTCTGCGGAATGTTGTTCTTCCCAGCAGCCATACGCTGACGACCACGAAAAATCCGGCTGTAAAAGGCGTTAAATTCGACTGATCTGTCAGAACATAGTATATTTCGGTGAAGGTTTCACGATAACGCAGCAACAAAAATTACTGAGACGAAATAGTTTTTAAAAGCTGTCAAGCAAAAATACTTGACAGCTTTTCTTTGCCCGTGTATAAGGCTCATGTTGAGCGGAAGGAAATGGGATTGACAGAATGGCAGCAAATGCGTCCCGGCAGGCAATCCGCGATTTGCTGAGGCGCGTGGAACAGACGCCGGAGCATTACGGTATACGATACGGCGAAAATGGAGTATCGTATAGCAGTAAGATAAATCGCAATTTGTGCGTATAGTTCATGCTGCAGGCAAAGACTTCGCAAACCCGGCAGCGATTGCTATTCCATGGATTTATTCGCCTGTGGCTTCGGAACTCGGGACTCTGTCCCTCAAACAGCCTCGCCACGACGGCGAATTTCATCTCATGGAATGACGCAATCGCTGCCGATGGTTTGCTTATGTCTTTGTCTGCTTGCATAATCCTGAACCGGAAAATTGCAGTTTTGCTCAGTAAAGATTATATGATATAATTATAAAAACAATTTCCGTGAGTAAGAATTTTTTAAAATCTGTCTTATTTATTTTTAGTAAGCGGCATTAAAAACAAATTTTTTGAGGAGGGGAACACTATGCCGATCAACAAAAACGAATTAACAAAAGAAATGATTGAAAAAGCCATGCAGTGCGAGACTGCCGACGAACTGATTGCACTGGCAAAGACCGGCGGTTACGAGCTTACGAAGGAAGAAGCCGAGGCGTATATGGCGGAGCTTGCGGACGTGGAACTCGATGAGGAGATGCTGCAAAAGACGGCGGGCGGCGGAAGTTACTGTCCTACGCACTGCTTTGGCAGACATTGTGCATTGAAATCAAATTGTAACGATAGATCCTAATAAGCGGATTAAAACGTGATATTTGGCAGACACTGTGAGTTGAAATCAAATTGTAACGCGAAGCGAGGTTTTATTCATGGCAAAGATCAACAAAAACGAAATCACAAAAGAAATGATTGAAAAGGCCATGCAGTGCAATACTGTGGAAGAATTGATTACATACGCTAAAACCGAAGGTGTTGACCTTACGAAAGAGGAAGCCGAGGCTTACCTTGATGAGTTATCAGAATGTGAACTGAAAGACGGCGACCTCAAACATGTTGCGGGCGGAGCGAAAGACCCTAACCAATGTAGAAATTTAGAATCACGCTATTGAGGGTTTAATGGTAAATCCCAATTTATTACAGTAACCTATTCAACAGTCGTGGAGCTTCAACATCCACGGCTGATTTTTTGTATGGAAAATTGCAGTTTTTTTACAGCCGTAGATTTTTCTGCGGCTATTTTGATATAAGGATTATGACAGCGACTGGGTTCCCAACGATGAAAACTTCGGCAAAGAAGTACTGTACTGGTAGGCTTTTCTGGAGCCGCCTCATGGGTCGGGTACGATTTGCAATTACTGTTTGGAAGAGGAAAAGTCTGTATCTTAGACTACTTTTGTTTTATTTGCTTTTCTTTTTACAAAAACTGTGTTATACTAAATACGAACAATTGTTTTAATTAAAAGGAGGGATGTTTATGGAAAATGATTCAGAATTGGTATCGATAGATGCTAACAATATCAAACGCCGGATATTTACCATCCGGGGAAAGCAGGTGATGCTTGACAGCGATTTGGCGGAGTTATATCGGGTTCAGACTAAAATTTTTAATCAGTCAGTAAACAGAAATATTGAACGATTTCCGGAACATTTTCGCTTCCGGCTCACAAAAGAAGAGTTTGCTTCTTTGAGGTCACAAATTGTGACCTCAAAAGGAAGAGGCGGAAGAAGGTATATGCCTTTTGTTTTTACAGAACAGGGAATAGCTATGCTTTCCGCAGTGTTAAAAAGCGATATAGCTGTGAAAGTATCAATCAGTATTATGGATGCTTTTATTGAAATGCGCCACTTCATTGCTAACAACGCCGCATTGTTTGACCGGATCAGCAAAGTGGAACTGAAGCAACTGGAAGCAGACAAAAAGTTTGACCAGCTTTTTGAGTATATCGGCGAACATACGGAAACAAACCAGAAACTCTTTTTTGACGGACAAATATATGATGCGTTCAGCCTGCTTATAGAATTGATACAAAAAGCAGAGCAGGAAATTATCCTGATAGACGGATATGTGGATGTGAGCACGCTGAACTTATTAGCAAAGAAAAATTCTGGTGTGGCCGTGACAATTTATACATTCAAAAAGACAAAACTGACAGCTCAGGATGTGGCTGTCTTTAATGCGCAGTACCCGCAGCTGAATGTAAAATACACCAATGTATTTCATGACCGTTTTCTGATTTTGGATGGCAAGACGGTGTATCATATCGGGGCATCACTGAAGGACGCCGGGAAGAAATGCTTTGGCGTTACGCTGATGAAAGATGCCGGACCTGATTTGATGAAGAAACTGGCGCAACAGAGCCAGCGGTCGCCGTCAGTATGACGTGGGTGAAGACGCAAGCGGATTCCATCTCGTAAGCTTTTGAACTGGACAACGAAACGCTGGAAAAAATTGCCGGTGGTGTCGGTATCAGAGTCCACACTACATGTCAAGATAATAAATCAAGTGGTTTATCGTGGGGTTGCATTAATTACTGACCGCCCTGTATTCCGGAAGATTAAGGCAAGTCGTACGATTAGGCGGAATGTAGTATCGCATAACCGGCAAATTGTTGTTTTTCTAACAGCCGTAGATTTTTCTGCGGCTGTTTTGTTATAATGAATTATAGATGTAATTGCTGATACAAATCGGGATTTGCAAGGATGAAATCAATGAAAACATATAGAAACATCTCTACAATACAGGCTGAAGCGCTTATCTTACTTCAATCCCTTATTTATGGGTTCGGGGACCCGATATCTAAGATTGCTTTTGAAGT
>JAEEGH010030487.1_pt1 | contig 10483 bp, 4 predicted proteins | sample 9134181 | NCBI WGS metagenome assembly JAEEGH01 (sample SAMN16246544, study PRJNA631951) | gut metagenome | biome: gut microbiome; feature: rumen; material: DP-attached | host: Bos | place: Iran: Karaj | collected 2018-10 | reverse complement strand
CGGCATCCGCGTTGATACCGAGAAATACACCTATCTAATGCGGCTGAATCCGAACAAGGGCGAATATAACCTTTATTGTTACTGCTACCGACGTGACTGGCTCGACGATCACATCAGGCAGGCCCGACGCGGCATCCGCTTCATTACCCCTCGGTATCAGGAGAAGTTCCGTATTGCCGACGGCGAGAAGATCCGTATCACCCTTTCAGACGGTGAGAAGCTTGATCGGGTGTGCAGATATATCGATGATTATCACCTTGAAGTCGGAGATCTTTGCTTTCACGTCTGCGAGTTTGCCGAAAGGATGGAGCAAAACAGAAGCTCGGTAGTTCCGCTTCGTTCAGATCTGCCTGACTGCTGTTACTCGGTCAATAAGGTCACGGGAGAAATCATAATCCTAAAGAAAGGCGAAAAAGGTTTTTACCAAACGGATATTCCCACCAAAGGGCGTGAGGAAAGCCGTGAACTTGCTGATTTTCAGAACGGCAAACTTGGCGTCACAAAAGCACAGGAGGCGGCTATGTACTGGGGGTCGGTTTATGGTTTTGACACTTCCGGTGCCGATCCCAAACAGTATGACGCAGACGGAAAAATGTTGAAACCCGTCAGAAAAGACAGAGGTGACGCACGATGATCGACAGATGCGTATGCTGCGGCGAATATGTACCGGAGGGCAGAATGGTCTGTCCTCTTTGTGTTTATAAATCCGAAAAGAAGGAGGAAACAGCCAATGGAAAAGACAGACCACCTAATTTGGTCGAATTACGACATCGATTACGAAGACTGGAGGGACGATCTGGAAGCAGAACATCCCGACATGACGGAAGATGAGCGAATCAGTCTGATGTATGACATCAACAACGACTATCTTGACGATGAGCGATGCAATCTGGATATTCAGCTTTCACGGCCTATTCTCATAATCGGCGATCTTGGTCGCTGGAACGGTCGCGTGATGGGTTACAAAGAGATCAAAAGCGGCAATATTAAGGATTGCCTGTATTCCGATACGGATTATTCGACATGGTACGTCGATAAGAATGGAGATTTCCGCTGCACCGCCATCCATCACGACGGAACGAACTACTACCTCTACCGCACGTATAAAGACAGCGTGAGCGACGAGCAGATCGAGAACTTCAAGTGGAAGATCTACAACGGAAAAGCAACCCGAGCGGACATCACCCGCATCACCCGCCGGCTCGGCGACGAGATCGGCAAGGTTTACGGATGGGAGTTCCCAAACTATAATTTCGAGAAAGCGAGGGCAAGAGATGACACAGCGAGATAAAGAGATTCTTGACTATCTGAAAAAGAATCATAAGGGCAAACAAAAAGCGATCCACAGCAAAGAGCTTGAAGTTCGCTTTAACTTGTGCGGCAGAAGTCTTCGCAGAACAGTCGGGCGACTCAGGCGAGACCGCTACCCCGTATGTTCCAGCGATGACGGGTATTTTTACGGCGTCAACCAGTCGGAAGTCAACGATACCGTTTGCTGGCTCGATGAGCTTGTTATGAATATCTCCGGCGCGCGGGCAGGATTGCTCAGGTCTTCTGTTGGAAGAAAGCGAGGATAACTCATGCCAAGCAAGTACAGTCTGACAGTTGAACTGTCAAAACAGACAGCGCGTGAGCTTGCCGCATCGCCCGGAAAGTATATGGCATTCCTCGAAACGGCGGCAAACAACTACAAATACAGCTTCGCGGATCAGGTCCTTATCTATGCGCAGAAGCCTTCCGCTACCGCCTGTGCCGAGATCGAGACGTGGAACAAGCTCGGCAGATGGGTCAACAAAGGCACGAAAGGTATCACCCTGCTCGTTGACCGTGACATCCCGTATAAGCTCCGCCACGTTTTCGATATCGACGACACCAACAGCAGGTACGGTTATGAGGTACGGCTGTGGAAATACGAAGACCGGTATGGCGAACAGGTGCTTGACGCGCTTGAGAACAGTTTCGGCTCCGTCGAAGAAAAGACGGATTTCGTCGGAACGCTGACACGCTTTTCCGAAATGATCGTGCAGGATAACTACTACGACTATTACGCCCAACTCGAACAGGTGCGAAACGGCAGTCTGCTCGAAGATCTCGACGGAGACAACCTTGAGCGTGAGTTCCGCGACCTGCTCATAGACAGCGTTGCTTTTCAAGTCCTGACGAGATGCGGTATCAACGCTTTCGAACTGTATGAGGCGGACGAGTTCTCGAATATAACGGACTTCAACACTCCGGAGACGATGAACGTCATCGGCGGAGCGTCAAGTGACGTTTCCGAAATGGTACTGCGCGAGATCGAAGCGACCGTAAGATCAGCCGTGCGTGACGAAAGACAAAATCGCACATTTGCAGAAATGCAAAAAACGACGGATAATATAGGCGAAAAGAAAAACACCGAAAGGAGCGATGAACATGGAACTGACCTACAGACAGGAGGGCGATTACCTTCTTCCCAACCTCGAAGCACCGGAAGCCCCGATGATCGGGAAATATGGGATGCTTCGGTTCCGGTATCTGCGAGACCAAAAGAAAGCGATATTCAGCGGGATGCAGATGTCAGGGAGCCTGAACAGCCACCTCGAACAGATCGACCGGGAGGCGACGGAGGAAGTGAAACGCCTGACGGAACAGATGGCGAAGGAACAGGGCGTGAACGAGCAGATGAAGAAGACCAATCAGATGCGATGGGTTCAGGAGATGAACTCGCTGAAAGCGTCGGCGGAGGAGATCGTTCTCAACCAACTCGTTTACAACTAAGCGGGCATGATTTCAACGCCCGGAGCGAGATCCCTTACTACTACGCGCCGGACGCAAAGAATGAACTGCTCCGCAACTGCCTTGCGCTGAAAGACCACCGAAAAGAGATTGCCGCGTTTTTTGAGGCCCACGAGGACCGCAAAGAGCGCGGCGATTTCATTAAGTCCTTCTTCGACAACACCTATGTTGAGCATATCCTCGATAACGGCGAGCGCGTTGGATACCGTGCCTATGACGACCTTCTTACCATTTGGCACGTCAGTTATCTTTCCAGAGATAAAGAAGACTTTCTGCACTGGTGGAGAGTCGCCGATGCTATCGAAGGACAGATTCTTCTTGACACCTGGCTTTCCGATGAAGAAAAAGACCTTGTTTCCGAAGACGGGCTGCTTCGATTTCTCAACGGACAGGCTGATGAAAAGAAAAACGAATTCAATGTCCCGCAAGCGGCTATTGACTACGTTCTCACAAGAGGCAACGGCGTTAGTCAAGGGAAAATGCGGATATACGAACAGTTTCAAAAGCAAGAGACCGCAGACAAAAATATTGCTTTTCTGAAAAACGAATACGGTATCGGAGGTTACTCCGACCCGATCCCTGAAAGCGGTTATTGGGAGCAACATAATGGCAAAGGGATCGAACTCCGTAAAGGAGATTTGAAAGTCCTTCTCCCCTGGAATAAAGTAGCCAAGCGCATCGGTGAACTCATCGCTGCCGACAGGTATCTGAACAAAGCCGAGAAAGCGGCTTATCCCGCCTATCTTGCCGAAAAGGAAGAACGCGATAGACGGTATCAGTTTGCCGGTCGCTTCAACTCTCTCGTTGAAGACTTCAACGATTATGAAACGCAGATCGACAACGACATCGTAATCATCGACCGATATACGTCCCGCGAGTTTGCAAGTCTTTTCGGACAGGGCGAGCGAGTCAGCCGTGGATACGGCAATACGCCTGACGTGTTCGTTCTTCCCGCGCTCAGAGATATTCTCGAACGTATCATCGCTGAGAACACGCATCTGACAGACAGAGCGCAGGAGCTTCTTGACGAACTGGACGAAACGGATATTGCAAAGCCGTTTGAACTGACTGAATCCGAAAAGAACCCGCCGCCTGAACCGAAAAAGGAGCTTCGCTTTTCTCTTGGAGATAAGGTGTATATCGGCTCAAAGGAGTATGAGATCCTCTGGCTTGACGATCCCGTTGTTCTGTTTGATCCGGAGTTCCCGATACTCACACAGGATATGCCAAAAGACGAGTTTATGCAGAAAGCGGCTGAAAACCCGCTGAACGATAAACACCTTGTCATTGTTGAAGAAGCGACTGTTCCCGATAAAACCGATCTTGAAGCGGAACGGGCAATCAATGAACACGAAGCGGAGTTCGGAGCTGACGGGACGAGAGTGTTCAGCGAAGTTCCGAATACCTCCGGCTACGATCTCGGATTCGGACATCTCGGCAACGGGATTACGGTCTGGAACAGACTTGAAACCGAAAACGGAGATTTCAAGACTGTCGCGCATATTGCCACCGACAGGACGGTAACTATCTACGATGAAAAAATGCCGGAGGAAGTCAAGGTCAAGATATACGACTTCGCTGAAAAAGAAGACCCGAACGTCTCCGCGTCTCAGCCGGGTAAGGTCTTCGAGAGCCGCCCTGAGAATGAAAAACTCCCCGTATATGACCGTTCCACCGAGATCATCTACGCCGTGCTTCACAAACTCAATATGGACGACGTGGGTCTTGACTTTGAAGGCGAAGACATTATAGCTTTCGACGAGGACAATCAATGGAAAGGCAAAGAGTTTTTTCGCTTTCTGATCGATGAATGCTTTGTATTTGAAGACGGAGGCAGAGTCGCCGGTATTGACGATGAACTCCTCGCAGACTTCACCGCGCTTGCGGCGCATAACGGAGTTCTTGTCGTTGACAACCGCTATTACAAGCCCTGGCGTGAATACCTTCAGGCGAAGTTTGACGAACCCAATGCCATAATCCTGTACCGCATCGGGGACTTCTACGAAATCATGGGCGACGATGCAGAAAAGGTCGCTCAGTCGCTTTCACTTCATCTCGGATCCCGGAGTTATCTGCTCGACAAGCGCATTCCGATGTGTGGATTCCCGGCGCATAAACTCGACGCCTACGTGGATATGTTGCACGACAGAGGCCACGACGTAGTTCTCTTTGAAGACGGCAAGGGCGAAAGGCTCAATAGTCCGTATAAAGACAATCCTATTGACACGATGCCGGTTGCCCGTATCGACGTGCTCGACGAGAACGGCGAGGTTGAGATCAGCACCGATTTCACGGACGAGAGTGCGTTTCTCCGCAACGTCTTTGAGGAAAACGAGCGTGGGACAAAGATGCGCGTTGTCCTTTACCGGGACGATAACGGAAGAACGATCCCGACGAACTTTGTTGAGGAGATGAAGCCGCCGTATCCCACGTATGAGTTCGTGGATTCTCCGTTTGTTCTTCAAAACCAGGAGGATGACTTGGTCCGCGCCGAGAGGCTTATCAACGAGTATTGTCAGAAAGAGTTCGGTCAAGCCGCCTATTTCGGCGATATTCACAGCGTAGGTCTCGCCTATACGACTATCACCGACGAAGATCTCGAAATACAAGTCACTGCAAACCTCAAAGAACCGAGCATAGACAAATATATCTCAGGTGTTCTTGTGGAACGGCAGCTCTTTGGCAGCCTTCGTGAAATGTGCGACTTTCTTGAAGATCTCGATTTCAACGAGCTTACCGATTACACCGATGAGCAGATAGAGATCGCCAAAAGTCAAGGAAAACAGGCTGAACCGGAAAAGGCTGAAGCTCCGCTCGCCCCTCCGCCTCAGAAGGTAAAACGGGACCTCGCGCCTCACATTCTCTATCCCGAAATAAAGTCGGACTATCGGACGAACTTCAGGATCGAGGATGACGACATCGGTGTCGGTACTCCGCTTGAACGGTTCCGTCATAATATTATGGCGATCCAGCTCCTTCATAAACTTGAGGACGAACACCGGCTTGCGGATACCAACGAACAGCGTATCCTCGCCGATTACGTCGGCTGGGGCGGTCTTGCCGAGTTCTTTGAAGAAACCAATCCGCACTACAACGAACTTCGCGCGGTGCTGAACGATGAGGAACTTGCCTCTGCCCGTGCGTCAACATTGACGGCGTTCTATACGCCTCCGGTCGTTATAAAGAGCATTTATCAAGCGCTTGAGAATATGGGCTTCAAGAACGGCAATATCCTTGAACCGTCGTGCGGCATCGGCAATTTTATGGGACTCATCCCCGACAGTATGAGCGAGTCGAAGATCTACGGCGTAGAGCTTGACAGTATCTCCGGTCGTATCGCACAGCAGTTGTATCAAAAGAACAACATTGCGGTTCAGGGCTTTGAAAGCACCGAACTGCCAGATAGTTTCTTCGATGCTTCAATCGGCAACGTACCGTTCGGAAACTTCAAGTTGTCGGATAAGCGATATGACAAGAACAACTTCCTTATCCACGACTATTTCTTCGCCAAAACACTGGACAAGGTGCGTCCGGGCGGCGTGATCGCTTTTATCACATCTCACGGGACGATGGACAAGGAGAACCCGTCTGTGAGAAAGTATATTGCCCAAAGAGCCGACTTGCTCGGCGCTATCCGTTTGCCGAACAACACCTTCAAAGACGCAGCTGGGACGGAAGTAACGGCAGATATTCTTTTCCTTCAAAAGCACGACAGACTCGTTGATATCGAACCCGATTGGGTGCATCTCGGAACCGATGAAAACGGCATCACGATGAATCAATACTTCATCGACAACCCGGATATGATTATCGGTGAAATGCAGATGATAAGCGGTCCTCACGGAGACGAGCCGGCTTGTATCGCGTATGAAGACGAATCTCTCTCGGACGGGCTGACCGAAGCGATACAGAATATCCACGCGGAGATCACGGAAGTCGAATTTGACGACCTTGTTGACGAGGGTGAGGACAACAGCATCCCCGCCGATCCGAGCGTCAGGAACTTCTCCTATACTGTGATCGACGGCAAGGTGTATTACCGCGTCAACAGCCGAATGAACCCTGCGGAAGTGTCTGTCACCGCTGAAAACCGAATCAAGGGAATGATCCGACTCCGCGACTGCGTTCGTCAACTCATCGAGTACCAGATCGAAGACTGGCCGGACGATATGATCGCCGCCAAGCAGAAAGAACTGAACGACATTTATGACGATTTCAGCAAGAAATACGGTCTTATAAACAGTCGGGCAAACAACTCCGCTTTCAGTCAGGACAGCGCGTATTACCTGCTCACTTCTCTTGAAAACCTTGACGATGAAGGCAATTTTGTCGGCAAGGCAGATATGTTCAGCAAAAGAACCATCCGTCAGAAAGTCATCGTTACAAGCGTTGATACCGCGTCGGAAGCTCTTGCCCTTTCACTGGCTGAGAAAACAAAAGTGGATATGCCATATATGTGCGAACTGACCGGCAAAACGGAAGAAGAGATCGCGGAAGAACTGCGCGGCGTCATCTTCCTTAACCCGCTGAACAGAGGCGACGACGATGAAGTACGACCGAAGTATCTTCCCGCAGACGAGTACCTTTCCGGAAACATCCGTGAAAAGCTCGAATGGGCAAGGCGAAGCGCCGAACTCTACCCCGAAGACTACACGGTGAACGTGCAGGCGCTCGAACAGGTTATGCCGAAAGATCTGTCCGCAAGTGAGATCTCTGTACGTCTCGGATCGACCTGGATCCCTGTTGATGACGTCAATCAGTTTATGTGGGAGTTGTTCGATACCGCCTGGTGGCAGCGAAGGAACATTCAAACTCACTTTGCCTCCTATACCGGTGAATGGAGCATCGACGGCAAATCCTATGACAGAGGGAACGTCAAGGTGTATAACACCTACGGCACAGGCAGAGTAAACGGCTACAAGATCCTTGAGGACACGCTCAACCTTCGTGACGTGCGCGTCTTCGATTACGTTGAAGACGAGAACGGCAAGCGTACCCCTGTACTCAACAAAAAAGAAACCGCCATTGCGCAAGGCAAACAGCAGCTCATCAAGGAAGCGTTTGCCGAGTGGATCTGGAAGGATCCTGACAGACGAGCAAGACTGACGAAGCTGTATAACGAGAAGTTCAATTCGACCCGTCCCCGTGAGTATGACGGAAGCCATCTGAACTTTGTCGGTATGAACCCTGAAATTACGCTTCGTCCGCATCAGGTAAACGCCATCGCCCACATTCTCTACGGTGGTAATACGCTCCTTGCACACGTCGTGGGTGCGGGCAAAACCTACGAAATGGTAGCGGCTGCACAGGAAAGCAAGCGGCTCGGATTATGCCGTAAAAGTCTCTTTGTAGTCCCAAATCATCTGACCGAGCAGTGGGCAAGCGAGTACCTCCAGCTTTATCCTTCCGCTAACATTCTTGTTGCAACGAAGAAGGACTTTGAGACGAAAAACCGCAAGAGATTTTGCGCGAGGATCGCCACCGGAGATTATGACGCGATCATCATAGGACACTCTCAATTTGAAAAGATCCCGATGTCGGTCGAAAGACAGATCGCTATGCTTCAGCAGCAGGAACAGGAGATTCTGCAAGGCATAGACGAGCTAAAGAGAAACCGGGGAGAACGGTTCTCTATAAAGGCGATGGAAAAGGCGCGAAAGGCAATCCGTCAGAAGCTCGACAAGCTGAACGATCAGTCACGAAAAGACGACGTTGTGACGTTCGAGGAACTCGGCGTTGACAGGCTTTTCATCGACGAGGCGCACTACTACAAGAATCTTGCCGCATTTACGAAAATGAGGAACGTCGGCGGTATATCCCAGACCGAAGCGATGAAAAGCTCCGATTTGTATATGAAGTGCCGCTATCTTGATGAGCTCACGGGCGGTCGAGGCGTTGTGTTTGCGACCGGCACTCCGATCTCGAATTCGATGGTCGAGATGTACACCATGCAGAAATACCTTCAGTACGGAACGCTTGCCCGAAACGATCTCGTTCATTTCGACAGTTGGGCGTCCACCTTCGGCGAGACAGTCACGGCTATCGAACTCGCTCCCGAAGGCAACGGATACCGGGCAAAAACACGATTTGCGAAGTTCTACAACCTTCCCGAGTTGATGTCTATGTTCAAGGAAGTAGCGGACGTGCAGACTGCGGATATGCTTCATCTTCCCGTGCCTAAAGCGAACTACCACAATATCGCCTTGAAACCGTCTGAACACCAAAAGAAGATGGTCGAGGGCTTATCGGAACGCGCTGAAAAAGTACGGAACAGGATGGTCAATTCAAGCGTTGACAATATGCTCTGCATTACAAACGACGGACGAAAGCTCGCGCTCGATCAGCGACTTCTCAACGATATGCTGCCCGACAGCGAAACCGGCAAAGTCACAGCTTGTGCGGAGAACGTGTATGAGATATGGAAACGCACCGAAGCGGATCGCTGTACTCAGTTGGTATTCTGCGACCTGTCCACACCGAAAGGTGACGGCTCCTTCAACGTGTACGACGACCTGAAGGCAAAACTCATCGCAAAAGGCATCCCCGATGCGGAGATCGCCTTCGTTCACGCCGCAGAAACAGAAGCTAAAAAGAAAGAGTTGTTCGGCAAAGTTAGAAGCGGACAGATCCGCGTTCTCATCGGTTCCACGCAGAAGATGGGCGCAGGTACGAACGTTCAAAAGAAGCTCATTGCCTTGCACCACCTTGACTGCCCGTGGAGACCCGCCGACCTTCAGCAGCGCGAAGGGCGTATCATCCGTCAAGGCAACGATAACCCCGAAGTCGAGATCTACACCTACGTTACCGAGAACACCTTCGACAGCTATCTGTATCAGTTGGTGGAATCGAAGCAAAAGTTCATCGGACAGATCATGACGAGCAAGTCGCCTGTAAGGTCAGCGGAAGACGTTGACGAGCAGGCGCTTTCTTATGCGGAGATCAAAGCGTTGTGTACGGGAAATCCGCACATCAAGGAAAAGATGGACCTGGATATCGACGTATCCCGCTTGAAACTGCTGAAAGCAAACCACTTGTCTCAGCACTATGCTCTGGAGGATAAGATCTTAAAGGAAATACCGCAGAAGATCTGTACTTTGATCCCGATGGTGAAATCAGTGTTAGTGAACTTGCAAGGCAGCGTGGAGTATCTCAGCAGATGCTCAACTACAGAAAACTAAAAATATTTGAGAAAATCAGAAAAAAGATTTTGTAGTTTCAGGAAAAAAACTACCAATAGGAAAGTGAGAGGACAAAATCCTCCCGATAGAGATCTTTGAAAATTGAATATCCATTTCATCAGGTACGTTACCTGCATCGACCGGAAGGTCGAGCCAAGGCGTAGGTGCGCCACGACCCTCGATACGAGGCGAGCGATAAAACTTATACGCAAAATCCGGGCTGCTCCCGGAGGCGGCGATGACAGATGCAGAGGATAATGATACTTCCGTAATTCGCGGCCGGGCCATAATGAAGGCGCGGGGGTGGGATTCCCATGAGAACAGGTAAGCTGCCTGTCGCCTGATGACTTCCCAAAGCAGAAATGCTTACACCCGGGGTGTCGAGGACAAATAGGGTTATAGGAGCGCAGATAAGGCTTTTTCTGCGCTCCTCATCCTCCATAATTATTGAGGCTATAATATCATACAAGGAATTATAATTGAACACTTAATTGAAAACAAAAGAGTAAACTACTAATAAAAATCTTTGA
>JAEEGH010030484.1_pt1 | contig 10483 bp, 7 predicted proteins | sample 9134181 | NCBI WGS metagenome assembly JAEEGH01 (sample SAMN16246544, study PRJNA631951) | gut metagenome | biome: gut microbiome; feature: rumen; material: DP-attached | host: Bos | place: Iran: Karaj | collected 2018-10 | reverse complement strand
AGAGGCATTCCAAAATATTCGCAGCAGCTCTTAATCACCGGCATATCAAACATGTTGCCGTTATGTGCGACTAATGGAATACCAGGTGTTTTGTTTATAAAAGGCATTACCATGGTATTCCAGATTTCGGGAAAATACGGTTTGTTGCGGACGTCATTGTAAGAGATGTGATGAATCTGCTCTGTCCATTCAGGAATAAAATACATCTTGGCAGGATGAATAAGCGAATAGCAGGAATCAGCCTCCTGACCGTCAATAAAGCGCACAAGTCCAACCGAACATACACTGTTCCTGTACTGGTTTGCGGTTTCAAAATCAATTGCAATATAATCTAATTTATTGTTCATACTATTAAGATAATATACGAGGTCTATCAAACCGTGAGAGTATAAATTATTTTGTTACGTAATCGCTTGGTTTAAATCCCCATTTTTGCACGGTCTTGCTGTTGTTTGTTAGTCCCACATAATAAGCGGTAAGCTCACCCAAAACGTTAGGCACATTATCATAATCAAGAGTATCTGTATTCGGGATTAAGCCGGTGCGGAAGCCCATAATATCGTTGCTCTTGGAAGATTCAATATAATTAACAAACTCCTGTGTAATGCCGAACATGCCCGGTGTATACAAATCAGGCGCGCCAAAGGTATGAAGCATTTCGTGGGCAAACATGGCAGGAACTTCAACATCCTTATCGCAGCGCATAAACATGTAGCAGATTTCTTCGTTAATCGGATACTCTCTAGACCAGGCATCTGTCATACTTGTTACGCTGTTGCGGGCAGAGGTGTTAAAGCAGGCAACATAAATAATTCCGTTTGCGCCGAGCGATTTTTTAATCTTTTCGCTGTCGATGTAAGTTCGGATAAGATACTGAACCTCGGAATGAATATCCTCATTTTCGTTGGTTGCATTTATATAGATTTTTTCACCACTAAAGCAAAGCTCTGGATGTTTATCCCAGTCCCAGATAAAATTAACTTTTCTTCCATAATCTTTGCACGACTTTGTAATCCAGTCACAGGCAACCTGCATGTCGTAGTAAACATAGTCATACATTTCAACATCTTTCTTTTTGTTAAAGTTCCAGGAAGAGCGGGTGTCATCAAGGAACATGGTAACAACAGCGATTGTACCTTCAAGCTTGCCGGATGAACCCAGCTTTGGAATACTTTCCGCAGCCAGCTCAGAAAAACAAAGCACCCCTAAAACAAAAGATGCCAGAATAGATTTATAGAGTTTTTTCATAAAAAGACTCCTTAAGATTTTTTAATAACAATGTATTATATCTAGCGGGAAGGGGATTGGCAACAAGATTTTTACAGAAGTTTTAACCGTATATCACAAAACAGGAAGTGCTGCTATAATCACTTTACCATTTGCAGGAGCAAAAAAATAAATTGTATATCTTCAGAAAAAATTACAGGAATTAATAATTTTTTGAGAAAAAACAGACTATTGCTCTTATGGCAGTAAACTAAAGTATTAAGTTTTAAACTGATTTTTCCACCGCATAAGCTCAGGAGATGAATCATTTCTTTGTCGGGATTTTTCAAAGAAAGTGCAACTTCCAGATTTGTTTTTCCATCAATTTTAGAATTAACATTTGCACCATGCTCAAGAAGAAGGCCTGCCATCTCTTTATTATTTCTCACAACTGCAACAAGAAGAGCCGTGCAGTGATGTTTTCCCACTACATTAACATCAGCCCCATATTTAATTAATGTTTGCGCAGCCGGATTATTGTCACAGCGGATAGCCCACATTAATGGTGAAAAGATTCCGTCCTTTATTCCCCTGTCAGGATTTGCTCCGCACTTTAACAAAAAATCAAGATGATAAAAACAGTCCGGCCCGTAATCAATCAATTCAAAAAGATTGTAGTTTGCTCCATGAGATAATAGAACTTTTCCGGCATCTAAAGCACCTGCATCTGCAGCAAGAAAGATTGAAGAATATTTTGGACCATATCCATTTATATAATTTACATCCAGTCCGTTCTGAATCAGAAGCTCGCAAATGTCCGGACTGTTATTTGCAATGGCAACATCTAAAAAAGTTTTTCTCTGCCAGCGTTCAATATATTTTATATCAACTCCATTTTGTATTAATTTCTGAACCTTATTTATATCGTTTGCGATTATAGCATGATACAGTTCTGTCCGCATTTTATTTTCTGTTGTTTCCTTGTAACCCTTTTCATAGACTGGATTAATTTTCAGATGAAAGCAGTTTAATCCAAGCTTTTTGTCATGATGAAGAACGCATGTATAATCTGTATGTTCAAATCCTGTGGGAACAATAAAAGGTTTGTCTGGACTAACTTTATTCAAAATGCCTGAATCAATATTTCCACAAAGCTTCCAGCGATTGTGTCTTCGCATAAAGGATGAGTCGAACTCGTTGTAATATTCTTCTAACCACTTATAATCATTTTCTGACAGAGGACTGGCATCCGGAGTAAACCACACATATATTTCTCCAAGAAAGGCCATTTCTTTATATTTGTATTTATAGCAGATGCAGCAATTGGAATCGGGATTTATTTCAGAATCAACAATAAAGATATTGTGTTTAAATCTGATTTCGTCAAAGTTCCATTCAAGAAGATTTAATCTGTCTCCATCAAGGAAAAATCCATCCTCAGAAATACTCAAATCAACTTTCATTTTGTTACTCCAAACTAACAGAAATTAAAACTTGACTATATTGGCTTATGATATAGAATATACAACAAGGATATTCCCAATACACGGGAATGAAAATGAAATAATATTTTTAAGGATTTGTATATGGCTGTAGATTTTACCGAAAAAGCAAAGCGGTATCAGGCAATTGATGAAATTATTGCATCCGGACGAAAACTCAAATGGAATCAGATAATTGCAGAGATGAGTGAAAAGTATGATATAAAAACAAGCCGTACTTCTTTTTTCCGTGATATAGAAGAACTGCAGGAAAAGTATGGTGCCCCGATCGATACAGATTTTGAATCAAGCGGATATTTTTATACAGATCCTCAATATCGGCTTCCGCGCTTTTATACAGATGAAAATGCCGCAAATGCAGCTAAGCTGATAAAAACATTAATGGATATGGTAAAAGGCAATCCGCTTTATAAAGAAGCGCAGGAAGTTTTTGAATCTCTTTCGATTGAAAATCATGATTTAGCAATTGAAAATATCAGGATAAAAAAGAAAACGGAAAATGACAGAATCATTTTTGTTGGTGCTCCAAACAAAGAGATTCCGGCAGAAACGTGGCGTCTTATTGATCAGGCCTTACAAAAGAATCTGGTTATAACATTTGATTACCAGTCCCTTACAGACAAAAAGCCTTCGAAACGCCGCGTGCAACCATGGCAGCTGATTTACGATAACGGTAACTGGAACTTACACGCATTTGACGTTGTAAAAAAAGGCTGCCGCCGTTACTCCCTTGAAGAGATGAAAAATATTGCTCTCACAAAAGAAGTTTTCATCCTTCCAAAGGATTACGATTTCCGCAAAATGACGCTGGGCTCTTTTGGCTGCATGTGTCATGATTTTTATCTGGATTTCAAAATCCATCTTCACGGCTACGCTGCCCGCTATGCCAAAAGCCGCCTGTGGGGTGAAAACCAAACAATTGTCCCCGACAAAAAGACCCCCGGCCCCGATGGTGATGGAATCATTCTCAGCTTCCGCAGCAACCAACTCTATTCAATCCGCCGCTGGACCTGGCAATGGGCTGATGAAGCAATCCCTCTTGGACCGAAGGAACTGGTTGAGGATTGGGTGGAAAGAAGAGAGAGGGTGAATAGGGTGGAGTTGTAGAAGAAAGATTCCATTATTCAAAACCCCAGGTTATTTTACCACCAAAAGTTTTTTTATAAACTCTTCCATAAGTTATACCCAAGTATGGTACACATGGCGTAATGTCATTGCCGGGACTCAATGTCATTGTCGGGCTCGACCCGACAATCCATTCTGTTTGGATTCCTCATAGGTACGGTATACACGAAGAATTTTCAAAACTTGTAGGAATGTCTATTGCGTCTTAATTCCTCATAGGTACGGTACACTAGGACAGGCTCGTACAAACGGTTCGGAATTTTGCATGTCTTAATTCCTCATAGGTACGGTATACAGGTAATATAACCAACAGAATTAAAAAAGATCTTAAAAAATGTCTTAATTCCTCATAGGTACGGTATACGAACGTTCGCCAAGATTTATTCTGAGTGATGGATATTTGTCTTAATTCCTCATAGGTACGGTATACATATAAAAACAGTAGACCCATTCGTTGCATTGGCTTATTGTCTTAATTCCTCATAGGTACGGTATACTGTTATAATAATTAAAGTTTTTATTAATCAAAAGAGAGAGTCTTAATTCCTCATAGGTACGGTATACGAGTGGCATACCTTAAGGATAGCCGAGGTCGGTACACGATACTGTCTTAATTCCTCATAGGTACGGTATACAAGGCATTTTTGCCAGTTTTTGGGGTTTTTGGGCGGTTTTTTTGCATTTTTATGCAGTTTTTACTGGAAAAGTGTTAAAAATGCGTTAAAAAGTCGGTCAACCTCAGAACAGTAAAAATCGTGTAAATCTTTATAAAATATAAAGTTACGAAGATTTTCGGAATAACGGAAAAAAGGCGGCGGACATCGACCGACTTTTTTCTGCTCCTATAATGATAAAATATGCATTATGATTTGTCAATTATTCAGCCTAATACTCAAACGCACGAACAGCGCGGACAGATTGTGTAGTACCTGTGTGGTCATCGGTTTGATAGCCGTCGTAAGATCTCTGGATCCACGCGAAATTATAGATGCTGGTGGATGAAGACCAGTACCAGGTATCGTCGTTTATAATTCCCGGTTTTTGCAGGTTCTGATATATATAATTCAACTCTTCCTTGGTTGGCAAATACCAGTCTGATTTTCCACCGCCCCGGTAATTAGTGCACAAGGTTTTTGCTTTCTCCCAGTTAGCATCACCTAACAGTTCGCTGCATTCGTATGCTTTGTTTCCGTCTATATAAAATACAATTCCGCCGCCAGGTCCTTTGTCGCCAATTCTTGGAGGCAGGGTTTTTAGAGTTTTCTTAGTGGGTTGTGTTTGCTTGGACGGTTGAGGTTCAGTAATTTTTGTTGTTACGACGGGTTCAGTGATTGTAGTAGTTTGTGTTTCAGTTTCTTTTGTGGTCACAACGGATTCAGTATCCACATCTTTTGGTGCCACAAGAGTTTTAGTCTTTATATGTGTTTGAGTGTCATCAGTTTTTGGCACGACAGTTTCAGTGTCCTTCGTAGTTTGAGCTTGACTGTCATCTTTTGCCGGAGCAGCAAGAGTCAAATTAATAATACCACCGTTTCCTTGGTAAGAACTATTAATGTGTTTCCAGTCATTGAAATCATTTTCAAGGATGCGATTGTAAAGATTATCCAGTTCTTCTCTTGTTGGAACATAAAATGGAAAAACTGTACCATCAGCATAATTTGAGCCATAAGTCCGATTAATTGCTGCTTTTAATTCATCAACATTTTTTACAATGCTCAGCACTTCCGGCTCATTTTTATAAATCATTACAGGTTGCAGAGTACCAGTGTTTTTTTCATAATCAAAATAGTTAAGCTCCTGATAGGTGTAAGGGCTGCCTTCGTAAAGAGCTCCATAATACTCAAGATAAGACATCTGGTTGCCTGTGCTTGGATGCGTTTCTATAATTCTTTTTGATGTGCCTGCAGGCGTATGGCTGTCTATTTTCTGCATTTCGTCATGTGTCAGATTATAATAGGGTGGAATCTGTTTAGTATCATTCCAGGTAACATCCATCTGATAGTATTGACCGTTGACTTTTAAGAAATTCCACGCATGACCATTACTCGAAAGATATGCACAAGGAATTCCAAGATTCTGCATATAATATTGGAAAAGAGCAGAATAACCGGCACAAACGGTCTTGTATTCAACTGCGCAGGAATAGGCTGTCTGAAGTTTTCCTCCAACATTATTTGCTTCATAAGATTCAGTATCGTATTCTGTAGAAAGGCAGATATAATCATGAATGTATTTTATTTTGCTCATTTCATCCGGCAGCGTTGATGCATAAAAAAGAATTGGAGCAGTTGCATTCCAGAATTCTTCATATTTTTTTTCAAGCTCAGAACTATCTAACCAGTTTTTGAATATAAAATTTGTTATAATACCATCTGCATTGTACCAATACCTATATCCTCCATCCCACCAGAAAGCTTCCGGATTATCGTACATTAAGGCATACATAGCATCCAAAAATTCATCTTCAGGAATTCCAACAGGTAAGGTAGCACCTTCTTCATTTTTCATTAAGGCTTTATAGGCAACATCGTAAACAGCCTTCTGATTTTTATTTAGTGTTTCCCTGTGAAAAAGAAAAGAATCAGGAATTATATTTCCCCAGATATTTAATTTGTTATAACGTTCAACTCCACGAGTTTTTTTGGGAACCTTAACATCAACTTTGTTACGCTCCGAAGTATGTTCAGTAGAAGCAAGACCTGTAGGATTAAAATCTGAAGGCCTTACCTCTTTTGTAAAATTAGTTTTTACCTGCGCCAGAACCGGCATCTGAAAAATAACTGTAGAAATAATTATTGCGGAAAAAGATTTAGAAAATGACTTTTTCATTTTATCCCCCTAAATAGATTATTATTCAAAATGGATTAATATTCAAAAGAACGGACAGCGCGGACAGAGCCTTCAGAATCTTCGTAGTAGTAATCCTGCTTGCCGTCAGAAAATTGCTGATACCATGCGTAAATGTCATAGCTGGTTGACGATGACCAGTACCATTTTTGATCTTTTATTATACCCGTTTTTCGTAGATTCATATATATATAATTCAGCTGGTCTTTATCTGGCAAATACCAGTCTGATTTTCCGCCGCCACGGTAATCCTTACACAAATCTTTTGCGGTTTCCCAATCTTCTTTACCCAGAATCTCACTGCATTCGTATGCTTTATTTCCTTCTATATAAAATACAATTCCGCCACCAGGACCTTTATCGCCAATTTTTGGAGGCACAACAGTTTTAGTTTTCTTTGCAGTTTTCGACTCGGTATTTTTCGGAGTATCATCAACAATTATGTCTTCTGATTTTTTTGTTGGAGCAGCAAGCGTCAAATTATAAATAATACTGTCTCCAGACCAATTCGCGCTGCCGCTATGCCAGCGTAACATTTCCTGGTTGTTAATCCGTTCAATGATTCTATCCTTTTCTTCTTCCGTTGGAATAAAAAAAGTAAAAATTGTACCATCAGCATAATTTGAGCCATAAGTCTGATTAATCGCTGTTATTAATTCATCAGCATTTTTTACAATGCTAAGGATTTTCGGCTCATTTTTATAAATCATTACAGGTTGCAGAGTACCGGTGCTTTTTTCATAATCAAAATAATTAAGCTCCTGATAGGTGTAAGGACTGCCTTCGTAAAGAGCTCCAAAATACTGAAGATAAGTCATTTGATTGCCTGTGCTTGGATGCGCATCTATAAATTTTTTTTCCAGATCCCAAGGCGTATGGCTTTTTATGTTCTGCATTTCTTCATGTGTCAAATTATAATAGTTTGGAATTATTTCGGTATCATTCCAGGTAACATCCATCTGATAGTATTGACCGTTTACCTGCAAAAAATTCCATGCATGAGTCTGACTCCTGATTTTTGCACAAGGAATTCCAAGCTGCTGCATATAATACTGAAAAAGGGCAGCATAACCGCCACAAATGGTTCTATATTCAACTGCACCACTGTAAGCTGTCTGATATTTTCCGCCGTTATTATTGGTACCGGCAATATCATTTGCATATTCGGTAGACAGGCAGATATAATCATGAATGTATTTGATTTTGCTCATTTCATCCGGCAGCGTTGATGCATAAAAAAGAATTGGAGCAGTTGCATTCCAGAATTTTTCATATTTTTGTTCAAGCTCAGAACTGTCAAGCCAGTACTTAAACACAAATCTTGTTACAGTATCATCGGAATTTGTCCAATAGCTGTAATCGTCATCCCACCAGAAGGCCTCTGGATTATCATAATCTAAGGCATGCATAGTGTCATAAAATTCTTTTACAGTAAGACCAACCGGCAAAGTAACATCTTCTTCATTTTTCATTAAGGCTTTATAGGCAGCATCGTAAACAGCCTGCTGCTTCTGATTCAGCACGTTTCTGTAAAAAAGAAAAGAATCTGGAATTACGTTTCCCCAGATATTTAATTTGTTATAACGTTCAACACCACGAGTTTTTTTTGGTACCTTAACATCAACCTTATTGCGTTCCTCAATATGTTCTCCAGAAACAATACCTGTAGGCTTAACATCCGAAGCCCTTACCTCTGGCGTAAAATTAGTTTTTACCTGCGCCAGTACCGGCATCTGAAAAATTACTGCAGAAATAATTATTGCGGCAAAAGATTTAGAAAATGACTTTTTCATTTAATCTCCCCTGGTTTTTTAGCTGTAAGGCAAACCCAAAAAAGTGCTGCCAAAAATAGAGTTTATTTCAAAAACGACAGATGGGTCAAGCGGTTTGTGGCACACCTGTTGTTATTTATTTCTTCTAAATATAAACTGATATAAATTGGATTGTAACAATGAAGGAGAGTAAAAGATGATGAAAATCCGAAAATCCACCAGAGAAGACCTGCCGCGCATATTAGAGCTTTACGAAAATGCCCGCAATTTTATGGCTCAGCATGGCAACGCCAGCCAGTGGGGCAAAACGTTTCCGCCAGCCGAGTTGATCGAAAATGATATAGCCGCCGGCAAAAGCTACGTCTGCCTCGATGACGGAAAAATTGCTGCAACATTTTATTTTGCAGTAGAAGCTGACCCGACTTATGCAAAAATAAACGGTGCCTGGTTGAATGATTTACCTTATGGTGTAGTTCACAGAATCGCTTCCGACGGAGTTACAAAAGGTGCGGGGACATTCTGTTTGAATTGGGCGCTGGGAAAAATTAATAATATTAAAATTGATACGCACAGGGATAATCTGCCGATGCAGAAGCTTTTGGAGAAGCTCGGGTTTGTAAGATGTGGGATTATTACGATAGAAGATGGGACGGAGAGGATTGCGTTTCAGAGGGGTACGAAGTAGTAATTCCGATAATACAATTTTGATTTTTATCTGCATATAACTTGTTATTATCTGCATATAGATTTATAATTTATATGCAGATAAATGAGGTGTATATGCACAAATTTGATTATTCATTTTTAGATAACGGAATGCTGCCTTCTAGCTTAGTGAATGTGACGGCATCAATTTCTTCTCTAAAAACGTCTTCGCAGTTTAGAAAGAATGATTTTCAGAAGGTTTTCACGGAGCTGGAAAAAATTGCAAAAATTCAATCTGTAAAATCTTCTAATGAAATAGAAGGTATTGTTACTACAGATGAACGAATTGTTCAGATTGTGCAGAAAAACAGCGCGCCGCTTAATCATAATGAAGAAGAGATTTCAGGCTACAGGGATGCGCTTAATATAATTCATACAGAACATCAGAATATTCCGTTTAATGAAAACACAGTTTTATCGTTGCACAGAACTATGCTTTCTGCTACCAATAACAACTATGGCGGAAAGTATAAAACAGATGATAATGTAATTCTTGAAATTGATTCACAGGGAAATAAGAAAGTTCGTTTTGCACCAGTTCCAGCGAATGAAGCTAAGGTTGCAATGGATCAACTCTTTCTTGCTTTTATGGAGGCAAACTCCAATTCAAATATAAATACACTGCTTTTAATTCCATGTGTAATTCTAGACTTTTTGTGCATTCATCCTTTCAGGGATGGAAACGGCAGAATGTCCAGACTTTTATCTTTACTTCTTTTATACAAAAACGGTTTTGATGTAGGAAAATATATTTCTTTTGAAGAGCAGATAAATAAAAACAAGGGATGGTACTATCAGGCTTTGAAAGAATCTTCTGAAAACTGGCATGAAAGTACAAACAATTATTTTCCTTTTATGCAGAACTTTCTCAGTATTTTGTATGAGTGTTATCAGGAACTTGATAAACGATTTGCTGTTGTTAATTCAAACAAGATTACTAAAACAAGTCGTATTGAAAATACAGTGTTAAATTCTTTATTACCAATTTCTAAATCAGAGATTTGTAAACTTTTGCCTGATATCAGTCCAACAACTGTAGAGGCTGTTTTAGGCAAGATGGTAAAGAGCGGAATAATCACAACTATTGGGAAAGGGCGGGGGACGAAATATATAAGAAGGCAATAAGTTGGAAAAATGTGATAAAACAGCAGAAAATGGCTGGAAAAATGTGATTTTAGCCGCGAAAATGTATGGAATTTTGTGATAGAGCGTGATATCCATTCTCATATTTTTTTGCATTCCTACACAAACGATTTCTCCACAATAATATTACAGAATAAGTAATTTTACGAAAAAAACTTGACTTTTTACGGTTAGTTAACTATA
>JAEEGH010030483.1_pt1 | contig 10483 bp, 10 predicted proteins | sample 9134181 | NCBI WGS metagenome assembly JAEEGH01 (sample SAMN16246544, study PRJNA631951) | gut metagenome | biome: gut microbiome; feature: rumen; material: DP-attached | host: Bos | place: Iran: Karaj | collected 2018-10 | reverse complement strand
AATCCTTACCGTTTAATAAAGGTTTCGTTTCATTAAGAAACTTAAATGAATTTCAAGGATACATGTTTAAATAAAAACTTGTATTAATTCAAGGTTTGTTTCACTGTTCAGTTATCAATCTTCGTTTATTTATTTTGCACTGTGTGACTTGCTGTCCCTCAGTGCTCGATTATAATATCACCTGTAACTTCACTTGTAAAGCCTTTTTTGAGGATTTTATTAAAGTAAATCTATTCGCCCAAAATTGCCCTTTTGTTTGAATTGCACTAATTGTTTGTACAATATTTGTAAATACCCCACAATACCTAATCTAATCCCTTATCTAACGCTCTACTATTACTTTACAGGAACGCAATGCTTATCATTGATATCGCACACCTTCTGAACTCTTCTTCTGTACTTCTCTTCCATAAGTGGGTCTGTGTTTAACCAAGTCTTTACTACTTCCATTGCCATCAAACCGCCAATGATTTTAGCACCAAGGCAAAGAATGTTTGAATCTGTGTGCTGACGAGCAAGTGTTGCACATAATGGATCCTGGCATACTGCTGCATAACATCCATTAATCTTGTTTGCAATAAGAGCGCTACCATAGCCTACTCCATCGCAAAAGATTCCTCTGTCACATTCACCCTTAGCTACTGCTAAAGCTGCTGGATAAACAAAGTCAGATAAGTCACAGCTATTATCATCATATGTTCCAAAATCTTCTACTTCATATCCTTCACTTAATAAATAAGCTTTAATTTCCTCCTTCATTTGAGTACCTGCATGATCGTTAGCCATTGCAATCTTCATATTTATTTCCTCCTATATTTGATATACATAACAATAATCATCTTTTAGTAGATAACATGTCTAACTTAAATGATAAGAAGCTATTTACTTAATTGCAACATATTCTTAATTCCGTCACAGATTGTTCATTGGAATTAGACGATATAATAGCATACAATTATTTGTAAAGAGAGCTATGAAAAGGATTTGGTAGGGGATTTGTATGTGGGATTATAGTTTCGCTATACCTAGCATCTTAATATTGGCCACATTACTAATCAATTACTTTATGCTGCAAAGGTTGCCTATCCGCGTCAACAAAAACTTTGTCAGCATTTTATTAATTGAAACTGTAGTAATTACATCTGATATTTTCTCCAGCTGGACCTGTGAGAACTATCAAGATTTGCCTAGATTCATAGTTGTTTCCAGCAACATGATTTACTTTATATTCTTCACCTTACGAGCATACGCATTCTTTGTGTTCACTTGTAGCATTCTTGAGTTGGATCCAACAGAAAATCAATTTAGAACATTTTTATGTCGCTTACCTATGATTATTACAGAGTTAGTAACGCTGTCTTCCCCATTTACAAAAGCTGTATTTTTTATAGGAAGTACAGGTTATCAGCGTGGATCTTTATATAATATTGTTGTTTTAAATTTCGCTATATATCTATTCATCAGCATACATGCTACTGTAACTTTAAAAAGCAGGCTTAAAGCTAAGAGAGATTTTTTCGGTATTCTTTTCTATTTATTAATCCTCATCGTTGGCTTAATATTTAGAATCATGTTCCCTAGATATCTACTGATGGATACTTTCTGTGTCATGACAATAATCTCTATTAATCTTCTTTTTATGAATCCAGAGTATTTTATAGAAAGAAGGACGCGTTTATTCAATAGCGAAGGACTACGAATTATTCTTCAAGATACAACTAGGCAAAAATATAACACTATATTTTCATTTGTAGTTAGGCATTACCAAGAGGCAGTAGAAATCTATGGCGTAAAGCAGATGGATGTTGGTATCCGTCTCATTGGTTCATACCTTAGACGAATTCTTCCAAGGGAGAAGCTGTTCTATTATCGATCTGGTAGATTTGTCATTATGGCAAGATCCAACGTAGATATTCCGGCTGTAATCAAACAAATCGAAGAACGTTTCAAGTCTCCATGGTTATCCGACAATGTAGAACTATACTTGGAGGCAAGATTTGTTGAAGTGAGCCCGGAGTATGAATTATATGATTCAGACGTTGTCATCAATACTTTAGTAAACGCCTTGAACAAGGCCAATAATACCACCGACAAGTCTCACATACTTGTCGGTCGAGAAATGTTTGATGCAGTACAAGACAATACTTCCATCAAGAGAGCTCTTGAAAGAGCCATCGAAAGCGACACAATCGAAGTATTTTTACAACCTATTATGAATGCCAAAACAAATACTTTAGTCGGTGCTGAAAGCCTATGTAGAATCAGGGATGATAAGGGCAACATAATATCTCCTAATAAGTTTATTCCAATTGCCGAAAGCAATGGTCGAATAAATCAACTAGGAGAACAGGTTTTTGAGAAAACATGTAAATTCATCAGCGAAAACGACATGAGTGCATTAGGCTTAGAATGGATTAATGTAAATCTATCTGCTGCACAATTTATGAAAAAGGATTTAGCATCAGATTTCAGTAATCTCATTGAGAGATATAATCTTCGTCCTTCAGACATTCATCTTGAAATAACCGAAGCGGCAATCGTTGATGATGATATTATGGATAATCAAATTAACATACTTCGTCAGAATGGATTCCTGTTATCTCTTGATGATTATGGCACAGGCTATTCAAACATTAGTAGGCTTAAGCATTCACCATTTTCAAACGTCAAAATCGACATGAGTATTGTATGGGACTACTGTGATAATCCAAATTTACTTTTACCTATGCTGATAAAAGCATTCAAAGAAACCGGGTATAGCCTTACTGCCGAAGGAATAGAAACAAAAGAAATAGAAGATACCATGAAAGCTATTGGATTTGATTATCTACAGGGAATGTACTATTCTCCTCCAATTCCAATGGACGAATTTATAAAGAAATTTACTAAAAGCTCTTAGCCATGTAGACTAAGAGCTTTTCTTTTTATCTGTATTAATAGTTTAGATGCTTTAAAAGACCTTCGCAGCCTGCCAATACATCCCTATAGCAAATATCAAACTTTCGGGTGTACCAAGGATCATCAATATCACGTGGTCTATCGGTAAAATCCAAAAGTCTATAAATTTTATTATCCCTGTCTTCACCGAATTCATAGTGCAGATCTCGCATGTTTTCTGCATCCATGCCAATTATATAATCAAAATCTCTGTACTCATCTTTTCTAATATGACGAGCACCGTAACCACTACAATCTATCCCCTTTTCATTTAGTAATTGCCGAACAGGAGGATAAACCGGATTACCAATCTCTTCGTATGTCATGGCTGCACAATCAATATAGAAATCCGCTGCAATCCCCCGCTTGTCTACCATATCCTTCATTACGTATTTGGCCATAGGCGAGCGACAAATTGAACCATGGCAAACGAATAGTATTTTAATCATTATTATCCTCCACTAAGACTGTAAATCCAGAGTCGGCATAGAATCTATTACTTCTTGTAAAGGAGACCACGCCATAACATCAAAATCATCTTCTCCTATACTATCATTATCAGTCTCCTGGTCCAAGCCCCCGCCTTTTTCTCTATTTAATTTTCTTGACTCTTCAATATCATCATCATTGGCAGGCAAACTGGCATAGGCATCTGTCTTTTTGAATTCTCTTACCACTTCATCCAAGGCTGCAATTATAGCTGTTTTATATTCATCTTTATCCGAAATACTGTTGTAAGCAAAGAAAATAATGTCGTTAACCTCTTCTTTAGACTGAGCAGTCTTCAGCTGATGCTCCAAGTTTTCAGCCATCCTTCTTATCCTAAGATATTGCTGATAGAGTTCTGGATTATGTTCTTTCAAATATGACTCTTCTTTTTTTGTAAGCTTTTTTCCGCTTTTTATTTTGGCCTGAATCTTTTCCATTAATTTAGAGTCTTCTTTGCTATTTGAATCAGAGGCTTCCTCCTGCAATTTTCTAACTACATTAGTCAAATGCGCTGATACCGTTTGCCCCTCTATACTATTATTTTTGAAACTCATAGTTCCTAAATCAAACGAAATCTCCAAAGCTTCCTCCTAAATCTTACTAATAAAATAAGGTTCATGAATGATTGTTATTTCATCCATGAACCTTTTGATATCCTTAATATTGTTTAAAGCATCAAGCCACTCGAACTATAAGTTCCTGAGCTTAGCGCCATAGCCTTATTGACTATTGTGTCAATAGAATCAACTGTGCTAGCAATGTTTTTGTAATATGAAGAGGTATTACAAAGTAGAGCTTTGATATCCTCTGGATTTGCTGCTGCAAGCTTTTCCTGATCAATTACTAGCTTGTTATCGCTGCCCATTGTAATTCCGATATTTGCAAAATCCTCAGCCTTTGCTTTATAAGCCTCTAAAAACTCTGATTGGAATGTATTGTTTAATGTACCGCCACATGAAGTCAGATTTGTAATAGTGCTGTTGTAAGCTGTTACAAAATTAGTAACACCTTTTAATAATTCAGCGTTGTCGTATTCTTTTCCAGACTCTGCCGCATATAAAGACTTATCGTCCAGCTTCGAAAGAGCATCCAAAAGATTTGTAGCAGCCTTATCAACATTTTTGTATTTGCTGTTGGAGCTGCCAGATGAAAGTCCCATGGATTCCATCTTCTGCTGATATTTCAAATCATTGTTTGAGATGATTTGGTCGATAAGCGCATTTCCACTTTTTTTGCTATTTAACATTGAAAGCAGACCTTGACTACTCTGATAATACTCATATGAATTATTAATCGTACTCATCAAAACCCTCCTTTTTCATTCTCCATGTTTTATATCGGATAGGTTTCGCCACAAGTTAATAGATTAAGTTTATTATTTTTGTTCTTCTATTTTTAGCTCATCTTTTGTTTAAGAAAAAGATTAAAATAAAAAACTAGGAGCCTTTACCTAAGACTCCTAGTTGAAAATCATATTATGGCACTTCTAAATACTAATACTACAACGACAAATCAACATGGGCTACAGTTCCTGCAGCTCCTGTGCTTTCTTTTAGATATATTCCTGATTTTCTAAGAACTGCATCGGTCTGACTAGACACATTCTTATATGAAAATTCAGTATCTATATTACCAAGGTAAATGGCTCCCACATCAGCCTGTTTCAGATTCAAAAGCTTATCATTGCCTTCTGAATCTTTGGTCCATACCTTAAGCTTGCTGAAGACGGAATCATTTTCATCTATCCAGCCATTTCTGTCTTCATCATATTCTGACAAATCTCTGAAGCCATCACCTGACTTAGTTCCAAACAATTCTGAACCGTCATTAATCTTTCCATCCTCATTTTTGTCCAACGCCAGGAAGCCGCTTCCCTGTCCAACAAAAGAAATATTATCCTCTTTTCCATCTGAATCAATATCAAACATAAACTTTTGATCAGATATTGCTGTGGCATTTGTATCCATGTTTATTACAAGAGGGTCTGTAAGAATTCTTGTGTACGTCTCTTCTGATATGGAATCAATCTTTTGAGACAAGCTGCGGCCTAACATTACTTCCACATTAAAATCTATGGTGCGGCCATCAGAAGTCTGCACTGTCCCCATACTCTTAAATCCCGTATTTTCATACTCCAAATGAGAACCGGATGTTGCAGTAATGCGCTGCCATACCTGGGTGGAAGTTCTACCACCTGACGATAAATCCAGTGTATTCTGCTGCGCGCCATTTACACTAAACTTAACTCCATCCACTTCGCATTTTGAAAATACATTTCGTTGCCAATCATTGAAGGCTCGCATTTGATCAGACAACTTTTTGTCGTTAGGGCTTGTTTTTCCATTGAGAAGATCAAGAATCTTCTTCACAAGACTAATTTGCAAATCTTCGAAATCCCACTGGGACATCTGAGCATTAGCCTCTCGAATCTGCTTATCATGCTCAGCCATTTGGTTAATCATGCTTTGAAGATTCTTTTGTTGTCTTTCCTTTTCCTGTTCCTTTTCAGTTTTCTGATACTCTTCTAGTGATTCTTTTAATGATTTTTCCCCATCCTTTGATAACTCAACAATCGCACCAAGCGTATCCACATTCGCTCTCTGTTCAATTGTAACGGTTTCAATATGGGTGTAAGAATAAGAATTGTGTTGAGATGCCATGTTTACATGGCTGTTTTCAATCTTCATAGCGGACTCCTTTCCACAAATAAAGAATACAAAAGTGCCAAACGCCGAAAACTGTTGCACATCCATGTGCCTAGTTTCCACTATTTATATCGGATAAAAAACTGACAATTTATAGTTCCAATATTAAAAAATGTGATAAAATATTTCTATAATGTATTAAAGGGGCTCACGTTATGGACAATAAGGTAATTTCAAAATCTGGAATCGATCCAAAGAAGCAATATTCTGAATATCTCATTATTGCTTATCTTACTTACATGTCGCTGTACATCATTTTTAATTCAGCCATCGATTATTTTTATGAATCCGCTTCCATATACAGAATCGGAAACTATGTCGGATTGATACTGGCAGTCGGCACGCTGGTACCGCTGGTAAGAAAAGTTCCTACAGACTTTCTGATTGAACCACTAAAAGTAAATAAAGCAAAAATATGGAATGCTATCACCAGAGGTTTCTTGGTTTGCGCCTTCTTCGGTGGATTAATGATTCTATTAAAATTTGCAATACTGCAGCTGAATCCAATTATGCTTAAGCGATGCCAGCCATTCTTTTATCTTGATAGATTGACTCCTGGAAAAATCACAACAAACACAATGCTATATCCTTTCACTGCCTTTTGGCAGGAATATTGTATGAATGTCATGGGTTATGACGGTATGCGCACACTGTTAGTAGGTAACCACAGAAAACATAAATCTGTTTCTGTTGTAGCACTCTTCTTTGGTGCTATGCATTACACCTACGGTTTTCCAATGATAGCGCTGACAATTCTATTTGTTTTATTTATGAATTACATTTATCGTCGTACTAAAAACCTTTGGGTTTGCATGCTAGTTCATATTATTCTTGGACAGTTGCTATTTACTTTACAGCTACAAAAGATAACCTTTTCTTTTTAATTGAAAATATGCAATCATTTATCTATAATAGATTGTGTGCAATTCATTTCACAAGGAGGATATTTTCATGAAAGAAGTTTGTCAGTTTTTAAAAGATGCTGGAGTTTACTACCTTGCAACAGTAGAAGGTGACCAGCCAAGAGTTCGTCCATTCGGCACAATTGAAATTTTTGAAGATAAGCTTTACATCCAGACAGGAAAGTCTAAGGATGTTTCAAAGCAGATTCAGGCTAATCCAAAGGTTGAAATCTGTGCTTTCAAAGATGGTCAGTGGATTCGTATTTGCGGAGAGCTTGTAAGAGATGACCGTGTAGAAGCTAAGGCTCATATGCTTGATAACTATCCTGATTTAAAGGCTCAGTACTCAGCAGAAGATGATAACACTGAGGTTCTCTACTTCAAGAACGCAGTAGCTACTATCTCATCATTCACAGCAGCTCCAAAGACAATCAATTTCTAAATATACTAAAAGGGAGGCACAGCCTCCCTTTTTACATGCTTTTCTTACATTCTGGACAGATATGCTTTCTGCCATCAGCAATATATAATTTCACATCATTAAAATTCAAATAAACCTTCTTTTTGCATTTTGAGCAAACATACATATATAAGGCCATTATACTACTCCCTTTTATATGGCGACTTCTAGCATTCACCATAAAATATACATTACGAGAAGTATAATCTCTTTTGTGTTATGTATCAAGGGTTTTTTAGCTAATAAATATCATTTTATAACTAATTTTGCAACCGTCTCTGTGTGCATGGTGTGACCGAATTGATCAACCACTGTGTATTTCTCTAAATGATATCCATGCTCCTCTAGGTGCTTGAGGTCGCGTGCTAGGGTGGCGCTGTCACAGCTGACGTAAACGATGCGAGATGGCTGCATTTTTATCATGGTATCAAGCGCCACTACATCGCAGCCTTTACGAGGTGGGTCTACCATGATGACATCCGGATGGGACATCTTCTCATAAATCTCTGGAAGGACTACTTCCGCTTCGCCGCAATAGAACTCTGCATTGCTAAGTCCATTTAGCTTTGCATTTGCCTTAGCGTTTTCGATGGCCTGAGGTACTACCTCGATACCGATTACACGGCCTGCTCGCTTTGCCATAGAAAGGGAAATGGTACCGATGCCGCAGTAAAGGTCCCAGACCTCCTCTGTACCGTGCAAATCTGCATATTCAAGTGCCTTACTATAAAGTCTTTCCATCTGGTCGTGATTCACCTGATAGAAGGAATTGGCACTGATATCAAAGGCAATTGTATCACCGCTAGTGAGGGTAATTGTATCGCGAATCGCTTCTTTGCCATATAAAGCTTTTGTCTCATATCCCATGATGACATTGTCACGGCGAGTGTTAACATTAAGCACAAGTGATGCAAGCTCTGACTCTACTGTTTTGATATGAGCCACCAGCGAATCTACCTTAGGCAGTGAATCTCCATTAACTACTACACATACCATAGTCTCGCCTGTTGCTTTACCTTCTCTAACGAGAACATGGCGAATCAATCCCTTACCACTAGTTTCATCATATGGCTTGATGCCACATTCATTCATATAATCTATTACCGCATATACGATATCCATGCTCTTCTTCGAACAAATCTTACAATCATCTGATGGAACAATTCTATGACTTCTGGCTCCGTAAAAGCCTGCAATAATATTGCCATCTTTATCAAGGCCAATTGGAACCTGGGCCTTATTACGATAGCGAAGTGGCTCTGTCATACCTATAATAGGCTCACGTATAGAGTCAACATACGCTCTATCGTATCCGCCGATTTTTACAAGATTGTTTGCAACAATATTATCCTTAATCTCAAGCTGCTTATCGTAGGATACCTGCATAATCTGACACCCACCACACTGCTTTGCATTTGGGCAGGCAGGCTGTACTCGATACGGGCTGGCCTCAACCACTTCCTTGAGAGCAGCAAAGCAATAGGTCTTTTTTACTTTTGTGATGATGACATCACATACATCGCCCACTACTGCATCCTTCACAAAAATGGTCACACCATCAGTGTGACCAATTCCTGCTCCCTCCAAGGACATATCTTCAATTGTAAGTCTTACAATATCATTCTTATTCATTAATTCTTTCCTGTTCTACGGATGTTGGAATCCAATAAACGATTGAATCCCTGCCATGTAAGGTTGTTTTCCTCAACATTTTCAAGGGCCTCGAAGATTGTTTCCATCTTTGCATCGATATTATCTGCAAATGAAAGCGCGATAGCTTCTGCAATGGCTGGCTTCTTTGGTGAACCAAACTCTAGCTCGCCGTGGTGAGAAAGAATACAGTGGATAAGCTCTTTACGCTTTACCTCTGGGAAATTAGGAATATCGTCAATAGCCCTGTCTACCATATTGGCACCAACATAAATATGTCCTAGAAGCTGTCCCTCATCTGTGTAGTCGTTTCTAGGGAATTCTGAAAGCTCACGTACCTTTCCGATGTCGTGGAAGATAGCTGCTGTGATAAGTAAATCTCTATCTAAAAATGGATATTGATTGCTGAAATAATCACAGTTTGTAGCAACTGAAAGAGTATGCTCTAAAAGACCACCTGTAAAACCATGATGAACGGATTTAGCTGCTGAGTGCCCCTTGAATGTCTCGATGAATTCTTTGTCTTCAACGAAGTATTTGTTAAGTAATGCTTTCATATATGGTGACTTTACTGAGTTGATAAGCTTTATTAAAGCGCTCCACATTTCACCGATATCCTTCTTGCTAGAAGGAATATAATCAGATATTTCGAACTCGCCCGGATTAGCCTTACGAAGTCTTTTAATGTTAAACTGTAAAGCACCATTCCAGCTTGTGATGTCACCAGTAACTGTGATGAAATCAAGCTCATCATAATCGCTGATACCTTCGGAATCTACATCCCAAATTTTGGCATCAATTGTGCCTGTCTTATCACACAGAGTAAGTGATTCGAATGCCTTTCCAGTCTTAGATACACCAAGTGATTTTTTCTTACATAAGTATGTCTCTGTACCTCTGTCTCCCTCTTTGAGGGTGTTAATATATTTCATTTATTACTCCATTCTAAGGCAAATAATTGCCACAAAAGATGTATTTAATTATAAGTGATAGCCCATCGATAATCAATGCGAATGGGATGGTCGAAAATATAAATTATTTCTCTTTTTTTTATTCATTTTTGCACTTTTCGTATGATATTATTTTTTTAAATATAAGGAGAAGTAAATATGGAAAGAAATAGGCTTTTTACAAAGATTTCTGGGATTTTGCACGGGGGTGATTACAATCCTGAACAATGGCTTGATCGGCCTGATATTTTGGATAAAGATATTGCCTACATGCGAGATGCCCATATTAATACTGTCACTTTAGGTGTTTTCTCTTGGGCTGTACACGAACCCACTGAAGGAAACATCAATTTAGACTGGCTTGCAGCTATTATTGAGAAGCTATACAAC
>JAEEGH010030478.1_pt1 | contig 10485 bp, 7 predicted proteins | sample 9134181 | NCBI WGS metagenome assembly JAEEGH01 (sample SAMN16246544, study PRJNA631951) | gut metagenome | biome: gut microbiome; feature: rumen; material: DP-attached | host: Bos | place: Iran: Karaj | collected 2018-10 | reverse complement strand
GAGATACCGTCCGTCCGGCGTCCAGCGCGGCGCGTAGGCGCTTTGTCCCTTTGGCGTGACGCGGCAGCCGCGGGACGGATCGTTTGCACGCGCGCAGACCAAGTGCCACGTGTCGCGGAAGTTGTCGATCTGCGCAAACGCGAGAATCCGGCCGTCGGGAGACACGACGGGCTGTCCGGCCCCCATGTCGTTCACCGTGCTCGGCACGAGGTTCGTCAATCCACCTTCGTCGAGGCTGACCGCATACACGCCGGATCGCGTCGCGAACCCAACCTTCGGCGAGGCGCAACGCGTGGAGACGAAGAATATCCGCTTCCCGTCGGGCGCGAAGGACGGCATGTAGTCGCGAAAGCGTCCGACCGTAATCTCGCGTATACCTCCACCACATGGAGAGCCGCCGTCTCGGCGGCAGTCACTCCTCCAGACACGCAGATGATAGCCCATCGTCCCGTCTTTCGCCGCCCACGCCGTGTTCGTCTCGTTTCCGTAGGTGTAGACGAGCGCGTCACCCGCCGGACTCCACGCGGGATACGCGGCGTTGCCCGATCCCGGCTCCACCCACGCGAAACGACCGCCCGCACGTTCCCACACGCCCACGCGGCTCTTGCCGTCCTCGACGCGCTGCACGGCGATCTTCGCGCCGTCCGGCGAATAGACGCCGCACGTACCACTTGTCAGAACAACGGCAAGTAGGTTCACTGCTGCGATCATCTTAAGCACTCGCTTTCCGCATCACGCGCTACCGGATGAATATGGCCGTGCCTGACATTCGGACAACGGAAAGCGTGCGACCGGTTGCCACGACCGCGTACAGGCTTGGTCTCGCCGCCTCTTCGGCGTCACCGGTCACGACCACGTTCCAGTTCGCCACGTTTTCCGCACCTGAAAGCGAACCGGACGACACGAGGAATGGCGTGGCGCGCAAATGCCGTCCGCTCCCGTCAAGCACGATGCGCACGGTCGCGGCGGCTGGCAGCGACACGTTCCCCGTGACGGTCAACGGCGCCTTCTGCCCCTGGAACGCGGCGAAGCCCGCACCTTCCGCGAGCGTCACCGTGCTGACCGTCCCCGTGCCGCCAAGGTACGCCCCGGACGCTACCGCAAACGTAGCGCCGTTGTACGAAAAGTTGTCGTTGACCACGAGCGTACCGGCATCCACCTGCGCCGTGCCGTCGAACTCAAGCGTGCCGCGAAGCGCGTGGTTGAGCGCCAGCGTGCCGGCACCTCTCTTGATGAAGCCGAACGTGAAGACCTCCGCCACGCCGGACGTGTTCGTGTGCGAGCCGTTGTAGAAGCTTGGCTCCGGCGGTCTGCACGGCACGAGCCAGGAAATCAGGTCATAACCGTCGTCGCCCGTCACGTCCTCTATGTCGAAAACGCAGGCCATCGACGGGTAGAGCGGCAGCTGCGGATAGGCGCACGGAGGAAGCGTCACAGCCGTGGAACCGGTCACGCGGAACGTGCCGCGGAAGTTGAACACGCCCCAGGCGTTCACGCGATTGGGATCGTATTCGAACGTCCCGCCGTCAACAACGATCGGCCCGAAGCCGTTTGCGGTGTTGTTGCCGGTAAAGCGCACGGTGCCGCCTTGCAGCACGAAAGGCGTGGTGATGCGGTTGCCGCCAGTCTCGCCATACGTGTAGTACATGAGCATGTTGCGCTGGCAGAATTCGACGACGGCGTTCGTGTAGACCGTGACGGTCCGCTCCGGGACGGTCATGTTGCCGAGAAAGGACGTCGAACACTGTCCGAACTGCTTGTTCGAGAACCCTTCCATGTCAAGCAACAACGTTCCTTCTCGCACTTCAAGATTTCCGGAAAAGTTGGAAAGCGCCTTTCCGTATGTGAGCTGCAGCGTTCCCGCGCCTGTCTTGACGAAGCCGCCGGCCAACGTGCTGGTCTTTCCCGAGATCTGGTAGCGGTAGTTGCCCAGCCGATAGCCGATGGTTGCATCCACCCCGGAATCGCCGGTGATGTCGTCGACGCGGATTTCCGTCAGCGGGTTGTCCAGCAGGGAGATGCGCGTATTGGCCATCCCCTCGAATGGCATGAGGGTGTACGGGGAATCGCCCTTCGACGCATCGCCGGTGAAATGGACCAAGGACCCGAACGACATCGCGCCAAGCGCGTACTCGTTGTCAGAATACCCCTCGAGGGCGTATTCGAACGTCGCGCCATCCAGCACAAGCTCGTCGCCGAGATACGTATGTCCCGTCTGCCCCTCGGGCGCATCCACGCGCAACGTGCCGTGGTCGATGCGGAACTTCGTCTTCGGGCGGATCGTGCCTGTCGAGGTGAGCGATACGGCGCTAATCGCATTTGTCGCGGCGACGTGCAACGTCGCGTTCGTCCCCACGTACACGGTGGACGGACGCCAGATGTCCGAAAGAGTTCCCGATCCGGTGAACTCGAGCGTGCCCTCGAGCACGTCGATGTCCCCGTTCGGCCCATAGTCGCGCGTCGCGTTGTCGGACGCGAGGCGCATCGTCCCACGGCCCGTCTTGATGAAGCCGGACGTGCAGAACTGGCTGGGGCCGCGCGTGAGCGGATTCATAAACGTCAGGTCGGGTTGTTCGTCCTCCGTGATGTCCGGCACGTGGAAGCGCGTGCGCGCGGCACCTGTCGCGACGCCGTTGTTGTCGACCTGCCACGCGAGCCCCACGCGCGTGTTGAGCGTGTTTGGATTGTCCGAGACGACCTGCGCCACGTCGCCCGTCACGGTGAACGTACCGAGCACGGAAAGCGTCGCCTGATGGGCGCTCACGCCAGTTCCGGCGAACACCAGCGAACCGCCGTCCAGCGTGAGGTTCCGCACGGAGTTGCCGCAGTGGGTGTTGCCGTCAGGCCCAAGCTGGAACGTGCCGCCTTTCTTGACGTACACGTCGGAATAGCACCCGTTGAGCGCATCGACCTTCCCGAACGTGTTACGCGTCAGCACGCGCAACTCAGCCCCGTCCGACACGACGAACGTCTTCGGAGCTGTGGACTGGCCGCCAAATGCCGCGTAGTAGTTGGCACCCGTCAGCACGAGCAGGCCTTTTTCGACAGCCACCGTTCCGGTCAGATAGCGAAAAGTCCCGTTACCGTTGGAGGCAACGACTGTCAACGCGCCGTCACCACGTTTTGTGAAAAGACCGGTATCGCTGCCGAAGCCGTAGTTGCCGCTGAACGAGAGCGAAAGAGAATCCGGTACGTTGAACGTCACACTTCCGGGCACAATGGCTGCCCCGACGGTGATCGTGGGGCGGGGGACCGCGGCGAGCGAGGTGTCGACCGTCACGTCGTCGCCGTTGGCGAACACGGCGGCGTTCCCGCCCGCGTCGGTCCAGTTCAAGGCGGCGAGGTCCCACGTGGCGCTCGCCGCGCCAGACCACGTGAGGTCCCGCGCGCACAACCCCACGCAGAGCATCGCAACAGCCAATACGAGCTTCGTCTTCATGTCGATTCTCCTTTTCCTGGGAGGTCTGAATGGCGCGAACGCCATGCCCGCCTTGCAAGGCTTCGCCAACATCCGCGTTTTCATGCCAAATATTATACCCTATCCGGCACGGTCCGAACATCCAATAAAATAAATATAAATAAAATGGACATCAGGCCCGGATGTCGCGCGCGGAGCGGCCTGTCGCGCGCTTGAGCGCCGTCGCGAAGTGGCGGGGCAGGGTGCCTCGTGCTCATCGGACATGCCGACGCCGTTGACGCCTTTCGCAGCACCATTACGCGTACGGTCCGAGGAACCGGCTACCGTTGAAGTGAACCATGTGGGTCGGGTTGTCGGCAACCCAAACCTCTGTCTCCCATGCTACGTCGGATGCGAAACGCGCAAACGTCCTCTTGTCGGGAAATGCCGATATGTAAACGGAGTCGGCGGATGTCGAAGCAAACAACGTCTTCAGCTCAATATGACGCTTGGAATCAACGGGGCCATGGGACGTGACGGACTCAACAAGCACAAGCCAGTTTTTGTCTTCGTACCAGAGCACGACATCAGGCATCTTGCCATGCTCCTCAACGTTTAAGCCAAGCTGCGCAGCGAGTTCCTTGTCGAAGAACCCCCACTTGTCGCCTGTGTCGCCAATGTAAACGAGAGTCGCACCCGGCATGAAGCGAGGTGCCATGTCCTCAATTATCAAACGTATAAGTTCATTGTGCTTACCAGGCGACAGCGAGACGGCCAGACCATCCCGGACACGCACTTGCACCATATCCATCTGCCGCTCTTGGGCATACTGCTCGACCAAAGTGGAAACGCTCTTCTTGAAAGCCGCAAGCTTTCTTCTCCACGTCCTTGTCTTATATGCCTTGACAACTTGCAACGCGGCAGGCGAAATCTGATAGACCGCCTTGGGGCTGTTTGTCGGGCGATCCGGCTTGTCGGGGTTGTAGAGAGCAATGCCCGCCTGAACCATCTGATGCATGCTGAACCGGCGGAATGTCTCCCGCGTGTTTGGCGCATACTCCGCCGCGTAGTTGCTTCGGGCGAAATCCATCATGGGCGTAATGCCGACAAGCGGATCGGCTGCCTTTGACCACGGCGTTTCCTCCGTCAGATTCAACAAGGCCAAAAGACAATAGGCCGTCCGGTCGTTCAACTGTGCACGAGGCAGGCCGAATTGAAGCAAGACGTCTATCGCCTCCCCTACCTTTGACGGCTTCACTTTCTTCTTGTCCTCATTTGCCATTGACAACCTCCTTTGCGATTCTGTCGAAAGCGGCCTGCGACCATTCTTGCTCAGATTCCACCTTCCGCCCCATGTCGGACAGTTGCTTTGCTGACGGATACGGAAGGTTTCGGAGGTCTGTTGCATTGACCTGCGTATGGCCGCTGAACACGCGGAATTTCTCGTCAAGCCATGTCGTGTTGAGCCACACGACAAGCCCATACGCAGTGTACTTGTCAAGGCCGTGCTTGTCTTGCATGAAGACGTTCAGGTGATTCTCAAAGGCAATGGAATCCGCCTTGAAATCTTCAGGCCGGACGAGCGAGGCGACAAGCCGTCGCTTCTCTTCCTTGGCCGAGAAGCGCTTGACCGCCACATAATGCCCCCTCGACAACAGCATCTTCTCCGTGTCAGATGTTCGCACAATGGCGTTGGGCCGTTTCGATTCCATCGGCCAGCGGACACGCCAGTCCTTGAAATGGACAGAGTACAGTAGCGGCACGGCACCGTCTTCAGGCTCTTTTCGAAGCGTGTCTTTGACTCTGAAGTCAACGACCGCACCGGTGGATGCCTGAATACCAATGTCCCGCAGCGAAGTATGGCATTCCTCAAATCCACTATCTGATTCGTTGCGCTGCGCCTGAGGGATGTTAATGTATTGCTCACCGTCTCCAGGCAACACGATCTCCGCAAAAGGAAACGTGCGGCTCTCCAAGTCTTTCAGCGACGCATCCCTTGAATACGAAACCGTGACATCTCCCTGCGCGCCGCCCTTGCGCAACATGATGATGATGTTTTCCTGCAGTACGGCTTCGTCCTTGAAAGCCGTGTTGCGGCTGTCGAAGAGATGGATGCGCTCGATTGAGCAGCGCTTGAGAAGGAACTCCCTGAAAGGCTTGTAGTACGTGCCATTGCAGAAACTACGCGGGACAATGGCGACAATGTACCCGCCGTCTACGGTCGAGACGATCGACGCACCCATGAACGCCGTGTAGAGATTCACCGTTTCAAGCCCGAATGACTGAACCAATTCGCGTTCTTTGGACGCTGAGCGAATCTTTTTGTACGGCGGATTCATGATGACATGCGTGTAGCGCGACGATTCTCCACGTTTGACCGATTCCGCGACCGCCGCGAGAAAGTCGCCATTCACGACTTCCGTCCGTCCCCCTATCTTGGACAATGCCTTTTCCAGATTCTCTTGCAACTGCCCAACGAGCGACGGGTCAATTTCAAAGGCCTCAACGGCAAGCGAACTGACATCCCAATGCTCTGCGGCAATACGCTCCGCCAACGCACAGGAAAGGATGCCGATGCCGGCTCCGGGGTCAAGGATGCGAACTTCGCCGCGGCCGTTCTTCGGGAAAAGAGATGCCATGAAGTCGGCAATGTGCCCTGGCGTGAAATACTGGCCCAACTCCTGTTTTATGGCAACAGGCGTTTCGTTGGCGTGAATAATCCTCCGTTGTTCCATCTGCTCGCGCAAGGGACGAGATTCAGCAAGTGCCAACGCGACGACGCACAGGACAGTCCGCCTATTAAGACAACTTGCAGATGTATTGATTTTGCGTTCTCGCACTTGCATTGGCTTATCCTCTGAAACGCAAATAGTATATCAAATTTCCCTCTAGGGCAGAAGACGAAAGACACTGGGCTATTCCGGGCGTGAAAGGGACAATCGCTCAGGCCCGGAGGTCGCGCGGGGAACGGCCTGTCGCGCGCTTGAGCGCCGTCGCGAAGTGGCGGGAGGACGAGAAGCCGAGGCGAGTCGCGACCGCGCCGACGGACTCGCCCGCATGCAGCAATTCGCAACTCTTCTTCAGTCGGCAGTCGAGCAGGAACGCGTGCGGCGGTAGCCCCGTCGCGCGCTTGAACGCATCGTTGAGCGCGACCGTCGAAAGCGCCGCTTCGCGCGCCATCACCTCGAGCGGAAAGTCCATTTCGGGGGATGCCCGCATTCGCGCAACCAGCGCATCCACTCTTGGATTGCGCCGTCCCTTCGGCGAGGCTGGCGCCTGCGGCGCCTCCACGAGCGCGAGCAGAAGCTCGAGCGCGGCGGACCGTATCTTCAGGCGGCGCGCTGCGGAGCGGCGTCCTGCCGTGTCGTAAGACTTGAACAGACGCTCGAACGCTGTCTTCACGCGTTCCGTGGCTGGGAAGAGCCGCAGCGGGAAATGCGTCATCTGCCGCACGAGCCACCGACTCTCGTCAGGTGGCAGTCCAAGCACACTCTCTCCCTCGCCTGGAATCCGAAAGAGAATGCGGTAGAGCATCAGGCCTTTCGGATTGTGGCGCATCCGGTGCGGTTCCGTCGGCTGGGATACGAACACGGTGCCGGGGAGGAATGGGTAGGATTCGCCTTGGGACTCAAACATCAGGTTGCCCCGCACGCAAAGCGAAACCTCCACGCAGCCGGGATGCACATGTTCCTCCGTGCCCGTTCGCGCGGTCTGGAAGTTGCTGAGCCCCAACACGGGAATGCACGCCACGCCGTCCGGACGCAGGTCAAGCGTCCGCCGCTCCTTGCCGTCAATGTAAACAATAGGATCGGGATTGTGCATCATATCGCTATTTCACATCATTCTTCCTTCTAAACGAAAAAGACTTCCGATAGGGGAAGTTTCCTGAACGACTTCTCGCATGCGATGGTCGTTTTCCCTCCTGAAAAATATGTGCCATGGATCAGGCGATCGACGAAACCTGGCTTCGCCGTCGCGAGGTTCGGAAGCGCAAGGATGTCTCTCGCATGGTCGCTCACCGTAAAACCTGCCGCCTCGGACATCCTTCTCAGAAGCGCCAGAGCATCTGCCTTTGACACGCCATAGCTTGCCTGAAGCGAGAAATAAGCTTCGGAGAGCGTCAGATCGGAGATCTTGAAGACATCGCCGCTTTTGATTCTTTTATCGGTCTCCGCGATTACCTTAGCGGCAAGCGGACCGGGGTGATTCGTAAGGATGCGCATCAGAAAGGATGTGTCGCAACCGTATGTCATGCCAACCCAGCCTTTCTCGCCGCCACGATTTCGTCACGCATCTTCTCGCTGTCAAGCGGATTGTCTGGATACCTCTTGATGAAAGGCACGGCCATTCCCGCCCAATCGGGAAGTCGCGGGCGCGTCCGCCGACTCGCGCGCGCCGGGCGTTCCCGCGAGGCTGACTGCGGCCACTCGCCCGCATTGTAGGCAACGATGAACGAGATCACGGCGCTTCGCATTTTCTCGCCGTTTGTCGCGGTTTTTGCTTTGAACTCGCGGTAAAGCGTGTCCGGGATGTCCAATGTGGTCTTCATGGAGAACATTATATATTGTTTTATTGCTACCTGTCAAGTGTCCCCTCGGCGACTCCTACTTTGGCCAAGTATCCGCCCTACTTCACCCGCCAACGCGTGGCCATCAGACAGGGCTTCGCGCCAAGCGTTGGCTGCTGGTAGTAGACCGTGAGAATGTCGCCGTTCGCGAGGAGACACGAGGCCGGATAGCCGAGGTCGCCGCTATGCGAAGGAGCAAGCGAAATCTCGTTCGCCACGTCCCACGTCTTGCCGCCGTCGTCCGAAATGCAGGCGAACTCGCCGAAACCGGGATTCGCGAGACGCCGCCCGTACACGCACACGAGCTTGCCGTCCGGCAGGACGAGGAGGTGCGGCGGCAGGCCGAGCATGTCCGTCTTCGCCATCGGCGTCCAGGTGCGCCCACCGTCCTTGGAGATGGTCTGGCGCATGTAGCCGTTGCCCTTCTTGGCAAGCCCCTTCCCGTCCTCGTCGCCGTGGTAGCGCACCATGCCCACGAGCGTGCCGTCGGCGAGTTCCGCCACGTGCGGTTCGTGGAACATGTGCGGTTTTGAATTCTCGCCGTCCCTGTCGGGAACGACGGGACAGAGAACTGTCCACGTGCGGCCCGCGTCGGTGGAGCGGGAAACGGTGATGGTCGTCCGTCCGTAACGATTCATGGCCGTGGCGTTGACAATCGCGGTGCGGCGGCCGATCTGCAGGAGCGATCCGTCCTTCAGAACGATCGGGCCGTGCGGCGTCTGGTCGCAGTTCGCGAGCTTCTCCGGCTTCGTCCAGGTCTTGCCGTTGTCGCGGGAACGGATGAGGAAGTAACCCATCGCGGCGTTCGCCGCCTCCTTGTCGAGTTTCTCGTCGTGCTTTTTGTATTCGGGGTGCTTCGCGAGGATGCCCGGCGCGCGGTAGGCGACCGAGGTAAACCAGGTCACGACGATCTCGCCGTCCGGCAGCTGCACGATGCCCGCGTCGCGGTCGTCGAGGATGCCGTTCGCGATCGTCACCGGCGCGCTCCACGTCTCGCCGTCGTCCGTCGAGCGGACCATCTGCACCTTGCCCCACGGACAGATGTGGCTGTCGCGGTCGCCGGAGAAGACGGCCAGCAGGTCGCCGTTCGCGAGGCGGCAGACGGTCGGCCAGCCGATGTAGCGGTCCTTCTCCACGCAGATTTCCTTCACCCACTTGATTTCCGCGCGCGCCTGGTTCTTCGGCGGCTGGTACGAGACGGACTTTGACCCGTCCGCCGCGACGAGCGGCGCGGTCAGAAGACCAGCGAAGACAAACGATAGCAGTAGTTTTTTCATGTTAGTTCCTTTTACTTTTTCGCCTTATGCAGATAAACCGCGAAATCGTGGAAGGCCAGCTCCTTGCCGAACTTCGGATCAACGGTGACGGAAAACTCGTTGTAGCCCTTCCTAAGGTCGCCGGGCTGGAGCGGGAACGCGTGAACGCCGTCCGTGAACGCGCCGGGGGCGATCGTCTTGCCGTTGACCTTCAGCTCGGTGACGACCTCCCGTCCGCCGGCGAGTGCCGCCTTCGCGACCGCGTCGAAGCGCTCCCAGTCCTCGTCGCCGAACTCAATGCCGAAGACGTAGGGCTTGCCCGCAGGAATCTTGAAGATCGTCCCCGGGTCGATGCGTGGGCGCACGTAGAAGCGGCCGCCGTCCTTGACCCAGCTTTCAGGACGGTACCCGCCCGACCCGCGCACGAGGGCGAAATAGACCTTGTCGAGGTCTTTCGTCTGGCGCGGATCGACGTCAAGAAGGCCACGCTTGTTGATGCCGCCCGTGCAGCTCAGGTTGAAGGACGAGATGCCGTCGCACCCCGCGGCCATCGCCGCCGCATACTCCGCCGCATAGCTCGCGATCGTATTGCGCCCCGGCAGCATGATCGCCTTCTCGAAGCGCTTGTTGGACTTCTTCAGCCGTCCGAAAGCCCCTGGGACGCGCGATTCGGCGAGGGCGGAATTGAACTTCACGCCGTACTTGTGCGCGAGTTCGGCGTTCGGCCTGAGATAACCGAGCTGGAAGTAGTCCGAGACCGACCAGATGTCCATCACCCCGCGGCTGAGCCACGCCTCGACGTCGATGCCCTGCGCCTTCGCGTAGGCGAGCGAGTCGGACGTACGGACGAGAACAAGAATCGGACGGCCTTTCCGCCGCCCCGCAGCCTCGGTGATCGCCCTCAGCTCCAGCATGAAGTCGGTCATGAGCTTCAGCTGAGCATCGGTCGCGTACGCGCCCCAGCCGACGGTCTTGAACAGCTGTCCGTGCCGGAAGAAGTCGTACTCGATGCCGTCCACGTCGTAGTTCTCCACGAAATCCTTCACGAACTCCTTCATGTAGGCGCGCGTCGTGGGGTTCTCGAAGTCGACCGCCGTCCAGGCGCAGAACGGCGGCCTGTTCGAATAGCTGCCGAAAAGGCAGTCCGGATGCGCGTCCTTCCACTTCGGGAAGAGATAGCTGCGCGGCGGCTGCGTGCCCGGGATGAAGTAGCTGACGTCGTGCGTGTCGTTCATCCGAATCGACACGAACACCTCCATGCCGTT
>JAEEGH010030477.1_pt1 | contig 10485 bp, 6 predicted proteins | sample 9134181 | NCBI WGS metagenome assembly JAEEGH01 (sample SAMN16246544, study PRJNA631951) | gut metagenome | biome: gut microbiome; feature: rumen; material: DP-attached | host: Bos | place: Iran: Karaj | collected 2018-10 | reverse complement strand
TTTGGGGCGATTATTACCAATTCCACAGGCAATTCGACAGCGCGGAGGTTTATTTGAACCGGGCGATGGACTATGCGGAACGAAGTGGTTTGATTGATGCCAAACGTTGGGTTTTGTCCGCTTTTCATGTGAAGTGTTTCAACGCCAAGGAATACAAAAAGTCTGGCGATTACATACAGCAGTTCTTTCAAACCTATCCCCCCAATGCAAGCGACAGCGTGCTGATGTATTATTACCACAATTTGGGGAACGTCTACTTTGAGATGGGCAACATGGATTCGATGGCCTATTGCTATGGGAAGTTGGAGGAACTTGTAACCCAATCAGAACCAGATTGTTCTGCTCAAAATGAAGACGGATGGTATTATGGCGCACTGGCCAATTTTGCCGAAATGCGCGGCGATTTTGAGAAGGCATGTGAGTACATATATTGGTACGAAAAACACAATGCACATTACGAAATAGAGGAGCATAAGAACAATCTCGCACTCATCAGCCAAAAGTATGACACTGAGATGATGCAGAACGAGTTGAACCAGAAAATCATTCGGAAACAGCGTGTTATCATCCTCATTAGTGGGTTGGCAGCATTGGTTTTGTTGGCCTTCTTGATTTCACAAATCCGACTGGCGCGCAATCGCAAGCGGGAGGCCGAAATCAACGCCGAACTGTTCCATTTCAAACAGCAAAACCAAGTCTTGGCACAAAAGGGCGCCGAACACGAGCAAATCCAACAGGACTATGCCGACCGTCTTTCCGATGCCTTGGACAAGGAGCAGCAAACAATGATGCTATTGGACATCTACCTGAACAACAGCAAGAAAGCTAATCTTTTGAACGACTTGGAGCGTTCCGTTTTCGGCAAAAAGGACCATTGGAAAGCCATGCTCGCCGTGGTGGAGGAGAAATATCCTGGCCTTTGGGAAACCCTCGGACAAAAATACCCAGACTTGGACGAGGACGAGAAGAAGTCCTTCGTCCTTTCGCATTTCAAGGTCTCGCGGCAAGAGGAGGCGGATTACCTTGGAACTACCGTCAACATGGTAGATAAACTGCGGGGACGGGTGAGGAAGAAAATGGAAAGACATGAATAGATTTTTTACACGAATTGCCATGAATTAAACACAAATTTTTCAAAAATTGAAATTAATGAATAATTCGTGATAAATTGCTGATAATTCATGTTTTATAAACATACTGGGATTTTTTTATGAGGAATTCAAGTTGGACTTTTTTTCAGAAAAAGTTTGGACTAAACATAACTCCAACCCGTTCATTCACAAAACATTACAATTTTCCAATCCCGAAAAAGTTTGGACAGCCTTTTCTATTGCTTGACAAATATGGTAGTTTTGCACCGCTAAAACAAAATCTTTTTTATCCCCATGAAACGGTATCATCTGGTTTTGTTTTTTCTTGTCACAATGTTGGCGGCTTGCCATCCGACATCCCATGATGTAAAGCAAGTTGCCCAAGATGCTTTGGAAAACGCTCGTATTCAGTTGGATTCGGGCAACAAGGCGGAAGCCATGAAGTTGTTCAAAGAAGCGGAACATTACGGCCTTTTGGCGAATCATACGCTGACGGTGGCTCATGCACGGTATCATATTGCTCAATGTTTAGGCTACTATGCTGACAAAGATGAGGTCGTTTCGTTGCTGAAGTCTGCTGCCGAGGGTTTTGGCGAAGATTATGCCGACCGTGCTGAAGCACTGAGAGAGTTGGGCGATTTCTATCAGTTCCACAAGCAATTTGATAGTGCAGCGTATTATTTAGACCAAGCCATGACCTATGCCGACCAAAGCGGATCAACAGAAGCAAAACGCAATGTCTTGTCTGCTTTTCATGCCATGTATTTCAATATTGGAGATTACGAAAAGTCGGCCGATTATCTCAACCAGTTTTGGCAATCCTCAATTTCTGATGGTGACGACAACCTGCTCATGTACTACTATCACGATATGGGGAACATCTATCTTGAGTCTGGCGACTTGGATTCTGCGGATTATTATTACAGTCGTTTGGAGGAACTTGTGTCCCAAACCAAGCCTAACGAGGATACTTGGTTCTATTACGGAGTCCTGTCCGATTTTGCCGAAGAGCGCGGTGATTATGAAGCCGCTTGCAAATACGGCTGTCTTTATGAGGAAGGCAGCAAGCTAAAAGAAATAGAGCAACAGGGAAACAATCTTGCGCTCATCAGCCATAAATATGACAGTGAGGTGATGCGGAACGAGTTGAACCGGAAAATCATCATCAAGCAGCGTATCATAGTCATTATCAGTTTGGTAGCGACTTTGGTTTTGGCAGCGTTGTTGGTTTCGCAAATCCGCTTGGCAAGACGGCGCAAACGTGAAGCCGAAATCAATGCCGAGCTGTTCCACTTCAAGCAGCAGAACAAGGATTTGGCCCAAAAACACGTCGAGAACGAGCAAATACAGCAAGACTATGCCGACCGTCTTTCGGATGCCCTGATGAAGGAACAACGCATCATGCTATTATTAGACAACTATCTGAATAGCAACAAAAAAGCCATTCTTCTCAAAGACTTGGAAACGTTCGTTTACGGCGACAAGAACCATTGGGAGGCCATGCTTGAGGTGGTGGACCAGCTCTATCCCGACCTTATGGCAACCCTCCAAAAGAAATATCCCGACTTGGACGAGGACGAGCGGAAGTCCTACATCCTTTCCTATTTCAAGCTCTCTCGCCAAGAAGAAGCCGACTATCTCGGTACTACTGTCAATATGATTGACAAACTGCGCGGAAGACGGAGAAAAAAGATGGAGGAAGAGTAAGAAACTTTGGACTTTTTTCAAAAATTGTTTGGAATAGGTACTGAATTATCTTATTCGTTTTCAGCATTTTACACTATTTTATAACTCAGAATTGTTTGGAATATCTGTCCGACCGCTTGACAAAGGCGGTAGTTTTGCAGCATCATTTCAAAATCAAAATGTATGTGTAAAACACATGTATCAATCCAAAACACAAATTACTAATTATTCACAATTTTAAAATCAAAAGCAATGAAGAGAATTGTTTTTCTGCTTGGTATCATGCTCCTTATGGCAGGAGCAGCCAAGGCGCAAGACGCTAAGACCCAGAGCGGTCCTGAAATCGAATTTGAGAAAATCGTCCACGACTACGGTGATGTGCCTTACAATGGCGACGGCAAATGTGAGTTCCGTTTCACCAACACGGGCAACGAACCCCTGCTGATCCAAAAACCCAGATCAAGCTGCGGATGTACCATTCCTTCCTGGCCTCAAGAACCTATCCTCCCCGGCGAGTCGGATGTCATCAAGGTGACTTATAGAACCAACCGTGCCGGCAACATCAACAAAACCGTAACGGTTACCTCCAACGCCATCAAGAACTCCACTGTGGTGCTGCGTATCAAGGGCCGCGTCTTAGACCAACCTACCGAAGTCCTCCCCGAGAAGACGGACGGCTTTGGCAATGGCTCCCCTGTAAACAACGACTGATCTGAAATAATTATTTGGTTATCATAAAGCCGTCTAATGCACCGTTAGATGGCTTTAAATTCTATGCTTCACCAGACAGAAGCCCTTTCAAATCCTCTACATCGGGCAGTGCCTTCCGAAGTCTTTCCGGCATGTCGGCTGTAGTCTTGTAAGTGGCGACACCCATCGGGCTGTCGTATCTCTGAATCACATATTCGACATAAGACTTGTCGGCATCTTGACAAAGGATGATGCCAATAGAGGGATTCTCATTTGGCTTGCGTACCTCATCATCGAGAATCTGAAGGTAGGTTTGAAGTTGTCCCAAATAAATGGGCTTGAACTCTCCAAGTTTCAGTTCCACTGCCACCAGACAAGCCAATTCACGATTATAGAATAGCAAATCAACGAAATGATGTTTGCCGAATTTCTCCAAATGATATTGGTTGCGGATAAAAGTAAAATCCTCACCAAACATCATGATGAAGTTTTTGATATTGTGTACGATGGCTTGCTCAACAACCTTTTCATCTACATCGGCTTGGTCTCTTGCTGCAAGTTCCTCGACATTGATGTAATCCATAAGATATTCGTCCTTAAACATCTCGATGGCTTTTAGAGCCTGAACTCTTTTGGGCAAGGTCGTCAAGAAATTGTTTGGCATTTCCGATTGATGGTGGAAAAGGTCTTGTTTCAACAAATCACGGAGTTTGTACTTATCCCACTTGTAGATGGCTGTCTGATGAATGTAGAACAAGCGTTCCTCCAAGTTTTCAGTCTTGTTCAGGATTTCCATGTGGTGCGTGAAGCTGATAGAGATGAAATCATGGGCAGTACTGATGTCGATGGCTGAGGATTGAAAATTCAAGTGAATGACTGCCAGTTGCTTTTCGCCAGCCGTTGGCTGACGATTTATATCTTCTTGTAAATCTGGTTGTTGTAATTCGCCAGCCAATGGCTGGCGAATTATATACTCACACCATTGTTCATAGAATTGTCGCATGTTCTTAATGCTTGATTCGCTAAAACCTTTCAGTCCTGGCAATTCCTTTTGGAGTTGCTCGCTGATGGCAAGGATGGCACCGCTTCCCCATTGTTGCCTACGCGATTCCTTGGAGATGTAGTCGCCAATGGCAAAATAGAGTGCCAATAAATCAGCGTTTACCTTTTTCGCAGATTGTGCTTGGCTTTGAAGGATTGCCGCTTTGATGACTTGAACGGCATGAGAAAATGGTATGAGAGTATTATCCATGATTGTACGGAATTGCTGAATCATTAGGATGTTTTCAATTTCGACGACAAAGATAACGCTTTTTTGTATGGTACAGTGTTTGTTATCTAAAATAAGAAAAATGAGCATGCAAGGCTTGCAAAGAAAAAAGTTAAATCATCCCTCTCAAAACCTCATCCAACTACACCGTATTATCCGAATGGCTCATTTCAGGCAAGAAACTTGCTTTATTCGATTTGGAATTAATTCTTAAACTCCTGTTCCAAATCAATGTTTTTTGCTCGATTTTGAAGCCGAGTCTTAATAAGGACTGTTGCCTATAACCAACACTTTTCGACAAAAACTGCCTGTTATAGCCAACACTTTTAAGCCTAAAATCATCCAAAATCCATGGCTTCCCACCGAAAAGTTTGGACTAAACCAAACTACAACACATTCATTACCAAAATATTACAATTTTTCAAACCAGAAAAAGTTTGGACTGCCTTTTCAACCGCTTGACAAAGATGGTAGTTTTGCATCATGTCACAAAATGACGCTCTTAATCGTCATATTGAAAAAGGTAGATTTTGCACCGACAATTCTAAAGCAACTCACTATGAATAAAAAATTGTATTTCGTTTTGCTGCTGCTGCTCGCCATTCCGCGCTTGGCGCTTGCGCAGAATCCCATCAACATTGATGAGTACAAGGTCATCGACCAAAGCCGCTTCATCATCACCTACGAAGCAATGATGACCGACGACTCACTGAAACCTACCGAACACAACTACGACCGCCTTGTCCTGATGGTGGGTGACTCCATTTCAAGATGTTACAGCAACACCATGTACCGTTATGATTCCGCCTTTACGATAAGCGAGCGAAAAGGCCATGACGGTTATAAAAACATGAGCCATTTCGTTGGAGACTCTGGTGGCGTTTGGGTTCCCGATGTGTACAAGTATTACGGCTCAAAGCGGATGACCGTCATGCACCGGATGGGTGAGGCTCGGGTGCCGATTTACCTGTACAATGAGCCTTTGGACTTGATGGACTGGAAGATGTCGTTTGGGACGAAAGAAATCCTTGGCTATCAGTGCTTCAAGGCCGAGTGCGACTTCCGTGGACGGCATTGGACGGCTTGGTTCACGATGCAGATTCCCGTGAAAGACGGCCCGTGGAAATTCGGTGGCTTGCCCGGACTGATTCTCGAAATGGAGGAATCGCGAGGGCATTACGCCTTCCGTTGCATTGGTATTGAAAACCAGAAAAAACCGATGATTTGGTATGATGGGCCTCGTTTTGAAGATTATCAGCGTTGCACCCGTGCTGATGTCATGAAGCAAGAGGAGGATTATCATGCCGATTTTATTGGCTATATTCGGATGGCGAATCCTGGTATCAAGATACATATCGCCAAAACGGACGCTTCTGGCAAATATGCTGGTTCAGAGGAAGCTCCCGAAGGCTATAAAAAAGCGTTGCCTTATAACCCTGTAGAATTGGAGTGAAGAATTGAAAATCATAATATTATGACTAAAAACGCCCATTTCGTTTTGTTGCTGATATTCGCCGTTTCGCGTTTGGCACTTTCGCAGCCGCCCGTCAACCTTGATGAATACAAGGTTCTTGACCAAAGCCGCTTCATCGTCACATACGAAGTGATGATGACCAAAGACTCGCTGAAACCTACAGAGCACAAATTTGACCGTCTTGTTTTGATGGTAGGCGATTCAATTTCAACTTGTTACAGTAACACCATGCACCGATTTGACTCCGCATATACAATAAGGTGTGCGCATAAAGGAAGGGATTCTTATCAAGGTCTCCGTCATTTCGTTGGGGAAAACGGAGATGTCTGGGTACCAGATGTTTACAAGTATTATATTAAGAAGCAGATGACGGTTATGCATCGGATGGAGGTGCCAGGAAACTTTGTTCCAGTTTATCTGTATGAAGAACCATTGGACTTGATGGACTGGAAGGTGTCGTTTGAGACGAAGGAAATCCTTGGTTATCAATGCTTCAAGGCCGAGTGCGACTTCCGTGGACGGCATTGGACGGCTTGGTGTACGATGCAGATTCCCGTGCAGGACGGCCCGTGGAAATTCTGCGGCTTGCCCGGACTGATTCTCGAAATGGAGGAATCGCATGGGCATTATGCTTTCCGTTGCATTGGCATCGAAATGCGAAAAAAGCCGATTGTATGGTGTAATAGTGTTGATTATCAGTCTTGTACGCGCACTGATATCGTCAGGCAAATGGAGGATTATCATGCCGATTGGAATGCCTATGTTCGTAGGGTCTTTCCAGGAAAAATTGTGCGTGCCAAGAATGATGGTTCTTTTGAAAAAGTATCTGTGGGTGAAAAGAAAGTGTTGCCTTATAACCCAGCGGAATTGGAATAATTGATATGAAACGGCTTGTTTTTCTGATAATTAGTATTTTCTTCGGCGTTCAAGCCTTCGCCCAAACGACCATTTCCGGCGAGGTAAACAACGAGAAGAAACAGCCCGTTTATAATGCCTCGGTGATGTTGTTGCGCGTCGCGGACAGCCTGCCAATGGCCTATACCTTTACGGATGAGAAAGGTCATTATCAGTTGGTTACGCAAAGCGAAGAAGCCAAACTGCTCATTGCGGTTTATGGCTTCAACCTGAAGCGGCAATTCAAGGAGGTGGAAAACAAGACGCAGACGGTCGATTTCACCGTGGAGGAAGAAGCACTGCAATTGAAAGAAGTGAGCGTGAAGTCGGAGAAGATTTGGGGCGGCAACGACACGGTGAATTATGTGGTGGATGCCTTTCGCGACACAACGGACATTGTCATTGCCGATGTGCTGAAGAAGATGCCCGGCATCGAGGTAAAGGACGACGGCAAGGTGGAATACAAAGGCAAGCCCATCTCCAAATTCTACATCGAGAATATGGATATGCTGCAAGGCCGCTACAACCTCGCCACCACCAGTATCTCCGCCTCCGATGTGGCCTCGGTGCAGGTGATGGAGAACCATCAGGAGGTGAGGGCGCTGCAAAACATCCAGTTCTCGGACAATGTGGCTCTCAATATCAAATTGAAAGAAAACGCCAAAGGCACCTTTGCCTTGATGGCTGACCTTGGCGCGGGCTGGGCCGACAGTCTGCAATACGAGGGCGGCTTGACAGGGATGTATTTCGCAAAACGCAATCAGTTTCTAGGCACTTTGAAAGCCAACAATGCAGGCATCAATCTAGTGGATAACGAGAATGTTACGGTTTATCCGATGGCCTCGATGGTCGAGCCAAGCGCTCCAAGCATTTCGGGGGTGCGGCACACGCTGAACCGCTCTCAAGGGATTACCCTCAACAGCCTCCACAAACTGAAAAATGACGCGGATCTCTCTTTCAACCTCCTTGTTGGCGGCGACCGCAACCGCAAGTCGAGCGAGTCGCGCACGCTCTATCTCCTTCCCGACGACACCATTAGCCTCGCCGAGCGGATGCAGTCGTTGGAAACGGCCAAAATGCTTGAAGGCAGCATTAACTACAACCTCAACAAAGACCTTGACTACCTGAAAATCAACGTCATCGTGTCGGGACACCGCAACTGGGGAGAAGGCTTGGTGGACAACGGCGAGCTGATTCGGCAGGAGGAAAACTACCAATCGCTGTGCGCCAAAGCCAACATCCATTGGATTCGCAAGAGCCGCCGCGACCCTGAAAGCGGCGTGGAATTCAACTCCAACACGAGTTATGGCACCTTGCCCTACGGATTGCAAGTCGCGCCGGGATGTTTTCCCGAGGTCCTCAACGATGGCGAAGATTATGCAACAACCATACAAAACATAGGTTTTCAGGCCTTTAAGAGCGAGAATTTCCTTCGTTTTCTTACCAGCGTGGTATGGAAACGATTACGCATTATGCCTTATTTCAATTTCAGTATGGAGGAGCAAGCGCTTATTTCAAGCCTTACGGGGCAAAATGCAGATGGTTTGACTATTCAGTTTGTAGAAAACCAGTTCAGTAATGACATCCGTTGGCACAAGTACCAACCTGCCGCAGGCGCCTATTTCACTTACGACCGTCGCCGCGTGAATGTGACGCTAATGGTGCCTGTGCAGTTGCGTTACCTGCAATTGGATGACCGCATCAGAACCGCTTCCGACAAGCAATTCAAGATCTTGTCCCAGCCTTCGCTTTCGTTCCGTTATGATTTCAGCCACAACTGGAAAGTGAGTGCCAAGATTGCCACCTACAACAACACCCCGAGTTTGCGGACGCTTTATTCGGGTTACATCTTGCAGAATTACAGAACTTTGTCGCACTACGACTGCCCTTTGGATGACACCTACGGTGCCAACGGCTCGCTGACGTTTTCGTACAAGAATGTGATGAAATATACCTTCGGTGACTTTTCGGTGAACTACAACCGCTACCGCAACGAGGTGATGTATGCACAAAGTTTTGAGGGCAACACCTTGGTTATCAATACCGTGGAGTTGCCGAGTTGGGGCGATTACCTGTCTATTTCGCTGTATGCGGGCAAGGGCTTCAGTTGGAAAAAGTTGAACATCAACGCGAAATGCTCCTACGGATTGGGGCGCTCGCCTCATTTGGTGCAAAATCAAGTGGCCACCTATTACAACCAAGGCTGGAACGCCAACTTGACCGCTACCATCGCTTTGACGGACTACATTTTCTTCAACAACAAAGGCAGTTTTAGCCGGATGACTTCCTCGTTGGACGGTTTCAATGGCGACAGTCAGCCGATTATGAGTCTCATCGACAACGCCAATTTGAGTGTTCTGTTGCCTTTCGGCTTGTCTGTCACGCCCTCGGTGGAGTTCTATCACACCCGTTCCGAAGAGTGTACCGACAATTTCGTGCTCCTGGATTGCAGTCTGAGCTACACCTTCCGCAAAGTGAAGTTTAGCCTTGATGTGAATAACATCCTCAACACCGACAGTTTCATTTATTCCTATTATTCAGGGATTTATGGGTATTATTCGGCTTACCTGATTAGGCCGAGGAGAGTGATGCTAACGGCGCGGTTTAAGGTGTTTTGATATTGGTTCATTGAAAAAAGCGTAATTTTGTCCACATGAAAAAACTCAAACCTCTAATCACCGTTTTTTTTGTCGTTTTGGCGGCTTGCCATCCTACATCCCGTGATGTGAAGCAAACTGCCCAAGATGCCTTGGAAAACGCTCGTATTCAGTTGGATTCAGGCAATAAGGTGGAGGCCATGCGCTTGTTTAAAGAAGCGGAGCATTACGGCCTTATGGCGAATCAAACTCTGACGGTGGCTCATGCACGGTATCGTATTGCGCAATGCTTGGGCTATTATGCCGACAAAGAAGAGGTTGTTTTGTTGCTGAAGGCTGCTGCCAAGGGCTTTGGCGAAGACTATGCTGACCGATCCGAGGCATTGAGAGAGTTGGGCGATTTCTATCAGTACCATGGACAATTTGATAGTTCAGCATATTATTTGGATCAGGCCCTAGAGTATGCCGAACAAAGCGGGTCATTGGAAGCAAAGCGCGACTGCTTGTCGGCCTTTCATGTCATGTATTTCAATGCTGGGGATTACGAAAAGTCGGCCGACTACCTTAGCCAGTTTTGGCAAGCTTCGATTGCAGATGCTGACGACAACTTGCTGATGTATTATTATCATGACATGGGAAATATCTTTTATGAGTCAGGCAACTTGGATTCTGCTGATTATTATTACAGCCGTTTGGAGGAACTTGTGTCCCAAACAGAGCCAAACGCGGATACTTGGTTCTATTACGGTGTCTTGTCCGATTATGCCGAAGAACTCGGCGATT
>JAEEGH010030476.1_pt1 | contig 10486 bp, 10 predicted proteins | sample 9134181 | NCBI WGS metagenome assembly JAEEGH01 (sample SAMN16246544, study PRJNA631951) | gut metagenome | biome: gut microbiome; feature: rumen; material: DP-attached | host: Bos | place: Iran: Karaj | collected 2018-10 | reverse complement strand
GGACGGGGTTACCGATTCATTTTTTGTTATTTTTTTGACACGTTTTCCTTGTAAATATGCAGTATACAATATATAATTTTAAGTGTTGTATGTATTAAGGGTATGTAGTATGCCCAAATATGATGCTTGAATTATCATCTCAAAACAGGCAGAAAGGAGAACATATGATATATTCAACAGAAGTACAAAATATGTGTCCGGTAACACAGGGCGTTCATCACGGAGCAGCTCCAATTCCGGAAGAAGCAAAGTGGGTACAGGCTAAGAAGATTGAGGATATTTCCGGTTATACACACGGTGTAGGCTGGTGTGCACCTCAGCAGGGAACCTGTAAGTTATCCCTGAACGTTAAGGATGGTATCATTCAGGAAGCTCTTGTAGAGACCATCGGATGTTCCGGTATGACTCATTCTGCTGCTATGGCAAGTGAGATTCTTCCAGGTCTTACACTTTTAGAGGCATTGAATACTGACCTTGTATGTGATGCTATCAATACTGCTATGAGAGAGTTATTCCTTCAGATCGTTTACGGTCGTACACAGAGCGCTTTCTCCGATGACGGTCTGGCTGTCGGCGCCGGTCTTGAGGACCTTGGAAAAGGCCTTCGTTCCCAGGTCGGTACCATGTATGCGACAAAGGAAAAAGGCGTTCGTTACCTTGAAATGGCAGAAGGTTATGTTACCGGTATCGCGCTCGATGAAAATGATGAAGTCATCGGCTATAAATTCGTTTCTCTCGGAAAGATGACCGACTTTATCAAGAAGGGTGATGATCCCAACACGGCGTGGGAAAAGGCGCAGGGCCAGTACGGCCGCGTGGACGACGCTGCAAAGATCATTGACCCGAGGGTAGAGTAAAAGAGGAAGAAAGGAGAGAAAAGTCATGGCTTTATTTGAATCATATGAAAGAAGAATTGACCAGATCAATGCCGCTTTGAAGGCGGTGGGCATCGAGTCCATCGAAGAAGCGGAAAAGATTACAAAAGACGCTGGCCTGGAGGTATACGATCAGGTAAAGAAGATCCAGCCGATCTGCTTTGAAAACGCTTGCTGGGCATACACCGTAGGCGCTGCGATCGCGATCAAGAAGGGCTGCCGCAAGGCGGCGGACGCTGCAGCGGCCATCGGAGAAGGCTTACAGGCTTTCTGCATCCCGGGTTCGGTTGCAGACCATCGGAAGGTGGGTCTGGGACACGGCAACCTTGGCAAGATGCTCCTTGAGGAAGAGACCGAGTGCTTCTGCTTCCTGGCAGGACATGAGTCCTTTGCCGCAGCGGAAGGCGCGATCGGTATCGCGGAGAAAGCCAATAAGGTGCGTACCAAACCGCTTCGCGTGATCTTGAACGGCCTCGGAAAAGACGCCGCGCAGATCATTTCCCGTATCAATGGCTTTACCTATGTAGAGACCAAATACGATTACAAGGCAGCGAAGCTGAACGTGGAATATGAAAAAGCGTATTCCAACGGGATCCGCGCGACCGTAAAGTGCTACGGCGCGGACGACGTGCAGGAAGGCGTTGCGATCATGCATCATGAAAACGTCGGCGTTTCCATCACCGGAAACTCCACAAACCCGACGAGATTCCAGCATCCGGTCGCAGGTACCTATAAGAAAGAATGCAATGACCTCGGAAAGAAATACTTCTCCGTAGCCTCCGGCGGTGGCACGGGAAGAACCCTTCATCCGGACAACATGGCAGCGGGCCCCGCTTCCTATGGTATGACCGATACGCTCGGCCGTATGCACAGCGATGCGCAGTTCGCGGGTTCCTCTTCGGTGCCGGCACACGTTGAGATGATGGGCCTCATCGGTATGGGTAATAACCCGATGGTCGGTGCGACCGTTGCGGTAGCCGTGCTTGTTGAGGAAGCGGCGAAGGCCGGAAAGTTCTGATTGCCTAAAAAAGCGCAGGGGATTGGGGTTAGCCCCAATTCCCCTGTTTACGAAGGAAACGTTTAGAACAGCGTTTCCGTCCCGCACAGGAAGACGATAACAATGGCAAATCAGGGAACAAAGCCGAAAAAGAAAAAAAGAAAGAAAAAGCGGCATGGGATCTACGTTCTGATCGTGCTGCTTTTTTTGCTGCTTGCAACTTTCTTCCTGTTCCTTTTTTACATGGTCAAGAACGGGAAGATCTCGTTCGGCGGCGGGCAGAAAAACCCGCTCTGGGCGGAGATGGTGAACGACCGGCAGTTTGTTGGCTTACGGGGCGTTGAAACGGAGCGCCTGGCCGAGGTCACGCGGTTTGGAACGTACGGCACCCATCTGCAGTGGGAAGGAACGTTTGAACCGGCGGAGGGGAAGGAAGTGAAGGGGCTGTCTCTTTGCTTCCAGGAAGCGCTTGGCGAGGATCCGGAAGGGAGCTTTGAAGCCATTTTCAAGAAGCCTTTGAGCGGGACGGACGAGTTTGAAACGGCCGCGTCTCTAAATGAAGGGATCGTGATGGATTTGCTGCCGGAGGGAGAAGCGGTGATGGCGCTTCGTGTGACCTATACGGATGACACGCGCGAGTTCTTAAGCTTTACGGACGTGAGCGAAATGACGCCGATCGATTATTACACGCTGACGGACGAAGGGAAAAACCGCCATATCACGATCACCTTTATGCATGACCAGGATATCGACTACGCGCTTTATTCCTGTGAAGAAGCGCCGCTTCCTTCTGAGGTGTATGACATCGTGATCGATCCCGGCCACGGCGGCAGGGATACCGGGGCTGTCGTGAAGGATATTACGGAACGAGACCAGACGCTTGCCTATGCGAAGGACTTAAAGGACCTTCTTGAAGAGAAAGGATATAAGGTGTTCCTGACGCGGGACGGGAGTGAGGACCGGCACGCGGACATGGCCTACATGATGTATGATGAGGACGGGCGGGTGAACACGACCTGCCGCTCCAAAGCCAAGATCGCCTTATCGATCCATTTTAACAGCGTCGGAGACTCGTCGGTCAGCGGGCTTGAGGTGTACTGCACCACAAGAGGAAATATCGATCTCGCGAAGGAGCTGGCGGATTCGATCGTGGAAGGCACGGGTTCTCCGTATTCCGCGAAAAAGAGCATGCGGCGCGCGAGCGGGGTGTATTCGAGGGCCTATACCGCGGAAGAGATCCGGAAAGAAGAAGGGGAGCCGGACGAGGACGGGTATGACCGTACGACGGAGACGGATTACTACTTTATGATCCGCGAGCCCGGAGAACTCTGGACCGGCGCGTTTGTGGACGGACGCGGCACAAAGTACGGGGAAAACCTCTTCCGGGATGAAAACGCGGGCGTGGAGAGCATCCTGATGGAACTCGGGTACTTGACGAACGCTTCAGACCTGGAACGGATCGTCACGCACCGCGAGGCCTATGTGGAAGCGATCCGCGATGCGGTCGTGTCGTGGCATGACAATCTTCTTGGCAGGACGGAGGAATAGTTTTGCGGGGATAAGCCGCTGAATTGTAACTTTCTTGACAAACAGCAGGGCAGTGATTAAAATTGGATTGTTATGAAGAGACAGGTTTTATCCGTTTTGGTGGAAAATAATCCGGGAGTTTTGTCCCATGTATCGGGACTTTTTTCCAGGAGAGGCTTTAACATCGATTCATTCAGCTCCGGCGTGACATCGGATCCCCGGTATACGAGGCTTACGATCGTGGCCACGGGAGATGAGCAGATCCTGGATCAGATCGAGAAGCAGCTCGCAAAGCTCGAGGATGTTCTCCATATCAAAAAACTGAAGGAAAATGCGTCGGTGCAGCGGGAGCTGATCCTGGTCAAGATCAAGGTGAAGGACACACAGCGGCAGGCAGTTGTCAACGTGACGGAGATCTTTCACGGCAGGGTCGTGGATGTTACCAAGGACACGATGATCATCGAACTGACCGGAAAGCAGGACAAGCTGGACGCTTTTATGGATCTTCTGACGGACTATGAGATACTTGAACTTGCGCGTACCGGATTTACCGGGCTTTCCCGCGGATCCGAGGACGTGATCCATTTGGATTAGGAACGAAAATAATTTTTTAAGGAGGCATTTATCATGTCAGAAATGGAAGCAAAGATCTATTATCAGAAGGACTGTGACCTTTCCGTTTTGGAAGGAAAGAAGATCGCCATCATCGGCTACGGCAGCCAGGGCCATGCGCATGCGCTGAACCTGAAGGAGTCCGGACTTGACGTTATCGTCGGACTGTATGAAGGCTCGAAATCCTGGAAGAAGGCAGAGGATCAGGGACTTACCGTGTTTACGGCGGCGGAAGCGGCAAAGCAGGCGGATGTGATCATGATCCTGATCAATGATGAGAAGCAGGCGGATCTTTATAAGAACGATATCGAACCGAATCTTAGCGATGGCAATATGCTGATGTTTGCGCACGGCTTTAACATTCATTTCGGCTGCATCGTGCCGCCGAAGGGCGTGGACGTGACCATGATCGCGCCGAAGGCGCCGGGACATACCGTGCGGTCTGAGTATCAGGCTGGAAAGGGAACTCCGTGCCTCGTTGCGGTATATCAGGACGCGACCGGAAAGGCGCTGGAGAAGGCGCTTGCATACGGAGCCGGGATCGGCGGCGCAAGAGCCGGGCTTCTCGAGACCACCTTCCGCACCGAGACCGAAACAGACCTCTTCGGAGAGCAGGCTGTGCTTTGCGGCGGCGTATGTGCTCTGATGCAGGCCGGATTTGAGACCCTCGTGGAAGCGGGCTATGATCCGAGAAACGCGTATTTCGAGTGCATCCATGAGATGAAGCTGATCGTGGATCTGATCTATCAGTCGGGCTTTGCGGGCATGCGTTATTCCATCAGCAATACCGCGGAATACGGCGACTATGTGACCGGACCGAAGATCATCACCGAAGAGACCAAGAAGACAATGAAGAAGATCTTGAAGGATATTCAGGATGGTTCGTTTGCGAAGGAATTCCTTCTCGACATGAGCCCGGCCGGCAAGCAGGTGCATTTCAAGGCCATGAGAAAACTGGCCAGCGAGCATCCTGCAGAGAAGATCGGCGAAGATATCCGCAAGCTCTACAGCTGGAATAATGAGGATGATAAGCTGATCAATAATTGATCAGCAAAGTGAGCGGGGCGAGCTGAAAGGAATGCGGTCTATGAAAGCTTGCTTTCAATAGACCGCATTTTTTTCAGCTCATCGTGCATCCGTGCACGATGCTTGCCGGCGCCTTGGCGACGGCAAGAGATCGCCCCGCGGATAAAGTTTTTGTTTTTTTGAGGAGAAAAATTATGCCAATGACAATGACACAGAAGATCCTGGCAAAAGCGGCGGGTCTTCCCGAGGTGACGGCAGGGCAGCTGATCGAAGCAAAGCTCTCGCTGGTGCTCGGAAATGATATCACATCCCCGGTTGCGATCAACGAGATGGGGAAGATGAAGACGAAAACGGTCTTCGATAAGGACAAGATCGCGCTTGTCATGGACCATTTTACGCCGAACAGGGACATCAAGTCCGCGCAGGGCTGTAAAAAGGTGCGTGAATTCGCAGCTGTGCATGAGATCAGCCATTACTATGACGTAGGAGAGATGGGGATCGAACACGCGCTGCTGCCGGAGCAGGGGCTGACCGTTCCGGGAGACGTGATCATCGGAGCCGATTCCCACACCTGCACCTATGGGGCACTGGGCGCCTTTTCCACGGGCGTCGGCAGCACGGATATGGCGGCCGGCATGGCGACCGGAAAGGCGTGGTTCAAGGTCCCGTCCGCGATCCGCGTGAACCTGACCGGGTTCTTGAAAAAGTATGTCAGCGGCAAGGATGTGATCCTGCATCTGATCGGAGAGATCGGCGTGGACGGCGCTTTGTATCAGTCGCTGGAATTCACGGGCGACGGCGTGGCTGCGCTTTCCATGGACGACCGGTTTACGATCGCGAACATGGCTATTGAAGCCGGAGCGAAGAACGGCATTTTCCCGGTGGACGAAAAGTGTGAAGCGTACTTGAAAGACCACACAAACCGCCCCTGGGAGGTCTTTACTGCAGACGAGGACGCTTCGTACGAACGGGAGGTTACGATCGACTTAAATACCCTCGAATCCACGGTCGCGTTCCCGCATCTTCCGGAAAACACGCATACGTTTGATGAGATCGGAGAGATCGCGATCGACCAGGTGGTGATCGGGTCCTGTACCAACGGAAGAATGCAGGATCTTCGGCAGGCAGCCGAGATCATGAACGGAAAAAAGGTGGCGAAGAATGTCCGGGTCATCATCATTCCGGGCACGCAGAAGATCTATCTGGAAGCGCTGAAGGAAGGACTTATTGAGACCTTTATCAAAGCCGGCGCCATCGTCAGCACCCCGACCTGCGGACCGTGCCTCGGCGGGCATATGGGCGTGCTTGCGGACAACGAAAAGTGTGTTTCCACGACGAACCGGAACTTTATCGGCCGGATGGGCGCGACAAGCTCCGAGATCTATCTTGCGTCTCCGGCAGTGGCCGCGGCAAGCGCATTGACCGGTAAGATCACCGCACCGTAAGGAGGAGAAAAATGGATAAAGCAAGAGGAACCGTGATCAAATACGGGGACAATATCGATACGGATGTGATCATTCCGGCGAGATACCTGAATTCTTCCGACCCGCAGCATTTGGCGGCGCACTGTATGGAGGATATCGATCAGGATTTTGTGAACCGGGTGAAGCCCGGAGATATAATGGTGGCAAATAAGAACTTCGGCTGCGGATCCAGCCGGGAACATGCGCCGATCGCGATCAAGGCCAGCGGGATCGCCTGCGTGATCGCGGAGACCTTCGCGCGGATCTTTTACCGGAACGCGATCAATATCGGCCTTCCGATCATCGAATGCCCGGAAGCCGCGAAAGCGATCGAGGCGGGCGATACCGTGGAAGTGGATTTTGATTCCGGCGTGATCACGGATGTGACAAAGAACCTGACCTTCCAGGGCCAGGCGTTCCCGGAATTCATGCAAAAGATCATTGCAGCAGAAGGCTTGGTAAACTATATCAACCAGGAGTAAGAACATGAGTGAGATCACCTATCAGAGCACGCGGGGGCAGGAGAAGGGTCTGACGGCCTCACAGGCGATATTAAAAGGCCTGGCCGGCGACGGAGGCTTGTTTGTTCCGGATCATATCCCGACCTTGGACAAAACGCTCGACGAACTGAAAAATCTTTCCTATCAGGAGCTTGCCGTCACGATCTTAAAGCTTTTCTTTACGGACTATACGGATGAAGAGCTTACGGAATGCGTGAACAAAGCCTATGATGAAAAGTTTGATACGCCGGAGATCGCGCCGCTTGCGGAAGCGGACGACCGTTATTTCCTAGAGCTCTTTCACGGAAAAACGATCGCGTTTAAGGACATGGCGCTTTCGATCCTGCCGCATCTCATGACGACCGCGGCGAAGAAGAACGGCGTAACCGATACGATCGTGATCTTGACCGCAACCTCCGGAGATACGGGGAAAGCGGCGCTTGCAGGGTTCGCGGATGTGCCGGGGACCAAGATCATGGTCTTTTACCCGAAGGACGGGGTCAGCCCGATCCAAAAGCTGCAGATGGTGACAGAGAAAGGCAGGAACACGTCCGTGGTCGGTATTGAAGGGAACTTTGACGAGGCCCAGACCGGCGTGAAGAAGATATTCGGCGACAAAAAGCTGAACGAGGAATTGAAGGAAAAGGGATATCGTTTTTCCTCTGCGAATTCGATCAATATCGGGCGTCTCGTTCCCCAGATCGTCTATTATGCCTGGGGGTATCTGACACTCAGCAAAAACGGCGTGATCGCAAAGGACGAGACCGTGAATGTGTGCGTGCCGACCGGGAATTTCGGGAATATCCTGGCTGCATTTTATGCCAAACAGCTCGGCATTCCGATCGCGAAGCTCATCTGCGCCTCCAACCGGAATAAGGTGCTTTACGACTTCTTTGATTCCGGGACATATGACCGGAACAGGGAGTTTTATCTGACCAGCTCGCCCTCCATGGACATTCTGATCTCCAGCAATCTGGAGCGCCTGATCTACCGCATCACAGGGGAAATGGCGGAAGCGACGGCGAAACTCATGGCGTCGCTTTCCGGAAGCGGGTCCTACACGATCACGGAGGAAATGAAGGCAGGGCTTTCCGATTTCTACGGAGATTTCGCGGATGAAAACGCAACGGCGGAGGAGATCCGGGAGGTCTTTGAAAAGTCCGGATATGTTGTCGATCCGCACACGGCGGTGGCGTCCAAAGTCTATCGGAGATACAGGGACCGGACCGGCGATACGAAAAAGACGATCATCGCAGCCACAGCGAGCCCCTTTAAGTTTACGGGCAGCGTATTAAAGGCGCTCGGAAAAGAGACGGGGGAAGATGATTTTAAAATGGCAGCAGACCTTTCGGCGCTTTCCAATGTGAGCGTGCCGAAGGCGGTGAGTGAGCTGGAAGGCGCAGAAATTCGCCATAAAGAGATCTGCGCGATCAGTGAAATGCCGGATAAGGTGAGAGAGTTTTGCAGATAAAGGAGATGAATTATGCAGGGATTTGCCGGTACGCTTTTGAAGACAACGCAGGACTGTATCTTCTGGAAGGATACGGAACGAAGATTTCTGGGCGCCAATAAGGCGTTTCTGGACTACTTCGGATTCCCGAACGAAGACGTCATCATCGGGAAGACGGCAGAGGATCTAGGATTCCATAAGGACCCCGAACCGTATAAAAGCGATGAATACCGTGTGCTGGCCGGAGAAGCCTTAAAACTCGTTCCGGGGACCTGCTTCTGCAGGGGCGAGGAACGGGACATCATGGTTTCCAAGTACCCGATCTATGAAGAGGGGAAGATCACCGGCGTGGTCGGTTCCTTCATTGATGTGACCGAGGGCATCCGGCATGAGCGCAAGATCGAAGAACTGAATAAAAAGCTGGAAAAAGCGCTGAAAAACGAGAAACACGTGCGGTCGCTGATGAATGAATTCATGAGCCGGATGCGGCTTGAGATCCGTAAACCCATCAACGCGATCTCCTCGCTTTCCTATATCGACCGGGATATTGACGATGCCGACCGCCTGCGCGGTGATATGGCAAAGATCTATGCTTCCAGCCATTATGTCGCGAAGCTTGCAAATGACCTTCTGGATATGCGCGCAATGGAAGGGGAGAAGCTGACCTTTGACGAACAGAGGATCGCGCTTGCAGAGATCGCGGACGGGATCGAGACCGTGGCGTCTGATATTGCGCGCACGAAAGACCTTGACTTTACGGTAGAACGGGATTTCCCGGCAGATATCTGCCTGCTCTGTGACCCGGGACGGGTGCAGCAGGTCGCTCTGAACATGATCATGAACGCGATCAATTTCACGGACCGGGGCGGCACCGTGACGGTACAGATCCATGCCGAGGTGAAACAGCGGCAAAAGGTGCATCTCACGATCACCGTGACGGATACGGGCTGCGGGATCGGAGCGAGATATCTTTCGAGGATATTCGAGCCGTTCTTCCGTGAAAAAAGGAATCCGAACAAATACGGGACCGGGACCGGCCTCGGTCTTACGATCGCAAAGCATCTTGTCGAAGCCATGCGCGGGGAGATCACGGTCGAAAGCGAAGAGGATCTCGGCTCCGTCTTTACGGCGACGATGGTGTTTGGGCAGTAAATGAGGTGTCCCTGATATAGTTCAGGAAATTCCTGGAAAGGGAAAGGCGGCTGTAGATTTCCGCGTATTCCCTTGGAGAAAGGGTTTCCAGATAATTCTGTGGGTAATTCTTTCTGAGGCCTGCATCTCTTAGGAGATCGCAGGCCTTGTTGTATGCGATGGCTGCTTCTTCCTTTGTCGGAAAAGTGCCGAGTGAATAATTCCCGTTGATGTGGATCCGGGCTTTATACACGGGCTGCAGGGTATCCCCCAGCTCCTCGACGCCGTAGTAGGCGTTTTTGATCCGGATGTTCGCATAGCGGTAATCGGTCTCGTCCTGATTCACAAACTCGAAATCCCGCCCGCTGACCGCGTAGGAACGGATCCCATAGCGGGAGAGGAGCGTGATCTGCGAGCCGTAATCGCTGACGAAAAGGTGACCGCCGCGGCGCTGGATCTTATGGCTGGAATAGTAGAAAAGATCGTCGATATCGAACTTCAGGACATAGGAAGGAGAGAACCAGTACTCAAAAAAGCTCTCGCGCAGATAGATCGGCGTTTTGATATAAATCCCGTTGTCCCGGAAATTGAAAAGGACGACGATCTTCTCAAAAGACAAGACCGCGTCCGAAAAAGGATAGTCATTGATCAAAAGAGCTTCGTCCTTTAAGATCCGAAGCCCCTCCTGATAGGCGGTATAGGCCTCAATCTCGGTGGGAAAGCTGCCGAGGCTGATGTGCTTTCCGGCTCTCGTAAGGCTCACGCGATAATAGGGCGTGCCGTCTTTTTTTGTCGTCGCAAAAACTCCCTGCGCCATCAGGCGTTGCTTTTGGACTGGAACACAAAGTGCAGCATTCCGAAGGGGTAAAGGATCGGAAGAGCGAAAGCGATATCGTCAAACCGAT
>JAEEGH010030473.1_pt1 | contig 10486 bp, 5 predicted proteins | sample 9134181 | NCBI WGS metagenome assembly JAEEGH01 (sample SAMN16246544, study PRJNA631951) | gut metagenome | biome: gut microbiome; feature: rumen; material: DP-attached | host: Bos | place: Iran: Karaj | collected 2018-10 | reverse complement strand
GATTTAATGACTATATCGTGGAACTATAAAACAATGGAGGAGTTTATCCATGGAACATTATGAAGACGAATTAGACCAGGCGCTTCAATATTTGAAAGAGCCAAGCCGACTATCTCCTACTGGATATAGTCCTATCGTATATTTGGTTTATCAACCAGAGGATGTGATGACAGTGAGGAATCTTGCAGACACATTCCTGCCTTCAAAAGCAGAGTTTTATGGATTAAAGACTCATTTCATTTCCATTGGTGATATCATTGAACAATATATCAATCATCACGGTTACCTTGATATTTGGGCAAGTCCAGGTGTTAATGAAGAGAACTTATATAATAGTATCCGTCAAGAAATCGTCTCAGAAGAGTGCCTTGAGAAGGCTATTCTCGAAATACAAGACGAATACCTTGCTGAGGGAAACGCCTTACTTGTAATTCGTGATTTGGAAATGCTACACCCATTCCGCATGATGGGTGTTATTGAGAATAACATATATAATCATATTAAGATGCCCATACTTGTACTATATCCAGGAGAGACATTAGGAACTGCCCGTTCATTTCTGGGTATCTATAACCAAGATGGTAATTACCGTTCTATTAATTTCTAAAAAGTTGTCCTATGTTAAAGATACAAGATTTATTCGACCCGTCAAAACAACTTAATCGTACTATTGAGAGTGTTGTAACATTTGGAGCCAAAACGGTTCAGGACCTGAATTCCGAGATACGTGAATACGTAGTAACGAATAAACTTCACCAAAACTACGAAAGTGTCATCCAAGATCTCCAATCTGCATTTGACAACGGTAGTAAAGAGGTCGGTGTGTGGGTGTCTGGCTTCTATGGTTCTGGTAAGAGTTCTTTTGCCAAATACTTGGGACTGTCCTTTGACAAGAGCCTATTGATAGACGGAGTTGCTTTTGGCGACAAGCTGATGAGTCGTATTAATGATGTCGGCATCACTGCTATGCACAAGACAATCATTGCACGTCACAATCCACAAGTTGTGATGATAGACCTGAGTACCCAGAATCCTGGTGGTAAAATAGCACTTGTCAGTGATATCGTCTACTATGAGACCCTTAAACTTTTGGGTATCACTTCATCCAGTGACCAAAAGGTTATGAGTTTTATCGATATGCTGCATAATGAAGGTAAGTATGACGAATTCTGCCAGCTTGTCGAGACAGAAAAGAAAAAAACGTGGAAAGCAGTAGAAAGCAATGACCTTATTGCCAACATGTTTGCTGCGGAATATGCCCCAAGGCTTCTTCCTGCTTATTTCCCTGACAGTGACAGCTATAATCGTATTGTCATCAATACGGCAGAGAATGAGAAGGAGCGTTTCACCCGTTTGATAAAACTTATCAAGGAAAAGACTGGCCACGACCGCGTTATATTTGTTCTTGACGAGGTAGGCCAATATGTTGCATCGAATGTTGATCTTATCCTTAACGTCCAAGGCATGATGCAGATTTTCAAGGATGAGTTCCGTGGAAATGTCTGGGTGATTGCTACTGCACAGCAGACGCTCACAGAGGATAACCGTAATGCTCAGCTTAATTCAAACGAATTGTTCCGTTTGAACGACCGTTTCCCAGTCAAAGTTGATATTGAAGCCAACGATATTAAGGAAATTATTACTAAACGACTATTGGGAAAGTCAAATGAGGGATATGATCATCTTAAAAAACTCTTTAATCAGAACGAAGGTGCTCTTAAGAACAACATTCATCTTACCCTGCAGGCGCGAAGTATCTATAATCAGGTTTTGACGGAAGAGTCGTTTGCCAATCTATATCCTTTCTTGCCAGTTCATATCGACATTCTGCTGTCACTCCTCCAGAAACTGGCCAGTAGGACCGGTGGCGTTGGTCTTCGCTCTGTTATTCGCCTCATTCGAGACATCCTAGTAGATAATCATCTTGCCGATGCTACTATCGGACAGATGGCCGGACCAGAACATTTCTATGATGTGCTTCGCTCTGATATGGAAAAAGGTGCAACCAAAGAAGTGGTAATAGCAGCCGATAAAGCAATTCAGGTTTTTAATGGTAATGCTCTTGCTGTACGTATTTGCAAGACAATAGCTGTTATGCAGATACTTGATGACTTTAATCTGTCATTTGACAATATCTGCGCATTATTATATAATAATGTAGGCGGTTCTGTTGATAAGGCAAAGGTTCGTGAGATTCTGGAAGAGATTACCACAAGTGATGGATTAACCTTACAGGAGATTGATGGCAAGTATCAGTTTATGACAAACGCCATCCTTGGCATTCGCGAGGAGCGCAACAAGATTATCCCTCGTGAGAGTGAAAAGGCTGACGTTCTTCAAGAACAGCTAAAGGACATGATGTCTCCAGCTCCTTCTGTGAATGTTTACTCCAGCAAGACCATTACTGCTGGTGTAGAACTAACAGAACGTAACCGTCCTTATAGTATTTATCCTACCCAAAGTCTAAAACTTAATGTGCGGTTTGTAACTGGTGCCGGTTTTGAGGAAACGCGCCAACAGCTTCTCACTGAGAGTACCAGGAAAGAGAATGAGCGTACTCTCTATTGGCTTTGTACACTTGCAAAAGACAAAGAAGATCTGCTTCAGGAAATCGTTCGTAGCCAAACCATCCGTAACCGTCATCTGAACGAGACAAACAAAGAAATCCAAGCCTATCTTCGTGCTCAACAGGATATTGCAGACGAGAAGAAACGTGATTTGAATAAGCTTTTACGTGATGCCTGGAATAATAGTGAGATTATCTTTAAAGGCACCCCGCAGCAGGTGAATGCCGATACCTATAAGACTGTTGCCCTGAAACAGATTGCCGAAAAGGTCTTTGAGAAATATCCAATGGCATCAGCCAATATGAAGGGGGACTGCGTGACAAATCTGGCTAAATTTGCTGATATCACTACAATTCCTGCTTCTCTTAACCCGTTTGGCATTATTGACACCAAGAAGGGTATTATTGATCCGTCCTACTCAGCTATTAGTGAATTGAAGGACTTTATTGCCTATCGTAACGAGACTACAGGACAAGAACTGACAACTCACTTTGAGAAAGATCCATACGGATGGTCAAAGGATACGATTCGTTATCTTATTGCCCTCATGTTGAAAGCCAGCATTATCCAGATACGCGTCTCTGGTAAGAACATTACCGTATTTGGTGAATCTGCTGTTGAAGCCATGTCAACAAATAACAATTTCAGCAAGATTAGTATCTCTTTGAATACCGAAGGTGAACTAACTGTTCCTGAATTGTTAAAGGCTGCACAGAACCTGACTGCATTGTTTAACAGTGGGCGTATTGCACCAGTAAAAGACCAGATTGCACAAGAAGCTTTCAAAAAGGTAAAGTATTATTTGCCCCGATTCAATAAGCTTTTGCCAGATTTTGAATTCTTCCAGTTGGCAGGTCTCCAGTTATTTAAACAAGCCATCAATTATTCTCAGCGTATTATTGAAACTGAAGGTGGAGATGCCGCTTTCCTGTTGGGTAAAGATGCCGATTGTAACGAGGCTTTCCGTTATGCAATGGATATTCTAAAGTGCAATGACCAGTCTAAAGTGCTCGATAGTCTAAAGCATATTGCAAAGCTAACTTCAGATTCTACAAAACTGCCGAACATACCACTACTTTCTGATTTCCGCAAGCATGTTGGTGATGTAACTCAATTGCTAAATGACTACATCGCCAATCCCAATATTCATCAGATAGCTTCTGAGATTACCGACCTTAGTAATCAGGCCAACAGCTATGTGAATGAGGCATGTATCGCATTCCAAACGGAAGGTAATATTAAAATAGCAGAGAGCAGAGAGGATATTAAGAAGATGGAAGGCTTTGACAAGCTGACAGAGGCAGAGCAACAGCAAATTGTTACATTGGCTGATGGGCTTAGTCTGGAATTTGCTTCACCTACATTGGACAACCTCCGCGAGATGGTGAATAACTATACGACTCTCTATTTGCCCAATGGTGGTATTGATGCTATTCGTAGTAGAGTAACTCAGCTTGTGGCAAAACATGCTCCAGCTGTTGTCACTACACCACCAGTCACACCATCTACACCTTCAACATCTACAACAGATACACCTACAGCTCATGAGTCGGAGAAAAAACCTCGCCAAATGAAGTTGAAGCGCAGCCTGACTACTCGCAATGAAGTACAGCAGGTTATTACTGAACTGCAAAACCATCTGGATGATGTCAGCGAAGAGCATCCTATTGAATTTAGTATTAACGAATAATCCCATTTGATAAGAGATGATTTCACAAGGTGGAAAGAAGATACTGGAGAGATTTGTCAGTACGGCAAAGAACCTACTGATGGAGAATGTCACTCAGATGCTGCAACAGCATTATGGTATCTGGGCTGATGGTCACAGTATTCCTGTTGAACAATTGCCCAATCAAGATACGGACAACATCCATACGGCCCGAATGCTTCGTGAACGGTTGAAGCACCTATTAGCAGCTTTACCTGAAGAAAAGGCTGAGAAAGAAAAGTTGGCTGTTGGTCAGCTCATATCAGAACAGGCTTTTACTCAGCTAAACCGTTTCTGTGCATTGCGAATGTGTGAGGAGCGTGACCTTATCTTGGAAAGCATCCGGGGTGGCTACGATTCCGTAGGTTTCCAAAGCTATGATGCTATAGCTTCTCAAGTAGCAGCACCCAAATACGAACGCTATAAGTGGTATTTGCACAGCATCTTTGATGAACTGAGTGTTGAACTGCCTGCTGTCTTTGATCGTCTCTCACCTTATGGGCTGGTTTTCCCAGACGAGAGTACACTGCTGAAATTGTTGCAGCTCATAAACGATACTCAGCTGTCTGAGTGGTACGATGAACAAGACGGAACCACTGTGAACTTCTGGACAGAAGACGAGACTTTAGGCTGGATGTTCCAAGATTATAACTCTTTGGAGGAACGTCGCCAGATGCGTGAGGAAAGCAACAAACCTCGTAATAGTCGTGAGATGGCTGTACGCAATCAGTTCTTTACACCAGAATATATCGTTCGTTTCCTTTCAGACAATTCTTTGGGGCGTATCTGGTACGAAATGACTGGTGGCAATAGTCGCATTGGTGAGGACTTATGTCAATATATGGTGCGCCGTCCTGATGAGGTATTGAATGAACGACAGCTAAAAGAGCCAACGGAGATTCTCTCTCTTGATCCCACCTGTGGTTCCATGCACTTTGGCATCTATCTCTACGAGGTGTATGAATATATCTATATGGACGCTTGGGATAATCAGCCCTCATTGCTTCACAGTTTCCGCGAGATTCATACTCGTGATAGCTTCCAGCGAGAAGTCCCCAAGTTGATATTGGAGAATAACATATTTGGCTGTGAGATTGACCCACGTGCCTTGCAATTGGCAGCTCTCAGCCTATGGCTTCGTGCCCAGAAGAGCTACAGCCAAATGAATATCCCTGCTAATGAGCGTCCATTGATTAAGCGAAGCAATCTGGTTTTGGCAGAAGCAATGCCAGGCAACAAGCGTTTGCTCAATGGACTGATAGAAGAATTGCCAGCACCCATGCGTAATCTGATTCGCAAGATTTGGGAGAAGATGCAGTTCGTGGGCGAAGCGGGCTTGCTCTTCAAGATGGAGAAGGAGATTGAAAGCGACATCGAAATATTACGCAAGAACTGGAGCAAGGTGAACAAGCAGAGTTCAGTAGATATGTTCAAATCTGATGATGAACGCCAGAAGGATGAAGCAGAACAGCGAAGCATTGCTCGTTTGGCTCGTAAAGAGGAAAAAGAACAGTTCTTTAATCAAGTGACTGAGAAACTCCAAGAAGCATTACAACAACTATCCGCTAAACTGAGCGAGGAAGAGGGTTACGAGAATGCCCTGTTTACAGAGGATGCCACTCGTGGCTTTGCCTTCATAGAGTTATGCCAGAAACGTTTCGATTGCATCGTCATGAATCCGCCGTTTGGCGAAGGGAGTGAGAATACGAGTGATTATCTGGACAAGAATTATCCAGCTTGGTGCGATAACCTTGTTTGTGCATTCTTTGAACGAATGCAAGAAATGTTAGCTGAAGGAGGAAAATTAGGGGCTATCTTTGATAGGGTGACCCTAATTAAATCTTCTTATGAGCCATTTAGGAAAAGAAGTGTTTGTGGTTTCATTAGCTGTTGTGCTGATACGGGCTGGGGTGTACTTGATGCAAGTGTAGAAACAGCATCTTTTGTTATGAGTGGTCATAAGACAAACCAAAATGGTACCTTTATTAATGTAAACGACATTGAACCAGAACATAAAAACGAGATACTATTAGGCTGCTTAGATTCTTTCAAGACTGGTTGCAAAGATAAGAGAGTCTTTGTTAGAAAGTCAATAGAGTTTGAGAAACTCCCCAATTCAATAACAGGCTATTATTTTGATGAAGACATCTTAGATGTTTTCCAAAACAACAATATCCTTGAAAGAAATCTTAAAGCAAGACAGGGATATACTTTTGTTGCTCCAATTCATTATCGAGCTTTTTACGAAGTAAGTTCATCCTCTAACAAAGTCCATCTGTATGGTGGAGGCAGGTTCACCCAATTCTATATAGAATATAGAGATCTAGTTGTATGGGAACGGAATGGTGAGACAGCAAAAGCACACACATCTTTTAGAAATTCAAGTGGTGAGGTGCAAAAGAAGCCTGGTGTTGGATATGGGAAAAGAGGAGACGTCGTGGATGCACATATATTGAAGCGTGATTTCTTTTTTAATGCAGAAGGTTTAGCTGTCCCTAATATTTCAAGGACAGATAGCTTTGCAATTCTTTCGTTATTTAACTCAATATTATCACAATACAATATAAATTTATACACAGCACAACATAAGCAGGCTGGCAATATGAACCTCCTTCCAATGCCAGACTATGCTTCACGTCAATCCGACATTAATCGCATTGTCAATGCTATCATCGACATCAAACGCCAATGGTTCAGCCTTGACGAGACCAACTTAGAGTATCATGGTCTGTTAGCCCAAATTGACATTTCCCAAAGCATAGACAAAGCTCTCGGCAAGATGCAGGAGCAACTGAATGAGGACTATATCCGTTATCAGGAACTGGTACGAGAGAACGATGACCTATGGATGGACTTGGCAGGCATAGAGCCAGACAGCGATTTCCGCAAGACATTGAACGACTATAAACAGCGTCGGCCCTACGAGGAACTGCTATCCATCGATGGAGCCAGCAACACGAATGTGATAGACAAGAAGGTAATGGCACAGGAAATCGTGATGGAACTGGTAGGTATGGCCTTCGGCAGATGGGATGCAGATTATGCTACAGGCAAGAAAACAATCTCAGAGTTTGGTGATGTCTTCGATGCCCTGCCTTTCATGCCAGTTGTCTCTCTACAGAACGAATCCAGCCCGAATGCTTCTGGTTCAGGATTCCCAGCCAGGGAACAAAACATTCCCAGTAAGGGAACAAATAATTCCCAAGGTGGGAATACTAACGGAGCTTACTTCTCCATTCCAGAGGATGGCATCCTTTCTATGGATGCTGACTCTCCTTTGTCGCTGACAACCCATGTCCGCGATGTGATGCGCTACATCTGGGATGAACGGGCTGACGATATAGAATATGAATTGTGCCAACTGATAGGCTGCAAGAACCTGCAGAACTATCTGGAAAGCCCTACAGGCTTCTTCGATTATCATTTCAAACGCTATACCAAAAGCCGCCGCAAGGCTCCCATTTACTGGCCATTGTCAAGTGAGGACGGAAGTTTGACCTACTGGGTGTATTACCCCAAATTGAATCAAAATACGCTGCATTCGCTCATTCTGAAGCTTCGCGACGAGAACGAACGTCTGCACTCACAGATTGCAGCCACCACCGATAAGACGCAACAAACACTATTGCGTGGCCGCCAGCAACAGGTAGAGGGCATGATGGACGAACTGAATAACATTATCAATGCCGGCTATAAGCCCAATCATGATGATGGTGTACCCGTCACTTCCTGCCCATTGGTGAAACTGATAGCTCATCGAGGCTGGAAACAGGAATGTACTGAGAATTGGGAAGACCTGCAAAAAGGTGAATACGACTGGAGTCATTTGGCCATGAGCATGTTCCCTGCCCGTGTCACCCAGAAGGCCAAGAAAGACTGGTGCCTGGCTCTGACCCACGGACTGGAGCATCTCTGTGAGAACAAGCCCAAGGAGAAAAAGACAAGGAAGAAGAAAAGTGACACCCAAACCTCAATTGATTTTGAATAAAAAAGCACAGCATTATGAATATAAAAAGCATTAGAGTACAGAACTTCAGAGGATTCGAAGACAGAACCTTTGAATTTGATTCACGAATGAACGTGGTATTAGGTGATAATACCACAGGTAAGACAACATTGCTACATGCTGTACAGATAGCATTGGGAGCATATTTGCAAGCAATGTCCTTGATTCCTGGAGGAAAGGCCTATAGTCGCAATTTCAAGCAGACCGATTACGTTATGAATTACATCAAGACGAACGACAGTTTTGTCCTTGATATCAACAAGCCTTACATTAAAACTGTGGCTGAATTCCATAAAGCGACATATAATGTCAATACTCGTCATACAGATGACTGTGATGTCGGAATTTCATGGTATCGTAACAGCAATACCATCTCACGAATAAGTGCTGGCGAATTGATGAATGCTGTCAGCGAAATGGAAGCAATTAGAAGAAATGCAGATTCCACAGGAACAATTTCTGTATTCCCATTAATGCTTTCATTCGGTGCAAAAAGGCTGGATAAAAATTACAGAAGTGCTCAGAAGACTAAGGCCAGGGAGTCACGAGAAGCGAAAGCATATAAATCAGCCCTTAATGAAGAAGTAGATTTTAAGGCTGCTTTCGACTGGATGTACAGATATGATAGAAATCTGGATAAGGGAAAAGAGTTTGAAGGTACAAAAGAGGCTTTTTTCGAAGTAATGAAAAAAGCTATTCCTGCCATAAAACATATTGAAATAGATGTCAAAAACGAAGAACTCAATGCAGAGATTCAAATGACCAAAGCCCCCAATCCCTACCCGCTTACTTATGACATGATGAGCGACGGTTTCAAGGCTATGATTAATATTGTAGCAGAAATTGCCTACAGATGCATCGAGTTGAATGGTTTCCTTGGAAGAAATGCTGTGAAACAAACTCCAGGCGTTGTGCTGATAGACGAATTGGATCTTTACCTGCATCCACATTGGCAGCAACATGTTTTGGCAGATCTGCAGGATGCATTCCCCAAATTCCAATTCATAGTGACCACTCATTCACCATTCATCGTGCAGAGTGTAAAAAAGGGAAATGTTATTTCTTTGGATGGAGTAAGAGTTGATACAGATCCACAAATGCGTAATATTGAAGATATTATATATACAGAAATGCAAACCGAACCACGTCACTCTAAGTATAAGAATATGCTCAATATGGCAGAAGAATATTACCAGTTGGTAAAAGGGGGGAAAGGAAATACTTCGGAAGCAGAACAGGTCAAGAAAAGACTTGATGAAATTGAAATGACATTTTCTGATGATCCCGCTTATGTTGCATTATTAAAGGCAGAAAGGAAATCTATATGAGACCTGTAGACAAATGGCCTGCCGAAGCTAGAATACAGAATAATGGCCAAACAATAAAAATCAATTCTGATTACGATCGATACAGAGAGGCAAAACCCCTTTTGGCTCTCAATTTGGGACAATTCTGCTCATATTGTGAAGAAGCGTATCATCAACTTCGTGATTTACATGTGGAACATATTCAACCAAAGAAATATATGGAAGGTGGTAGATACATTTATGCCCATTTAGAAACGAAATGGGATAATTTCCTACTATCTTGTGAAACATGTAATGGACAAGACAATAAAGACACCAAGAATGTTGTCTATGGGAAATGTCACCTTCCCCATTTAAACAACACATTCCTAAGTCTTTGTTATATGGATGGAGGGGTTGTAGTTGTAAATCCAGAGTTAGAAGGAACGGCTAAAGAGAATGCTTCAAATTTACTAAATCTGGTTGGACTGAACAAGTCTCCAAAAGAATCAAGTCCAGGAGATTCAAGATGGAAGAAAAGAAGAAAAGATTGGAATTTGGCATCTCACTATCTAGCAAAATATAGAGAAGGGAACTGTGATGTAGAAACCATTATTGACCTTGTAAAAGGATGTGGAGGATGGTCTATTTGGTTTACCATATTTAGAGAGCATCGGGAAGTGAGAGAAGCGTTGGTAGAACAATTCCCAGGCACATCAAGAAGATGTTTTGATCAGGACTACAATCCAATCCCTAAACATCCAGGAAATGTAGACGACCCTATTTAATTATAGAAACAATGGACATACAAGGATATATACTCGACCACTGGATGGGCAAGATGTCAGCAGAACATCCTGTACTAATGGTCTATGATAAAGAAGGCATCTATTATGATTTGCTGCCGATGCTGAAAGAC
>JAEEGH010030471.1_pt1 | contig 10487 bp, 8 predicted proteins | sample 9134181 | NCBI WGS metagenome assembly JAEEGH01 (sample SAMN16246544, study PRJNA631951) | gut metagenome | biome: gut microbiome; feature: rumen; material: DP-attached | host: Bos | place: Iran: Karaj | collected 2018-10 | reverse complement strand
AGTTGCCAACATAACCGTCAATGCTTTTGCCATTGAATGAATGTGTAAGACATACTCTGGCTGGTTCATCGTAACCTAAAGACATCATATAAGAATATCCATCAGAAACATGTCCAAGATGACGCTTCCCAAATCTACGACCAATATCGTGAAGTAAGCCAACAACATAAGCCTTGTCTACATCCAGCCCACTTTTTGCAGCAATACATTCAGCACAGTGAGCTACAGTTCTACTATGATCTCCCCAAGGGCCTGGATTCATTTTTTCTGCTTCTTCAAGAAGTCTGTTTGCCTCATTTCTAGTTGGATACATTAATAACCTCTTCCCACATCCTAATTACTATCCGCATTTACATCTATCTCCATATGACCGGTGTCATATCCACAATCGATATGAACTGTTTTCGGGCTCAATACATGATTTAAGTATATCACAGAAGGGTAAAACATAATTTAACCTCTATTCATTTTGATAACTCTTAAATAAAACATGACTTTGAAACCAGTTAAAACATTTATCTAGTATAACTGCAAAAACGCACAGTAGGCAGAACTCTATGAAATGACAAAAAAGTTTGCTGTCAAAGTACTGCCATATATTTATTTTTAGCCGTAACAAGTCATATCCTTTAAGTGCCAAAGCCCAGATAATAACTTTACATATGAATATAAACCAACTTGATTGAAACACTCTCATAAACAACTTCTCCTCTCTAGGAAATAAATTACAACCATTTTAATCTTTCTAATCTTAAAATGCCACAATAATTAAAATTTCGTCCAATAACTTCATTCCTAGTTCCTGAGGAAAGGGGATACGGGGGAAGGAAAGACTGAAAGGTTCAAGAAAACAAAAAGTAAACCCCTATTCCAGGGCTAATCTATATTCTAAAAAAGGACTCCCAAATGAGAGTCCTCTGATAATTCATATTTTGTCAGCACATATAGTTATACTCACCGGCTAAAACCCGTTGCTGCGTTCCATTTGGAAGGATTAATTTTGCTTCAAGTCCTACAGGAATAAATAGATGAATATGAACTTTTTCGTTAAAATAATCCCATCCCATTTCTATTTTTCCTGCTGGTGAATCATACGTTGCTTTTGCAGAAGTAAGTCCATTTGCATCATCACCTATATATATTTCAGGTTGTATTACCAGCTCACCATCACAATAGTGTATTCCACATACACCATCCATAATCCAGCCTACAACAGCTCCATAAGAATAGTGATTAAGAGATGCTTTTGGTTCCTTTCCCGGCTGAATTCCATCCCAGTTTTCCCAAAGGGTTGTGGCGCCTTGATTTACCTCATATAACCATCCTGGCATTTGTGGATTCAATAGCAATTGATATGCCTCTTTTATATATCCTCTTTTCGCCAGCTGCCTGCATATTTCAGGTGTGGTTAGAAATCCTGTATTTAGCTTTCCATTTTCTCTTTTTACCATCACAGCTAACTGTTTTGCCGCAAGCTTATCGGCCTCTTCGTGTAAAAGCCCAAAAGCCAGTGGTCGTACTAATTGACATTGGCGTTCTGTAGTAATCAATCCATTTTCTGTATAAACTTCAATATAGCCTTGTCTGGCTTTCTCAGACACGCGAATTAACTCATTGACTTCAGCTTCAGGTCTATCTAAAATTTTGGCAATCTTTGACATAAGCATTCCGGAATATGCAAAATAGGCATTAGCAACATCATAGTTACCATCCTTCATGCTTTCAGCTGCGCTTCGGCCTGGCTCACACCACTCGCCATAATTCATCCCCTTTTCGATTACATAATTTCTATTCTTTTTCGAATGAGACTTGTTAAAAAGCTTTTTCTTACGCGCCTCTTTCTTCAAGAATGAATACCAGTTGCACATCATGCTATAGTTTTCGCTGAGAACACGCTTATCCCCGGTCAATTGATATATTTCCCAAGGCACAATTATAATAGCGTCTCCCCACGCAACGGATCCAGCCAATAGCTTGGCAAAAAATCCAGGTTTATTGTTAGGAGGTGCAATGTTCATTACTCTTCCATCAGAAAGCTGTGTATACCTACACTGTCTTAACCATTTTTTCAATACAGGAACTGATTCCATCAAACGCAGTCCTGTATATGCAAATATACCAGCATCGCCAGTCCAACCAGCACGTTCTCTTGTTGGGCAGTCTGTTGGAATATCACAAAAGTTTCCTTTCTGACTCCACATTGCATTTTTTACCAACTGATTTAGCGCTGTATTTGATGTAGTCAATGAAAGAGTATCCATCATCTGAGAATACACCGCATGGGCATAGAATACTGCTTTTGATAAATCGGCATTTGTCTCTACTTTTACATAACGAAATCCCATGATGGTAAAGTTTGCATGATAATGGTTATACCCAGCTTTCATTGTATAATCAATAGTCTGGTAGGTCCCACCTTCTTTATGACGTTTTCTATCTTGAAAGTTTTCCTGTGTAAACTCTCCATTTTGGTCTAATGTCTCACCATGAATCAGGCGTATTTTTTCTCCTGCCGCTCCATTTGGAATTATAAGCTCAATCTGTCCCGCTAGGTTTTGACCAAAATCAAGAACTGTATCTCCTTTTGGAGTTTTAATGATTGTTGCATCAAACCTTTCCATTCTTAGTATAGGCACAGTATCCATTGCTTTCAAAAGCTCATACCCAATAGGTACTTCCTTCACTTCATGCCAAGCCATCTCATCATCTGACAAGTTCTCCATTCTGGCATCATATACCTCGCCATGTTGCATATCATTCTGTCTAAGAGGGCCATTTTGTGATGCTTGCCATGTGTTATCAGTTGACACAATGGCTTTCCCGTTAATCTCTAGCTGGCATATTACTGCCGTTTTTTCGCCAAATAAATTTCTGTCACCATCTACACCTGATGTACTACGATACCAACCATCACCTAAGATAATATGTATTTCATTTTCTCCAGTCTTAACATAGTTTGAAACGTCATATGTTTGATATGGTATTTCGAATTTATAATTGGCTGTTCCTGGTGTAAGCACATAATCAGTTATTTTTTGTCCATTTATGTATATTTCATAGAGTCCACAAGCACTGGCATATACTCTTGCAGTCTCTATTTTCTCCATTGAATCCAGGCAGAATTTCTTTCTAAAAACTGATGCTGGCTTATGAGGAAGAAACACTTCATTTTTTTTATGCTTTTTCTCGTTCCATGCTTTTAAAGCCGTAGAGTTCATATAATCTGGAGTACCTATATCAAATAGATACCCAATTTCCTCGCTTGGCTCAATCCATTTAGCATACCAGTCATCATTGTTAAGCAGGCCATATTCAAAGGTGCCTCCATCTGCCCATTCACCTGAGCAATCGTCCTGATCCCATAAACGGATAGTCCATGACATGTTATCTCTTGACCTATGCTCTGGTGCAATAATAGCATGCATTTTCTTTGATTCTACCTTGCCAGTATCAAGTATTATCTCACTACCCTTTTTTACAACTATTTGGTATGCGCTCTGCATAATACCTTCCTGACACTGCCATGAAACATATAAATCCTGTGCATCTATTCCTATAGGGTTATTCCGGTACTCGGTTTTACAATTTATTGCTTTCATCTATTCCTGTTACCTCTCGCTCATTTGGTGTTTTAATTCACATACTCTTTTAGAAACTGAGAACTAATTTCAGCAGAAATTATTGGTGACTTCTGTTCCCAATTTCTATGGCTTTCAAGAACAACCGCTTCTACTTCATTCTCTTTTGCAATTTCAAGCAATCCTTGTAAATCCATACTTCCCTTTCCAAGCTCACAACTATCGGTTTTTATGATTGATGAAAGTGGTCCCGTCTGTTTTGAGCCTCTATCATTGATATGCCAAAGTTTCATTCGCTGCCCAAGTTTACCCATCCAGTATTCAGGATTCACTCCAATATCAGCAGCCCAATATGAATCAAATTCAAAATTCACATATTCCGGATTGGTCTCTTCAATCAAAACTTCATAGGCCATCTTTCCACTTTTTAATCTTCTGAACTCGCAATTGTGGTTGTGATATAAAAGACTTAGTCCTTCGTTCTTTAGCAATTTTCCTGCTTCATTCAAATTATTTGCCAGGTCATAAACTGCCTTCTCATCGGTATAATCAAAGTGATGCATGCCTGTAATAACCACATATTTTGTTCCGTAAAGATGAGCCTCTTTTGCCACTTCCTCTGTTCTTTTCAATACGCTACCCAAATCAGAGTGTAAGCTAATAACTTTAAGACCGGACTCATCTATCAATTCTTTCCAGTTCAGCTTGCCACTTTTTCCCATAGGCATCCCTGCCAGACGAGTCAAGGCTCTTATGATAAATGGCATGGGGTGAATCATGTATGAACATAATTCAATCCCCTGATAGCCAGACGCTCTCAATCTACCCAATGTGTCTTGTGCCTTTTTTTGATTGCCTATCACGGTTCGAAGCTGAAACTGTTGTATTCCTCGAATCACCCTCTACTACCTCACTCTCTATTATTTCTTCTGGCCTTTTGCCTGAATCTCAGCCATCTTTTCCTTTGAAAGAGGGCTTATTTTCATGCATATAATTGAGATAATCCATCCTATTATTGGAAATCCATAAAGCAATAACACTGTCAGATACTTAATACCATTAGTCATAGGATCATTTGGCTGTGGCATAGTTGTCTCATAACCAATAAGAGCAACACAGCCCATGGTAATCACTGTTGCTAACGACGATACAAGTCGGTCCATCATAGAATAGGAAGCTGTAACAACAGCAGGAATAAACTTTCCAGAACGGTCTTTCTCATAATCGACTACATCCGCACTCATTGATGTTGTAGCTGCTGTGACACCCATTTTTGTTCCATTAACAGCAAGAGTTAAAACGAAATATACAATAGTTGGAAGTACTGCAACTGTAATCGTTCTCGTATTAATTGTCAGTAAAAATACAGTCATAAGTACTGTTGCAATGAGACTTACAAATGACCAGAATGAAATAGCTTTTCTACTTCCATGCTTACCTGCATACTTTCCTCCAATAATGGCGAACACGATTGAAGGAAGCATCGCAATTACACTGATTAATGTGGAAAGCTGCATATTTCCAATCAGTATTCCAAACATCATTGTTGATACAATAGATTGACTACCAACCTGATTTGCAAGTTTTACAGCAGAGGCTGAAATCACATAGGTTTGCATTGCTTTATTCTTGCCTAAAAGCGAAACCATATCTTTAAAAGAAACCTTTTCATTATTGGTTGCAGCCACATCTTCAAAATTTTCTGGACAGTCAGTCTCAGATACACCTATGCAAGCCAGAATAATGAACACAAGAGAGATTGCCACTGTTACAATGCACGAAGTGCTAAGCATTTCAACAGAATATGTATTTTGATACTTTGGAAGAATTACCATTGTGATTAAAATTGTCATAATCATTGGCGCAAAGTAACTATAAACAGTTGCCCATACCCCTACCATTGGTCTTTGCTCAGGATCATTTGTCATTACCGGTCCCATTATTTGGCCTGCAACATTATTCATGGCGTATCCAAATAAATAAATGACATACATTACTACGAAAAGTATAATTCCATGTCCTTTACCACTTCCCCAAATAAATAACAATAAAACCGCTGCAGACTGAATCAGCCATCCGCCAAAAAGGAATATACGAATCTTTCCAAATCTGGTGTTAAATTTATCCACGAATACTGCAATTACAGGATTTAGAACACCCTCAAGTATTCTACTGAATGTAAGAATAGTGCCCATTATCGCAGTTGCAATACCATACCCAGCATTTCCAACATAACTGACGTAAGTCATTAAGATATAAAAACACATTGCGTTTGCAGAATTCATTTGTGATAAGGCAATTTGCCAGTTCTTTGCTTTTCTGTAATTAATCTGATTTTCCATTTTTGCTCCTTTTTACTATCATTTTGTATCTAGCGTAGACTTCCAAGAAATCTCAGGCTTTCCTTTGGATGTCGGCTCATATCATTTCGATCAACGCCAATAAGTCCAAAGGTCATCTTGAATCCCTTTTGCCATTCGAAATTGTCTAGTAATGACCAATAAAAATACCCTTTAACTGGTAATCCATCATCTATACATGATTTAATCTCATCAGTAGCAGTTTTTATGTACTCTACTCTCTCGTTATCTTCTGATGTTGCGATTCCATTTTCCGTAACAATTAAATCTCCTTTGAAGGACTTTGCCACCTTTCGAACTACATTTCCAATTGCTTTAGGATAGTTTTCATATCCCATCTGGGTTGTTTTAACTCCATCAGGTAAACGTTCCTCCCCCTGCTCATCGAAGCATTTTCTCGTATAACATTGAACGCCGAGGAAATCATCGCCTTCAATAGCTGGAAGATAATGAAGTAATTCTTCATCCCATACTCTTTCAACTGCTTTAGTTGATTCTGCACTATTTGATTCTTCAAGTGATTGTAAGTCATGCAATGATAATGTAATTCCAACCTTTAAATCAGGCCTAACTTCTCGAATTGCTTTTACCGCAGCCATGTGTGCTTTCATTACAATTCGGTCTCCTTCATCTGAGCACTGTGATACAAATACAGCAACATCTCTTGGGTCTTTAAATCCAAATGCCTGTGCACTTTCCATTGCAGCTTGCATCATACGATTCTGATCCAAATTGATACCAACCTGAACCTTCGAATCTTCTTCTGCCTGTTTTTCTTCTAGAGAACGACTTGCACTCATGCGAGCCATCATGCTTTTCATCAGTCCAGCCAATTGATAACGCATATTGGCTTCATTGATGGTGCAAACATAATGAATTCCTTCTCCCAATTCTGAAACAATTCGTCCGCAGTATGCAGCAAAATCATCAATGACCTCAGGATTCTCCCATCCGCCTTTACGAATTAACCACTTAGGAGATGTAAAGTGCATTAGAGTGATAACCGGTTCCACTCCATTTTCTACACAGCACTTAATGACATCCTTGTAATGCTCTACTTCTGCAGAATCCCATTTGCCCTCCTCTGGCTGTATTCTTGCCCACTCAACTGAAAATCGATATGCATTCAGTCCAGCATCCTTTAATAGCTTTATATCCTCTTCAAAATGATGATAATGATCTACTGCCAAACCAGAAGGTTCATCAAACATACTGTGCTCCAAATTCTCCTGAACCCAATAATCACTGTAAATATTGTTTCCTTCTACCTGATGTGCAGCTGTGGCAGCCCCCAATAAAAAACTCTTCTCAAACATATTCCCTCTTCCTCCTTAGTTAAATGTTAAGTTGTGAACACATTATATTGGGATGAACAGATATTGTATTTTATTAATTTGATGTGTATTATAGTTTTATGATATTTGCTATATTTTTCCCTTTTTGCACAATTTCCTACTGCGCAAATTTATGAAAAAGTTACAATGGGAGGCTGATATGAAATGCTATTATCACAATTAGAATTGATTTATCAAATATATGGAGTTCCAATCTCAGTATTTGATTTAGATGGGACATGTAAGAAACTTATCCCTGATAAGAATTTTAATGGCGCTTTTAAACTATCTGATATTCCTGAATGGACACACTTTAGTTCTTTTACAAATCAAGTTTGTTGTCTTGTCACAGATTCCCTGCTTCTATTGGGATTTATCCCAGATTTTTCAAATAAGCAGATAATCGTCTTGGGGCCTGCCACTATTGTCGAGATGAATTCTGTTTCCCTGAAACATTTTACGAATCAGATAAGCTCCAGCTATTCAAAAGAGATTGCTTTAGCAATATCGAGTACACTTGCTTCGATGAAATTGACTGACCTACATCAATTTAAAGCTACCTTATCTCTAATAGAATCCCTATTGGGTGTGGAAATACACGATATTAAAACAATTAGCGAATACTCAACGAACTTAACTCAGATAAATGCGCTAGAGAAAGTTACTAATGCAATTACAACAGAGATTACTTTTGACGATCATGACTACACTGACACAGATATTCAGGACAGAATTCTATTTTATATTTCTCATGGCATGGTTGAAAATCTTGAGAACCTTGTTATTCCAGAGCAATTTATGGAATCGATGAATAGATTAAGTCTACGATATGCTAAAAATTCACTCATTGTTTTGAACTCTCTCAGCCAACGTGCAGCTCTATCTGCAGGCGTGCCATTACGTTCTACTGACTCTTTAGGAAGGGCTTTTAGTGACCAGATAGAGTCCTCGCCTGATGTTGAGTCCCTAATTCAATTATCAGCAAGAATGTTCATTCCCGCTGCCTATGCAAGGTTGGTCAGAGATGTTAATATACCTGGCAATACAAGTCATGATATTCGAACTGTAATAATATATGTCCAAAATCATTTTAGGGAACAGATAACTGTCAAGAAACTTGCTGAATTAGTGAATTTATCAGAAGAACATTTATCCAGAAAATTTAAATCCGAAACAGGCATGACACTAAAGAGTTTTATTGTTAAAGAAAAAATACAAGAGGCAGAGGCTCTACTTCGCTTCACAGATCTATCACTATCATCAATTTCAGAAATATTATCATTTTCATCACAAAGCTGGTTTCAAGCTGCTTTCAAAAAACAGACTGGAAAGACACCTATGGAATATCGAAAGGAAGCCTAGTGATAGGCAATATGCCATGTTTTTAAACATAAAAATAGAGCTACACCATATGATGTAGCTCTAAGAAGGAGAATAACTTAAATGAAAAGAAAATTATAAGTCTACTTCCGAATCCAAAATCTTACCTGTTGTCATATCGATTTCATACGTATATTCAACATGACCAACTACTAACTTAACCTCATATACTCTGACACCATCTTCTGTGTCATCCTCTACATGAGAATATCCAACTTCACTTTCAATATATCCTGCTTTATTAAGTGCTATTTGCAAAGCTCTATCTGCCGAAATATCCTTTTCCATCATTGCAGCCATGGCTGTCTTTGATGGTGCAGTTGATAATGCGATAACTGATAAAAGTGCTAATGAAAATGCTAAAACCTTCTTCATATCTGATTCCTCCTCTGTGGTAGCTAAAGGATTATTTGTTATTTGATGAATAAAGAATAACATGCAGTCTGTCACACAAGTATCACATCCTAAAACACAGAATTATCAATTGAAGAAAATCTATAACCGGACATTGGACAATATTATTTATTACATCTAGAATAAATATGGCTTATCCCAAAGATTTAGTTTTGTACCAATACCAAGTTCCAAAGCCTTTTGATAACAATCATACCCCCATGATAAATCTTCTAATGGCATTCCACCTATTGAACACATTACTATTTCATCCTTAGATTTTCTGCCTGTGCTAGTTCCGTTTACAATATCGGATATGTTAATTACCTTTTCTCTTGGAATCTTACCTGTCTGGACAAGATGAACGAAATGAATTCCCATAATAACCCATTCTCGCTTATTTCCAAAAGCATCATACTCTCCCCTAGCTTTGAAATTGCTCATGTATTTTTCATACATACCATAGTTATCAACCACCATGGTTGTACTCAAAAAATCATCGTACTTACGATACAAGAAAGAACCCATGCTAAAAACTGTAGCGCCTTTTTTGAACCATTCCAGTTTAAACTCCTCCATGTTTTCTTTCGTAACCGACATTGCCTCTGAAACAACATCTGCTCCCTGGCAGGCCTCCTTCAGGCTGTCACAGATAATCACATCCTTAACCTGCGGGTACTTCTCCTCTATGTACGCCTTCATAGCCAATGCCGTTTTTGACTTGGATGAGCTTCCTCTAATCTTTATGGTATAAATATTTGGAAGCACCTCCATATAACAGTTCAAAGCGCATTTATTAATTACCCCTGGTCCAATTAGTGAAAGTACTTCTGAATCCTTATTTGCCAGATAGATAGATGCCATTGCCGGCATTGCTCCTGTTCTCATGGCCGAAAGCAAATTTGCTGACATCATTGCTTTGGGTGCTCCTGTATCCACATCTGACAGAGTTACCATCAGAATTGATCGAGGCAGCCCCAAGGAAGAATTATGACTATTTGAACCATAGTATTTCTGACCTGCTATATGAAACCTCCCCCCGAGATATGCTGGCATCGCCATAAATCTTCTGTCGGGACCGTCATCTAAAGGAAAATCTTCTATGTCTGATTTCTGAGGAAAATTCATCTGAAGCCCATGCTCATCCGCTTTAGGCCCTCCCAATAGAAAATCATTTTTACCAAATAAGGATAAGGTATCCTTCATTGTTTCTATGCATCTGCCAGCATCTAAAACGCCAGCGCTTATCATATCCTCTTCATTCAAATACAAGAAGTCTATACTAGGATAACTCATTTACCATTCCTCCCAACTTATGAACCATTCCTACTGCTTGAGTTTTGTCCACATGTCATCATAGATAGCTAAAGTATCGGTATCCAAATAAGTTAAGAACTCACCCTTAGCGATAACATCCGAAGGAACATTCTTTGCACTGTTGT